>Ga0209550_10003511_pt1 | contig 14934 bp, 15 predicted proteins | sample LauGreSuBDMM15SN_2_FD_187567 | JGI IMG/M metagenome (GOLD analysis project Ga0209550, IMG submission 187567) | Freshwater lake microbial communities from Lake Michigan, USA - Su13.BD.MM15.SN (SPAdes) (version 5) | ecosystem: Environmental > Aquatic > Freshwater > Lake | place: Lake Michigan...
GCCCAGCCACGGCAGGAAATAGAATTCATCGCCGCAACCGGGTCCACGTGGGTTGAAGTGACTGGTTCCACGATCAGTCCGCTTAACGGACGCAAAACGCCCAGTCTGCTTTTCGTGCTCCATGACATCACTCGCCAGAAGCGGTTAGAGAGCGTGCGGAAGGAGTTCGTCGCAAATGTCTCCCACGAGCTCCGCACGCCGCTCGCGGTCATCAAGGGCTACGTGGAGACACTGGTGGACGGGCATGATTCGGTGGCGGCGGCCGATAGGGAGAAATTTTTAAAAACCATTCAACGCCACACTGAGCGGCTCAATTCCTTGCTTGAGGACCTGCTCGCCCTCTCGCGACTCGAGTCGGGTCAGAACGCCCTTGCGCGCGAGATTTGTGATCTACCGGCCTTGTTATCGGCGACACTGGAGGAGCTGCGCTCCTTGCCCGCCGCCGCCGGGCATCACCTCGCATTGAAGGTGGAACCGGAGCTTGGCGCGGCCTATCTCGATCCGCTCAAACTCGGGCAGGTCTTTGAGAACTTGGTGGGGAACGCCCTAAAATACACTCCGAGCGGCTCGCATATCGAACTGGTGGTTCGTATCCATCCGGCCGATACAATTGAGCTTTGCCTGCGGGATGACGGCCCGGGCATTCCGGCCGAGGATCTGCCCCATATCTTCGAGCGCTTTTACCGGGTGGATAAGGGTCGCTCGCGCGAAAAGGGCGGCACGGGGCTCGGCCTCAGCATTGTAAAGCACATCGTTCAACTCCACGGAGGCCGGGTGTGGGCGGAGAGTAGGGTGGGGGAGGGGACGGCGTTCTATTTTACCCTGCCGGCGCGGATGCCCTCTTGAGCCATTACGCCTCACCCCTGCCCTTGACGGTTCACGGGAGAATTGCACCAGCCTGGAATTCAGGGTTGAGCGCAGGGTGTTCCGGGAGAGATTCTAAATCTCTGATTTTGTCACCGCCTTACACCGCACCAGCCCATGTCGCTTGCTGTCTATAATTCTATCCTTGAGCAAAGACTCGCCGAACTGAACGCGGACTTTTTTCCGCTCCTCAAGGGGCATTCGCAACTGACACTGGAGATTGGCTGCGGGCACGGCCATTTTTTGACTGCCTATGCCGAGGCTCATCCAAAAGAGTTTTGCGTAGGCATTGATCTGATTCCGGATCGTCTCCAGCGCGCCGAGCGTAAAACCACCCGAGCTGGCCGCACGAATGTTGTCTGGGTTCAGGCGGAGGCCGGGCTTTTAGTCGAGGCCCTGCCCCACGATTGTTTGTTGAATCGTATCCTCGTGCTTTTCCCTGATCCCTGGCCCAAGCGCAGACATTGGAAAAACCGCCTGATTCAGACCGCGTTTTTGGATGCCCTGGCCGCTAGAACGGCAATCGGCGCTCAACTTTGCTTTCGCACCGACCACGCGCCGTATTTCTTTTACGCACTCGATGCGATCCGCTCCCATGCGCTGTGGAGTATTGACGCCGCCGCAGCCTGGCCTTTCGAAATCGCCACCGTTTTTCAGAATCGTGCAGAATCCTATCAGTCCCTCATTGCGGTCCGATCACAGCAAGGAGCGAGCGTTCAGAATAAGTAATTTCGCGCCGGCGTGACGTGGAACTAATGATTCGCATGCGCATAGGATTACCTGACTTCAGAGGTTGACGGAGCGAAGCGCGTTTGCGTAGGTCTTCCTTTCAATTCTTCGTCAGCGCCTTCCAGCGACCATGTCCCGCATTAAGAAAACCCTCTCCATTTTCGCCGCTCTGGCCACCGCTTTACCCGCCTTTGCTGGCGAGGTCGCCCATGGGGTCTCACCTGCATCCGAGGTGCTCTTCAAAGTCGGGCCGTTGCCCGTCACAAACAGCATGGTAACCAGCTGGGTGGTTGCGGCGTTGCTGATTATCGTGATTCGCATTGCCATCAAAAAACCTCAGTTGGTGCCGACTCGCGGACAGGCAATGGTGGAGAGTTTGGTTGAAGGCGTGCTGGATTTGATTTCGCCCATTGTCGGAAGCAAAGTTGCGAAGCACACCTTCCCGCTGTTGATCGCCCTGTTTACGTTTATCTTGATCCAGAATTGGAGCGGCTTGCTCCCCGGTGTGGGGACGATTTTTTACCAGAATAAAGAACTGATTCGCCCAGGTAACGCCGACATGAACGGCACCATTGCGTTGGCGTTGGTATCCTTTGGCGCTTGGTTCTACTTTATCATGCGCTACGCTGGGCTGAAACTCGTGCTGTTCGATATCTTCGGTAACAAGGCCGACAAAAAAGAAATCCCGACGGCAATTTATTATTTCCTCTTTGTGATCTTTTTTGCGGTCGGTCTGATCGAGGTGGTCTCGATTATTTTCCGCCCGGTATCACTTTCCTTCCGTTTGTTCGGCAACGTATTTGGTGGCGAAAATCTCCTCCACGCCATGTCCGGCATGTGCAAATGGGGACTTCCGATTCCTTTCTACTTCCTCGAACTGCTTATCGGCTTCGTCCAGGCCCTCGTCTTCACCTTGCTGGTGAGTGTTTACATCGGCCTGATCTGCAACCACGGCGACGACCACCATGATGACGAGCATGCCAAGGGCGGCTCGTCTCACCACTAACCCTTTCCCGCCGGGAGCGTGCCAACGTGTGTGCACGGCGGAAATCCAACCAACAACCATCCATCATCATGTCCCTCCCCATCGCAGAAATCAGTGGTAGCATTCAAGGCGCGTTCGGCTGTCTCGCCGCCGCCATTGGCGTAGGCCTCGTCGGCACCAAGGCCGTCGAAGCTGTCGGCCGGAACCCCGGCGCATCCGGCAAGATCCTCGTTCAGTCCATCATCGGTATGGCGCTGGCCGAAGCCGTTGCCTTCTACTCGCTGTTCCTCGGCAAGTAATTGTCCGTCTCCGCGCCGGCGCATTTCGCGCCGGCGCGGTTCCATTTTTCGTCCCACCCGCCCGCTTTACTTTCCATGTCCTCCTTTCTGCTCCCTCTTGCTCAGATCACCGAGCACGCCGTTGAAACAGTCGCGGCTCACGGCGAGGCCCCGAGCGCGCTTACCCAGATCACGGAAAATTTCAGTATCAGCGTGCCGTTTATCGTAGCGCAGGTCGTCAGTTTCTCGATCGTCGCTTTTGTCCTCTGGCATTTCGCATTCAAGCCGGTCTTGGCCACCCTCGACGAGCGCCAGCTCAAAATCGCCGGCGGCCTGAAATACGCCGAGGAGATGAAGGCAAAGCTCGAGGCCGCCCAGCAGCAGACCGCCGCCCAACTCAAGACCGCACAGTTAGAGGCCAGCAAGATCATCGATGAGGCCCGCAAGACCGCCAAGGATCTCGCCGACCGCGAGGCCGCCGCCGCCACCGAGCGCGCCAACGGCCTCATCACCAAGGCCCAGCAGGCCATCCAACTTGAGCACCAGAAAATGCTCGCCGATGCCCGGGTTGAGATCGCCCGCCTCGTCATCGCCACCACCGAACGCGTGTTGGCCAAGAAGCTCACCGACGCCGATCGTGCTTCGTATAACGAGACCGCCACCCGCGAGCTCACCAGCGTCTAAACCGCTCCTGTTTTCCTCCCATGGCCGCCGTCCCTGCTAAAATCCGCGTTTACGCCAAGAAGCTCGTCCAGCTCAGCCTCTCCGGCGGAGGCGTGTCCGCTGAGCAGGTTGCGGCCGTGCTTTTGCATTTGGAGAAAAACCCTCCCGCGCGCTTGCCGTTGATTCTTCAAACTTACCACAAGCTGATCGCCGTCGAGCTCGCCAAGAGCGAGGCACGCGTAGAGCACGCCGGTCCTGTCGCAGCCGATGCACTTGCCGCCATCGCGTCTTCGCTCGGCAAGCGTTACAGCCGCACTGTCACCACCGTCACCAAGTCAAACCCCGCTCTTCTAGCCGGCCTGCGCGTCCGCATCGGCGATGATGTATATGAGTCTTCCGTCTCCAGCCAGCTCGCCGCCCTTGCGTCAGCTTCCTGAGCACTGCCGCTCGCTGCATTTACCACTTTCTACCCACTACTCGCTTCACACAACTTTCCAAAAATGAGCACCGTCCTCGCCCAAATCGAATCCCAGATCGCCAAGCTCTCGTCCAAAGCCGTGCGCAAAAACACCGGCGTCATCACGACCGTCGCCGACGGCGTCGCCAAGGTGGATGGCCTCTCCGAGGTGATGTATAACGAGATGGTCGCCTTCCCCAACGGCGTAATCGGCATCGCCCTCAACCTCGGCGAAGACGAGGTCGGTTGCGTCGTCCTCGGCGACGTCTCCCAGCTCAAGCAGGGCGACGAGGTTCAAACGACCGGCAAACTCCTCTCCGTTCCCGTCGGAAAAGGTCTCCTCGGCCGCGTGGTGGACGCCCTCGGTAATCCCGTGGACGGCAAAGGCCCCGTCGCCTCCACCGAGTTCTACCCCGTTGAAAAGATCGCTCCGGGCATCATGGTCCGTAAATCGGTCAGCCAGCCGCTCTTTACCGGCATCCAGGCTATCGACTCCATGATCCCGATCGGTCGCGGCCAGCGCGAGCTCATCATCGGCGACCGCGGCACTGGCAAGACGACCATCGCCGTGGATACCATTATCAATCAGGCGCAGATCAATCGCGTCGGCCTCGCCAGCGGTGACCCGAAGTTCCGCCCTGTTTATTCCATCTACGTCGCCATCGGCCAGAAAAACTCCAACATCGTCCGCACCATCGCAGCCCTTGAGGCCGCCGGCGCGCTTGAGTTCACTTGCATCGTCGCCGCTCCCGCCGCCGATAACGCCGCCAACCAATACCTCGCCCCCTTTTCAGGCGCAGCCATCGGCGAGTGGTTCATGGAAAACGGCATGGACGCCCTCATCGTATTCGATGACCTCTCCAAGCACGCCGTCGCCTACCGCCAGATCTCGCTCATCCTGAAGCGCCCCTCCGGTCGCGAGGCTTATCCCGGCGACGTATTCTATCTGCACTCCCGTCTCCTCGAGCGTTCTGCCCGCCTCGACGGTAAGGGCTCGCTCACCGCGCTGCCCATCATCGAAACCCTCGCCGGCGACGTCTCCGCCTACATCCCGACCAACGTAATCTCGATCACGGACGGCCAGATCTTCCTTGAGACCGATCTCTTTAACCAAGGTATCCGCCCTGCCGTTTCAGTTGGTCTCTCCGTCTCGCGCGTCGGTTCCGCCGCGCAGATCAAAGTCACCAAACAGGTCGGTGGTAAGCTCAAGGGCGAGCTCGCCCAGTTCCGCGAGTTGGCCGCCTTTGCCCAGTTCGGTTCCGACCTTGATGCCAAGACCAAGGCTCAGCTCGACCGCGGTTCCCGCATCGTGGAGCTCTTTAAGCAGCCCGCCTTCAGCCCCATCACAATCGAGCTTCAGGCCGTCACCATTTACGCGCTGCAAAAGGGTTACTACGACAGCGTTGACCTCAAGAAAGTCACCGCCACCGCCGTCTCCATTCGCGAGTTCTTTAAGACCCGTCAGGACGCGCTCCTCACTGAGATTCGCACCAAGGCCGCCCTCGATAAGGACCTCGAGGCTAAAATAATCGCCGCCCTCGACGCTTGGAAGTCCACCGCCGCCTGAACCAAACCAGAAGCGAGAAGATAGGGGCGATAATCTAGAATCAAAACAGCCGAGAACGGGTTCTTTTTTTAGATTCTAGCTCCTAACTTCTAACTCCCTTTTCCTTTCCATGGCCTCAACACGCGATATCCGCCGCCGCATCAAGTCGGTCAAAAACACCCGCCAGATCACCAAGGCGATGGAGTTGGTGGCTGCGTCCAAGATGAAGAAGGCGCAGCAAGCTGCCCTCGCCGGCCGCGCCTACGCTCAGCTCATGGCGAAGATGCTCGCCCGCCTCGCCCCTCGCCTGGCCGAAGTGCAGCATCCGTTTCTGGTTCAGCGCGAGATCAAGACCCGCGGCATTCTCCTCGTCACCACCGACAAGGGCCTATGCGGTCCCCTCAACGCCAACCTTTTTAAGCTCGTCGCCGAGATCAAGACGCCCGCCAAGTATTACGCCATCGGACGCAAGGGCTCCCAGTTCCTCGCCCGTAATAAACGCGACCTCGTTGCTGATTTCCACGTGTCCGACAAGCTCGCGTTCAACGAGGTCAAGGTCGTCGTCGAGCTCATGGTCAAAGCCTACCTAGCCGGGGAGATTGATACCATCGAGGTCATCTACCCGCGTTTCAAAAACACTCTCATCCAAGAGTCGCAGATTCGCCCGGTGCTCCCTCTCGCCAGCCTCGCCGAGTTCCTCGCGAGCGTCCAGGCCGATGCCGGTGCGCCCATTCCCACGACCGATGACCGCGAGATGCTTTTCGAGCCCGACGCAGCCGACGTTCTTGAGGCCCTGATCCCGTTCTACGTCAACCGGCACATCTATCAGCTCGTCCTTTCCGCGCGCGCCTCCGAGCACTCGTCCCGCATGGTGGCGATGAAGACCGCCAAGGATAACGCCACCAAGCTGCTCGGCGATCTCACCTTGGAATATAACAAGGCCCGTCAGGCCGCCATCACCGCGGAAATCCTCGAGATTTCCGCCGCCCAGGTCGCCTCCTCGTAATACTTTCCCACACCAAACCCTCCCGCCCGTAACCCGCCCCCCTTTTTCAAATGAGCAACACCGGTAAAATTGTCCAAGTCATCGGCCCAGTCGTTGACGTAAAGTTCCCTGACGGCGCCATCCCGCCCATCTATCAGGCGCTCACCATCGAGTTCACTGTCTCCGGCCGCCAGGAGAAGTTGACCCTCGAGATCCAGCAGCATCTCGGCGACGGCGTCGTGCGCACCATTGCCATGTCCTCCTCCGAGGGCCTTTCGCGCGGCATGAGCGTGCTCGACACCGGCGCCCCCATTTCAGTGCCGGTCGGCGACTGCATCTTGGGTCGCATCTTCAATGTCACCGGCGACGTCGTGGACGGCAAAGGCCCGGTTAATTCCGTGAAAAAGTATCCCATTCACCGCGCCGCCCCCGCGCTAGTTGATCAGGATACCAAGGCCGACATCCTTGAGACCGGCATCAAGGTCATCGATCTCATCGCGCCCTTCACTAAGGGTGGTAAAGTCGGTGCCTTCGGCGGCGCTGGCGTGGGCAAGACCGTGGTCATCATGGAGCTCATCAATAACATCGCCAAGGCCCACGGCGGCTACTCCGTGTTCGCCGGCGTCGGCGAGCGTTCCCGTGAGGGCAACGACCTCTACCACGAGATGTCCGAGGCAGGCGTCATCAAGCAGGATAACCTCGGCGAGTCCAAGGTGGCCCTCGTTTACGGCCAGATGAACGAGCCCCCGGGTGCCCGTATGCGCGTCGCCCTTTCCGCCCTCGCGATGACCGAGTATTTCCGCGACGAGAAGAATCAGGACGTGCTCCTTTTCGTGGATAACATTTTCCGCTTCTCGCAGGCCGGTTCCGAGGTGTCGGCGCTCCTAGGCCGCTCACCGTCAGCGGTGGGATATCAGCCCACCCTGTCTTCCGAAATGGGCCTCCTCCAAGAGCGCATCACCTCTACGAAGAAGGGCTCCATCACCTCCTTCCAGGCCGTCTACGTTCCCGCCGACGACTTGACCGATCCGGCCCCGGCAAACACGTTCGCCCACTTGGATTCCACCATCGTGCTGGAGCGCTCCATCGCCGAGCTCGGCATCTATCCCGCCGTCGACCCGCTCTCGTCCGTCTCCAAAGCGCTCGAGCCCTCCATCGTTGGCGACGAGCACTACCACGTTGCCCGCGAAGTCCAGCGCGTCCTTCAGCGCTATAAGGACCTCCAAGACATCATCGCGATTCTCGGTCTCGACGAGCTCTCCGCTGACGACAAATCGCTCGTTTATCGCGCCCGCAAGATCCAGCGCTTCCTCTCCCAGCCCTTCACCGTCGCTGAAGTCTTCACCGGCGCCCCGGGTAAATACGTGCCCGTTAAGGACACCATCCGCGGCTTTAAGATGATCCTCTCCGGCGAGCTCGACCACGTCGCCGAGGGTGACTTCTACATGAAGGGCGGCATCGACGAGGTGATCGCCGCCTCCGCTAAGAAGTAAGCAGTCGGAAAGAATATAGAATCTAGAAGCTAGAATTCAGAAGGCGATCGCATCGGTCGGCTTTCATTGTAGCTCCTTGCTCCTAACTCCTAAATTCTCCCAGCCCATGTCCCTCACGCTCGAAATCGTCACTCCCGAAGCCCGGGTTTACTCCGACACCATTGATACCGTGGTCATCCCCACGCTCGAAGGTGAGATCGGCATCCTGCCGGGCCACATTCCCTTGCTCACCCAAGTGGAACACGGCGAGCTGCGCGTGACTAAGGATGGCGTGCAGACCTACGTGGCGATCGGCAAGGGCTTCGCCCAGATCGAGGGAGACGTTGTCTCCGTGCTTGCTGAGCAGGCCATCACCGAGGCGAAGATTGACGAAGGCGCGGTCGAGGCCGCGCTCAAGCGCGCCGAGGAAGACATCAAGAACGCGCCGAAGGATGGAGATTCCTCCGAGATGGAGCGCCTGCAAAACGCTGTGCGTTTCGCCGGGGTGCAGCTCGCCCTCAAGCGCCGGGTGCGCTGATCCGGGGCTACCCTTATACGGCTTTCCCAAGGCGCGCCGACCCGGCGCGCCTTTTTTTTGACTCATCCTAGATTCGGCAGTCCAAATCAACCGCGGATTACGCGGATCGGGCGGACAAGACACGATGCCGAAACACCGAACTATCGCTACAACTCGTCGTCGTGGGTCTCGAGCAAGAGGCCGGCGGCGGGGTCGAGGGCAACGCGGGCCAGCCAGTCCCGCAACAGCGGCTCTGCGGCCGTGAGCGCAGGCGGGAAGGGCGCGGCGAGCAGGTCGATGGCGCGCAGTTCGCCATCGGCGGCGCGCACGAGGTTCTTGGCGTGGAGGTCGGCGACAAGCCACGGCGCGCCATCGACGAAAAACAACCTCGGGTGATCGCGGTGCGCGCGCAGGAGGCGGGATGGGATCGGGATGAGGGCCGCAGGTTGCACGCGGGACGTGTCGGCGCCTTCCTCGAGTCGTTCGCCGAGAGTTTGTTTAGTGATGAGCACGCCTTCCTCGCGGGTCACGCCGATGACTTCGATTGGCATGCCGTCGAGGCGCAGGATGAGGTCGAATTTTTCCAACATGGCGCGGTAGGTGCCATCGGCGGCGTCGGCGAGCAACGCGGTGTCTTCGCCGCTGCGGAAGGCGAAGGTGCCGCCGATACGGCCATCGTCGCGGGGCATAAAGAATTTGTAGATGGATTGGTCGGCCACGCATTCGAAGGCGGTGGCTTCGACCCCGCTACTGATGGGACGCAGGACGGACGGGCATTCGGCGAGGATGTCGCCCACCTCCTCTTGAAAACCGAAATCCGAGAGCGAAACGAGGGGAAGCAGGGCACGAAAGGCGCGGGCGGCCTCGTGAAGTTCGTGCCAAAGCGGGTCGGCGCCGGCCAGGAGAGCTACTTCGTCGGCTTCCCAGAGGACGAGGTCATCGTCGGGATCCGTTCCGATGCCGACGCGCGCCGCCGCCGCGCCGAGGCGAGCGAGCGCTTCCAGTCTTCGCCGGTGATCGTGTTGAAGGGAGCGGCGGTCTTCTTCGGCGGGGAGCCGGGAGCCTTGGATGAGGGTCGGTCTTCCGGTGAAGGGGTCTTGCATGGTTCAGGTGTCACGGCAGCGATAACGATGCAACGGGGGAGCGTTCCGGCAACGGGAACTTGTTAGAGCTTACTCGCAGGTTATCCACCGCGCCAAAGCGGGCTGCGTCGACTAGCCTATAGTCTCGTCGGTGGACTCGTCCGCGGCGCTCGGCTCGGGCAGGCGGGCAACAAGTAGTTTATCTATGCGGTGGCGGTCCATGTCCACGACCTCGAAGCGCCAGCCGGCGTGGTCGAAGTGATCTCCGGCCCGGGGAATGCGGCCAAAATAGGTCATCACAAAGCCGCCGGCGGTTTTGAACTCGGCCTCGTCTTCGTGGGGCAGGGGGCCTTCGAGGGCGAGGAGCTCTTTAAAGCCGTCAAGCGCCAGCGTGGCGTCAATCAGCCACGATCCGTCGTCTCGTTTGCGGGCTTCGGGGGCGGCGCGGCGGCCGCGTTCGGGCATGTCGCCGGCTATGGCCTCCATGACATCTATCATGGTGACGAGGCCTTGCAGGGTGCCGAATTCGTCGGCGATAAGGGCGAGGTGCTGGCCGGATTTACGGAACTGCTCGATGAGGTGGATGACGGTCATCGTCTCAGGCACGACGAGCGGCGGCACCATCACATCGCGCAAGGTGGATGCCACGCCGAAGGCGGAGTTGGCCCAGATGGCCTTTACGGTGACGACGCCGACGACCTGATCGCGGTTGGTCTGGTAAACCGGGAAGCGGGAGTGGCCGCTGGTGACGATTTTGCGCCAGTTAATCTCCTCGGGGTCCTCGAGGTTGAGGAAGACCATCTTGGGGCGCGGGGTCATGATGGCGGTGACGGGAAGCTGATCGAGCTCAAGCACGCCGGCGACCATCTCGGTCTCGGTCGTGTTAAAGACGCCCGAGCGCAGACCCTGTTGCACGAGGTCGTTGATCTCGCCTTCGCTGACGGTCTGGGTGGCGGCTTTACCGATGCCGAAAAGCTGGAGAATACGCTCGGTCATCCAGGTGAGGCTGTGAACGAAGGGGTGAAAGGCGCGGGAGAATGCGTTGACCGGGCCGGCGACGAAGCGGGCGATGCCCTCCGGGTTGGAGAGGGCGATGCGCTTCGGCACAAGCTCACCAATAATAACAGTAGCGATGGTGATGCCGACTACGACCAGACCGAGCGCGATGGAAGTGGAGTAGGGCGCTAGCAGGGGAATTTCCAGCAGGACGTGGGCAACGTGTCCGGTAAGAGTGGCGCCGCCTACTGCGGCTACGAGAGTGCCAATGAGATCAATGCCGACCTGAATAGTGGAAAGGAAGCGGGTGGGCTCGTCGGCTATGGCGAGGGCACGGGCGGCGCGGCGGTCGCCCGCCTTGGCGAGCTCGCGGAGGCGGGACTTGCGCGCAGAGATGATGGCGATCTCTGCCATGGAAAAGAATCCGTTGGCGAGAAGGAGAAGAAGAAGCAGCAGCAGCAGGATGAGTAACTGGGGAAGGGCGGTGAGCATAGACTTTGACGAAAGAGCATCCTTCGCGCCGGGCGGCGCGGCAATCGGATTTGCGCCGTCGCGGTCCGGTCTCTCGGGCGGAGGCCAGGTCGTATCTACTTTTCAAATACGGCTGGACCGGACCAAAAAAAACGCGAGATTCTGCTCACTGTGCGCTTGCAAACAAAATGCGCCCGTGAAAAGTCCTGATCACGCAGTCAACATTACTGCGTGGTGTCCGACAATTTTTAACAAAGAACTGTCGGGTGTCATACCAGAACCAAAACAAAAGATAAAACATCATGGCCACTGCTAAAAAGATAGTGAAGAAGGCTGCTCCTGCAAAGAAAGCTGCCCCCGCAAAGAAGGCCGCCGCGGCTAAGAAGCCCGCTGCCAAGAAGCCTGCTGCTAAGAAGAAGTAAGGCCCCCAAGCGACGAGATCTTCTCGTTCCTGCGAGCCGCCGCTCTCCGAAAGGAGGGCGGCGGTTTTTTTATGTCCCCCCGCCCGGACGGGCGGGGATTGCCAAGCTGAGCTACGGGTTTACGCGGCTCAGTTTTGCCAGAAACCAGAGTGGGGTTTGCCGCCGGCCCCCGTGCCGGCGAGCTCGCCCTCTTCTTCGGCCTCTATGCGCTCGTCGTCGGATTTCGCCTCGAGCGGAGCGAAGCGTTCGGAGCTGAAGCCGAGTTCCTGCTCGCCTTGATGGAAGGGGTCTTTCGAGTTGGTGAGCTCCGCCAGCAGCAGTCCCACCGTGGCCGAGTCGCCGCCTTTGACCACCTTCTCACGGCCTAGAAACACCTCGCGGATGGTGTAGGTCACGCCCTTCACCGGGAGTTGCTTGTAGATGGCGCGGATAAGCGCGGGGAAGGTGTCGTTGATGCAGACGACTTTCTGGCCTTTGATCATAACGATGAGAATGGCGGTGTGCAGGTCGGAGCGGAAGCGAGTAATCGAGTGCGGGGTTATTCGATGCGCCCCTCGTCGAAATCAATCAGGTCAGGCACGCTGATGATGCGGCCGATGCGATCGGCGCAGCCCATCGCGGTCAGGGCCTCGGCGAGGAACTTGCGGCCTTCCTCGCTCATGCCGCGCTGGACGAGTTCGCGGTTCCATTTGACCGCTTGCACATCGGAGGGGAAGAGGGCGCGCAGACCAATCTCGACGCCGGCTTCATCGTCTGGCGCGGTGGAGTGGACCACCTTTTCCACCGCCGCCGGGTCGATGCCGAGGTGGAGACAGAGGAAGCGGTCGAGCCCGCGCTTGTAGTTCTTCGCGTAGCTGGCGGGAAGTGTTCCGTGGGCCTGCACGTAGCGGCACTTGGCGAGGAAGCGGGGCAGGTAGAGGAGGCCCGTGGCGGGGTGCGGTTGGTAAGGGGAGGGCAGGCAAGTGAGGACCTCACCGGTGGAGCCTAAAGTGGGTTTGGATAACATGGGCGACACCGCAACCCGACGAAGGAGACGGGTCAAAGCAACTTCGCGCCGGGTTGGCTTGCGGGGCAGGCGTGGCCGGCCTTTCGTGGCCGGATGTCTTCCCGCTTCCGTATTTTTTTCAGGGCCGCCGCTGGATTGGCCGCGCTCGGTTTCGCTGCTCCCGTTTTCGCCCAGCTGCCCAAGGATGCGGTGAAGCTCTACGCTGAACTTTGCGCTTCGTGCCACGGTGCGAATCAGGAAGGCGGACAGGGCACAAGTCTGGTGGACGGGATATGGAACCGCGGCAATGGCGACGATGCCTACATCGCACGCATGATCACACAGGGAATGCCCGAGCTCGGTATGCCGGCCTTTGGCGCCACGCTTGATGCGGGCCGGGTGCGGGCCTTGACGGTGTTTTTGCGGGAGCGGGAAGTGCGTGAAAAAGAAAAAGGAACCCGTTACGCCAAGCCGAAGCTGGATGAGTTGGTGACGAGCGAAGTGCAGTCCTTCCGGGTCGAAACCGTGGTGGAGGGGCTGGATGTTCCTTGGTCCATTACTTTCATGCCGAATGGCGGCGAAGCACTAATCACCGAGCGCAAGGGAGCACTCCGCGTCGTGCGTGAGGGCAAGCTGGTGTCCGAGCCGGTGCGCGACATACCGAAGGTCGTTGCGCAGGGGCAGGGCGGTCTGCTCGCGGTCGCGGCGCATCCCGACTACGCGTCCAATGGCTGGGTTTATCTCGCCTTCAGCGATCCGGGTGCCGACGGCACGGCGATGACGGCGGTGGTGCGCGGGCGCATTCGCGACGGAGCCTGGCTGGATGAGCAGGAAATTTACCGCGCTCCCCGTGAGCTCTACCGCAAGGGAGGAAACCATTTCGGCACGCGTCTGGTTTTTGATCGCGGATATCTTTATTTCTCCATTGGCGATCGCGGCGCGCAGGATAACGCCCAGGACCTCACCCGCCCCAATGGTAAAGTTCACCGCGTGCATGATGACGGCCGCGTGCCGGCGGATAATCCCTTCGTTAAAACTACGGGCGCGCTGCCTACCCTCTGGAGCTTCGGGCATCGCAATCCGCAGGGCATCGCACTGCGGGCGGCAGGAGCGGGCGGCGGTGAACCCGAGCTGTGGGCAACCGAGCACGGTCCGCGCGGCGGCGATGAACTCAACCTCATCCGCAAGGGTGCCAACTACGGCTGGCCCTTGGTGACTTTTGGCATGAACTACAATGGCACGCCGGTCAGCGCGGAGACCTCGCGCCTTGGACTGGAGTCCCCGGTGGCGCAGTGGACCCCGGTCATCGCGGTAAGCGGGATCACGTTTTACGATGGCGCGCGGTATCCGAAGTGGCGCGGCAACCTGTTTGTCGGGTCGCTCGGTCAGCAAGAGCTGCGGCGACTGGTGTTAAAGGGCGACGACGTCGTGTCGCAGGAAGTTTTGTTTCGCGGGATCGGCCGTATCCGCGACGTGGCGGTGGGGCCGGATGGTTTGCTCTACGCCTGTCTCGAAGGTCCGGGTCGGGTGGTGAGGCTGGTGCCGGTCGAGTAGGGCGCCGCGCAGCTATAATTTCGCCAAGGCGGAGCGGGCGCGCTCCTTGGCGGAGTCGTCGTAGAGCTCCACCGAGGGCAGGGCGAGGCCGGCCGAAAAGCTGGCGCGGGCCTCCGTCTCGCGCCCGGCGGCGAGGTAGGCGAAGCCGAGCTCGAGGTGGTGCGGCACGCGGGTGGGGGCGAGTGCGACGGCTTTCTGCAACTGCGCGATCGCCTCATCGAACGAGGCGGCGGGTAGTCCGCCATAAACCAAGCGGATAAAAAAACGGGTGGCACCGCCGAGCGAGGCCACTTCGTAGTGCCAGCGGCCCAGCACGTGATGGGCCCAGTCGTAGGCGGGATCGAGAGCGAGGGCGCGCTCTGCGTCTAACTTCACCAGGCGGGAGAATTCGATCTTGGCGCGGGTGTCGCTGAAGACGGCCATCTTGCCGTAGCAGATGGCGAGTGAGAGCACGTTGACGGCGTTTTCCGGTTGGAGGGCAACGGCCCGTTTGGCGTATGCAAGGGCTTTAATGGCCTGGTTTTTTTTCCCGGCTTCATCCTGCACAACAAGACTCAAATCGGAGAGCTGTTGCGCGATTTTTTGCAGCGTGAAAGCATTCTCGGGCTGGAGTCCATCGGCGGCGAGGTAGAGTTCGAGGGCACGGGTGATATCGAAGCGGGCCTCGGCGGCGGCGGCCTCCACTGAAAGCGACTCCGCCGGGCCCAGCGTGCCTTCCGACCGCGCGCCCGGAGACAGGAATAGAAACACTCCGGCGAGGCGAAGCGGCATGAAGCGGTGGGGCATGGGTCGGGGATTGAGTGATACCAACTCTGGTATTAAACGAGACTGTCGTCGGGAACTTTGCGTTAACAGATTTTTTGCCACGAAAATCACGAAGGGGTTCGCCGTTCTCTTCCGCTTTCCCGCGCGCCCATAGGCGCCAGTA
>Ga0209550_10003512_pt1 | contig 14932 bp, 14 predicted proteins | sample LauGreSuBDMM15SN_2_FD_187567 | JGI IMG/M metagenome (GOLD analysis project Ga0209550, IMG submission 187567) | Freshwater lake microbial communities from Lake Michigan, USA - Su13.BD.MM15.SN (SPAdes) (version 5) | ecosystem: Environmental > Aquatic > Freshwater > Lake | place: Lake Michigan...
GGGGTGCTTTTTTTATTTATACTCACGCTTGGTAGAACCAGGTTCAAAGGGTGTGAGGTATCCGGAACGACGGAGTTGTTTAAGGTACTCACGGTGTTCCTTGCGGTCGTTAACAATCGTTTTAGCGATGTGAATTACGAAGGCAGAGAGGGCAATGAGTAGTAGTATAGCTGTGATTTCCATTGTTTTCCTTTCGTTAATAAATAAAACAATTTAGCGCATTAAACTCAAATCAAGGCGAAGAACTAAGCGGGCAAATGATAAGAACTTTGTACAGTATATAAAGTGAGTGAAGCATTTTTTACCCGGTGGAGAAAAGTTCCCCAGAAACTGAGAAGATTAGTCGTTTGCCTATTAGGCGGAACGATAATCTTGCTTGGTTTATTACTGATTGTCCTTCCCGGACCGTTTACGATACCGCTAGTAGCGGCCGGAGCGGCAATTTTAAGTACAGAGTATGAGTGGGCTAAGAAAATACTAGATTTGGGTGAGCAAAAGGTGCGAAGTAGCGGGCTATTATTTAGAAAATATATTAAATTCAGCGCCTTAATAACAGTCGGGATGTTGTTTTCATTAGGTATTGGAGTATTTGTGTATGCTTTTGGGTACAGGCTATGAAAGTTAGGGTTCTTAGCATTGGAGTACTAATCTTAGCGGTAGTTTGCTTAAGTTTTGGCATGATAATTGCAGATAGAGATGGAGCCAACAAAAATACAGTTAGGGGCGATTCAAAAGAGGGAGAGGTTAAGATAGAGAAAGAAATTATCCTTTCGCCCGGATTTTATTTTATGAAAAGCGGGGAGAAAACTGCGAGGTTGTTAAGAGAAGGTAAAGAACTTAGGGCTTTAACACAGATTGAGAAATTAGTATCGGGGGAGGTAGTAACAGGATTTGAATTGCCGGGATTATGGCACGGAGAGTATGAAGTAAGTACAGATAAAAGCAATACAACGTTTAAGTTACAGATAGGAAATCCTGATAGTAAAAAGACTCTAGAGGATTGCGATACAAAATATAATGAAAACCGGAATCAATTACATGATTGTTTAGCAGAGGTTATTCCATTAATGGTAAAAGAAATTGGGGGTAGAGAAACTCGCGATTTATTACTAGATAAGTATAGCAATTTAGTTGGCAATCAAACAGGGTGTGGGACATGGCTGGGGGCTTACGCCCAAGCGGTGTATGATCTGCATGGGTTTGAAGAGTCCTTGTCAATGGATTACATGACTTGCAGATACTCCTATATGCATTACATCATAGCTATTGATTCGTTAAAGGAAGGGAATTTTAAACAATTGCCTAATTTTTGTCGGGGCTTTCAAATAAAAGGCATCGACCTGCTTGAATCAAGAGATCAGTGCATTCTTGGTTATGCATTTGCGGGGATTTTTTCTGTGAATCACAGTATTGAAAGTATGATCGCACTTTGTCAAGAGGTAACCAATGGGTATAGTAGTTTTACTAGAATGTTATGCTATGAGGGGGTTTTCGGAGCATATCAAATTAAGTCAGGGATCCGGCCAGAAAAAATCATTGAGGGTAACAATAGTGAGATTATTGAGTCTTGGCCTTATATGGAAGAGTTTCCTACTTATGAATTTTGTGATACTATCTCAAAAAGCGCCTCATTAGCATGCTATAGGTACACTCTTGGACACTATGTGGATGAGGCGTTTTACAATCAAGATAGTGATTATAAGATTAAATGGCTAATAAGTATCAATAAGTATTGTACGCTAACTGGCAGTAAAGGGTGTTGGTATGGTTTGGCGGATGCAGCATTTAAGGCTTTAGGTAATAAGCCTTATAATAGCTTTGCCTCGATCTCAGAGAGTTTCTGGGGTACTTTGCTGGAAATTTGTGAAGATGATAGTGAATTATCCGCAGAGTGTATAAATAGAGTAACACTGGATCAAATCAATAAAACCTTTTCTGAAGAACTCATTACTAAATGGTGTGTCTATCTGCTTAAATCAGCATCTTATACCTGTAATTATGACGAGATTGAGCTGTATAAAAAAAGAATTGCCCCGGTCAATCAGTACGACCCGGCAGCAAGGAGGGTAAGTGATCTCTAGGAAAAGTTTTCAACAATTTAAAAAGTTTGGGCTGCACAAAAAGTACATCCTTGGTTTAAGTTTACTAGGAGTAATTGCGCTTGTATTTTTTTCCGGTAAAGCACTACTTGGGTATAATAAAGTAGTAAATAATGTAAATTTACACTCCGGTATAGTATTTATTGAGAGCGAAAATGCGGTGGGATCAGCCACGCTTTATTATCAAGGCAAGGCTATTCAAGAAATTTCGAGAAGAACTGTTTTTGATAAGTTAAATAATAAAAATGTTACCGGATACGACATTCCAGGGATTTGGTATGGGAGGTATGAGTTAAGGTGGTTGGAGCGCGACGGGTTAGCAAAAATCCTGGGATTGGGTGGGGTTACAAAGGTAGAAAAAATAGAAATCGGAGATGGGTTGGATCATTTTAGTTTTGAAAGTTGTGTAAAACAAGGACCAGGTTCAATTGGGAATACATGCTTAGTCGAGGCGATCGCAAAGGAAGTAGAGAGGGTGGGGGGAAGCGCAGCAAGGGATGAGGTGCTAAAGTATTATGATTCCCAATTAGTTTCCTACTGCGCAGAGTGGTTAGGAGGCTACGCCGCTATTTTAAGAGAAAAACATGGTTTATTAGGTGCCTACTCTGATAAGTATCTAATTTGCAAGTACACATATCTACACATGTTGGTAGCTAATGAGGTGCTTTACGGGACTTCGCTCGATAAGATGGCTGAGTTTTGTGCAACCACTGAATTTACAGGCATGAATAAGGGTGAGGCTACAAACCAGTGCTCCCATGGGGTTGGGTTCGCTTCGGTAATTGAGCTAAATATGACCTTAGAAAATGCGTTAAAATCTTGCTTTAATTTATCAGGTATCCTAGAGTTTTACGTAAATAATTGCTACGAGGGAGTTTATAGAGGTATGGAATTAAAAAGTTCCTTCACTCCCGAGAAACTTCCGAAACACTACCTTGCTCCATGGGAGGTTAATACACTACCTAAGCCTGAGAGTTGCCTTGAAATCCAAGATGATTTCAAGCCGGCCTGCTATCGTTTCACAATGCGAAGTTCAGTAACTGAGGAAATGTATAAAAAAAGCGATAAAGAGAAAGAGATATTCATGTTAAACTGGCGTGACAAACTATGCCGCATAGATAATCATTACGGGTGTTGGTACGGGATAGCTGATTCATCATTTTTACTCTTCGGTACACCACCTTTTAGAAGTGCGTTCAAGGTGGAGAAGGAATTATGGCCCGTAATACTCAATCTTTGTTTAGAAAACTCTTCGAAGACAAATCCGATATGTTCAGAGCGACTTACCCATATGAATATGAATAAACTCTTAGATAAAAAAGAGTTAGAACCTTGGTGCATATTTCTAAATGAAAATTCCGATCAATACTGCACGGACGAATCCATTAACGGTTACATTGCTAGATTTGAGTCGGGGAAGAGGTTTGATCCTTGGGCGATAAAAGCCGAGGAAGATAGGGTAAATGAATAAATGTATTGAGTATCTCAAGAGCACCCGCCCTAAACAATGGGTGAAGAATTTATTAGTATACAGTGCGCCTGTGCTACATAGTGGCGGGATTGTATTTTTAAATTTTGAACTTTTCGCAACATTTATAGCCATGATTATGCTCTCGGGATCTGTATACATATTAAATGATATTCGGGATTATAGTATAGATCAAAATGATCCAAGCAAGGTTGCTAAAAGGCCGATACTTTCGGGCAAGATAGGAGGTGGTGAAGCTAAAGTACTGGGTCTGGTTTTATTCATCCTAGCTATATTGATCTTTCAACAGATGCAGACCACAAAAATTGCGGTTTTATATTTAACCATTAATATCCTATATAATTTCGGTGGTAAGAAAATTCCATACTTAGAGGTTTTAATGGTGTGTTCAGGTTACCCATTAAGAGCTTGGTTAGGCGCAGAGGTGGGGAATGCGCCTATGACCTGGAGCTTAACACTGAGTCTAACTTTTGGAGCAATTGCTGTAATATGTGCAAAAAGAGTATCCGGTGATCACCCAGCTAATTATTACTACAAAGATAAAGTTTTAGAAAAAATTAATCTAATCAGTTTAATGATGGTGGCAGTAGTGAGTATTGTTTGGTTCATCTTCAACCTATCTGTAATATCAATCCTGACACCGATAGGAACAACGGTTGCCGTATACAGGGTAAGGAAGCTTACAGTGGACAGAAAACTTGCCCACACAGAGAGCATACTTAAAGATAAATCATTAATAATTGCAGGAGCTGTTGCGGTATTAAGCGTCGCATTACATATAGGAGTAATGGCATGAAGAGTAAATTTAGGACAATAGCTAAGATGAGTGCTTACAATAAAGCTATCGCGATATTTTCTTACATCGCTTTTCTGCTACTATTTTTTATATTAGATGAGTCCTTTGGCGCAACCGTTACCCCCGGAGGGGATGTAGGCTATGACGCAGGTTGGATACATCAGATGAGTCAAAGCAAAATCCCGGTAACCTTCGGAGGCTCAGGGGTTTTCGGTATGGGTCACCCTGGGCCTTTGTATCTATGGATTGCTGCTATCGGCTACGCCCTAGGAGGGTATTTGGGTTGGTACATCATTTGGGTTGCTCTCTCGCTATTTTTGTGGGTTTTATCGGGTTATCTTATCTCTATAAAGTACAAAAATCCTTTACCATTATGCGGGATATTACTGGGGTACGTATTAGCAGATTTACATAATGGGTATGACGGTATCGCGCTAGATTGGACCGAGGATTCGCCTTTTGCGCAATCACTCTTACTAGTGGCAATCTCTGGATTAATTTTGTCAAATAAGAGATGGTCGGGTATGTTAATGATAGTGTTCGGAGTACTTAGTGTAACTGTATGGGCCAACTTATTATTTATCGCCCTCCCGATCATAATATACGGGATGATTTTCCAAAAAAGAAATTGGGGTTCAGGTAAAGGTTTACCTAGACTAATTTTGTTTACTGCTATTAGTTTGGTCATAGTTACTTTTTTCGCCAGATGGTATCTTTACGGAGTTGCTTTTCCACTAGAGTACATTGAAGCAATAATTAATTTTCGCACCAATGAGCCCGCCGGTTCCCCAGCCGAGGTTATGAATCTTTTCGTATCGGGAATGTGGTGGGGACTTCCCGAAACAGTATCTTGGGGCTTTTGGGCGTTTGTGGTTTTGATGACAATTATATCTACGATTATCAAAAAATCCGTAGCATGGTTGGTCCTTTCGCTAACAGCTCTAAGTGCCTCAGCGACGGCGATATTTGTGCCAACAATGAGTGAAACGCACATTGTCTCGGTAGTAGGTCTAATCCCACCAATCGCGCTTGCTATAATTTTTGGAATAGTAGGAAGATTGCTTATTGGAAATAAAATCGGGTTAATTGTTATTGCGCCTTTGGCGATACTACTATTACTAATATCTATAAATATATTTAAAGGTGATCCGACAAATCAAGTAAGATATACAGACGCTATGCAGAGTGTTACTTCGACTACCGGGTTAGTATCGTCTTTAGAGCAAAACATGAAATTTAGAGAAGCAAAAGGTCAAAGTGTAAGAATATTACTTGACCCAAATTCTGTGTACCAACCCTATTATGAGGTAGGTTTAAAAAACTCTCTACTTTTAGAGTTAAATAGAAGAGGATATAAGGTATGCAGGGACTTCACAATGTATAACCCAGGAAGAGGCGGGGCGGTAACCAACAACATGAATTGCAGTTCCCCCGAAAATAGACCGGTATACGACTTAGTTTTCATATTTGATGCAGCTAGCGATGGGAATGAGATTGCAGTAGTTGAAAGTTTCGATAGGTTTCTAAACAAGAATGTGAAATTGTATTTTAGGAATACTTCAGCATGAGTATGCAAAAAGTTATGTACATGTGTAAGTTAAAGAAAATTAAAATATTACTAATGTTGATACTATCAGCCATACCAGTATATATTATCTTAGATGTTAAATCCGATCAATTAGGTAGGGTTGAATCTTATACCATCCCTACAGGTTTTAACTTTATTGCGATACCCGGAGATGTGCGTGAAGTTGAGCTGTCACATGAAGGAAAAATTATTGATACAATAGAATTAAAGAATGTATTAATCGGGGAGAATTCAACTGCGGGTGTAGATTTACCAGCTCTTTGGAGTGGGAGATATGATATTTTATGGGAGTCGCCTTCAAGGGGCTTAAAAGGATTTTTCGGAGTTAAGGAGCAAGTGAAGTACGAATTAACAGTAGGTGGGCCCGAAAAGGTTAATACTATGACAAAATGCCTAGATTACGGTACTACCGCCGAGGGGAATGGTTGTTTAGCAGAGTATCTCCCCAGACTTATAAAAGATATAGGAGCAAAGGCAACGAGAGATGAGATTGTAAAGTTAAGTGATGATCCACTAATTTGGTACTGTCATGGATGGTTAGGTGGTTATGCAATGGGTGTTTTAAAGGAGGTAGGTTTTGAAAAAGCGTTAAATAGCGATTATCTAACATGCAAGTACACATATTTGCATTATTTAGTTGCAAATCAGGTATTGTTAGAAAGAGATCTTGGTAGTGTGATAGATTATTGTATAAAGGATAAATTTATCGGGATGGAAGATACAGAGGCAGTATTCCAATGTGCTCATGGGGTTGGATTTGCCGGAATTGCGTCACTAAGACTTGAGGCAGATACAGTGTTAGATATTTGTAATAATTTTCGAGATAAAATTGGTTATGCGGTAACAAACTGCTACGAGGGTGTGTATAGGGCTAAAGAGATGAAAGCAAAATCATATCATAACTTTAAGACAGATTTCAGGCCTATAAGTATAGATCCAAGCACCTTCACATATTTGGACAAACCAGAATCATGTATCGGAAAAAACATAGAGTACAAACATGCGTGTTACAGATATACCATGAGGGGCAATACAACCGAAGCTGAATACGCGATGGATATATCAAAAAGGGTAGAGTATATTTATAAATGGAGGGATGAAATTTGCAGAGTTGATACTACAGATGCTTGTTGGTATGGCTTAGCGGATGTAACATTCAATTTGTTAGGTTCCCCACCTTTTTGGGCTATGGAGTACCTGCCAAAAGAGCACTGGGATGCTGCAGTAGTGGCGTGCTCAGAAGATGAGGACTCTTTCAATAAAACCTGTATAGAAAGAATCACTCACGATCATATCAATAAAACATTAGATAAAAAATTACTTAGTGAGTGGTGCTCTTTTTTAGTAACAAACACGGATCAAAAATGCGTTGAGGCATCAATAGATGCTTATATTAAGAGATTTAAAACAGGGAAATTATACGACCCTCAGGCTATTAAACTAGATGATGAAGCAGAAAAGACAATTCGTTAAGAAAGTCTTTTTATGATTGTTAGAAATTTTAACTTAAGAGGCGATCGGTGTACACTTAAGTGATCCACTTCTCGGAAAACTAGAAACCACTTCCAGGATTTTTCCATAGTTTCAATATTTGAATAAAGAGGGCTCCAGCCTAGTTGGATAAGTTTTTCAGAAGAGAGGAAGAAGGGATTTGCGTATCCTTGAATATGCCAAGGAGATAATGGGCTCAATTTCAATTTCCAGAGTAGGGACAAACCGGCGATAGTAAGCTTTTTCGGCAGGGGTTTTACTTTTGAATGGGAGTTTGCAAAGGATATCAAGGATTTTAACTCACTGTTGATATTTGAGTAGTTAGTTGAGCCCACCCCATAGATACCTTGACCTTGAGATAGCAAGGTGGCAATAGCAGAGATTACATCTTCTACGTCAATGAACTGTAAAGGGTGGGAGCCTTTTCCGATAGTATAAATTGATCTATCTTCTTTAATGAAGGAAAATAGGGTATGAAAAATTCCTAGTCTGCCGTTTCCTAGAATAGTTCTCGGCCTCAGAATTGCCCAGGGGGTTTGCTTGATTTCTCGAATAAAGTTTTCCTCCCCCAGTAGTTTTGCTTTTCCGTAGGGTTCAAAAGGCTTGACCGGTGTTTCTTCGTTAACTAATAAAGTACCAGGTAGCCCCCAAACCGCTGAAGAAGATATATGGATAACTTTCTTTACTTGAGATTGTGCAGCAGCCTTTGCAATCACACCCGGCACGGTAGAGTTGGCGGTATGAAAGTCAGTATTAGGCCTACGTAAAGGAACATATGCAATGGTGTTAATGACAAAATCAACGTTGTGCATATGAGGTAAAAGTGATTTCAAATCAGAACAATCAACTATGGTAGTATTGTCTTGACTAGAAATATCTAACCCAACGCAATCTAACCCCTGGGCTTTAATTGCCTTGACTAACTCGGTACCTAGAAACCCAGCAGAACCAGTTACTAGGTATCTACCAAGTGGGAAGATCAAGTTATACTCCTTGCAATATTTTCTGATAGGTAGGCTGCCATTGCCATAATTGTTCCCTGAGGATTAACCCCCGGAGCATCTGGCAAAATGGAACCGTCAATTACAAAAAGGTTCTCCAACTCCTTAAATGCGCCTAAACTATCCACTGGATTGCTACTTAAATTCCCCATAGGGAGAGAGGAGGTAACATGAACGGCTGTAATGTCAAGATTTTTTGTATCCCACCCATTTATAATAGCTTTACTTGGGCTGGTATTTTTACCGGCTATTAATACCTCAGTGGCACCCATACGAAAAGATAGTTCTTGAGATTTTTCTAACGCTTTGGAAAGAGTCAACCTATCATTTTTTGTAAAACGGTACTTCAAAAACCCTCCAGGAAGGAGTCTAGCGGAACCTTCGAGCGATAACGAAGCGTGTAAAAGTGTTGTGTGCTTGTACCTGTTTAACAATTCATCCGGTTGGAGAGAGCTTCGGGCGAAAGTCGCCCCATATATTCCCGGGGAGGTGGCGGCGGCCCCTATTGTTATTTTGGGAGAAAATTCCTTTACTTGAACCGGACTCAAATCAGCATCACTAAAAATATGATCTGGGAAATAGAGTCCGAGTTTTAGCATAGGATGGTACTTAATATTTTTTCCAATATTTTTAGAAAAACCTGATGCCTTAAGTATTTTCGCACTACCGACTGTTCCAGCGGAAAGAATTATTATATCTGAGTATAGGTTAATCAACTCACCATTTTTTGTTTTTACAACACAACCAATAGCCTTAGAGCTCCCGTGCAGAATCTTTTTAACCCTAGTACTAGTTAGTACGGTTAAACCTTTATTTATTGCATCATCTATATAGGTATTGCGCATCGTGTGGCGTACAATATTATTCCCTTCCCAACTAATCCATCGAGGAGGTTGTACCCAACCCCATCCTAATGAATCAGCAGCCGTGGATAATAACACAGAGACGTGGGATTTATTTAATGCTTCTTTATTTATTTTTAGCATATGCTCAACCTCGTCAAACTTACTTTCAAAGGATTTTGATTTTAACCAACTTAATCCGTTATGACTTGACCACTGAGAGAGCAATACAGCTGGAGCTCTATGGTAAATGCCTGAGTTAATCTCAGTACCGCCTCCTAGGCATCTCCCTTCAGCCCATGCAATAGCGGGGTTAGATAAGGTAGCAAGATGACCGCCATCTCTGTAATACTTACTCATACCATCTAAAGTGAATCTTTCTAAATTCCCGACATAGGTATCTTCGCCTTCTTCTACTAATAGTGTGTTTAACCCTTGTGAAACCATTTTATTGGCTGCGATCGCACCACCCGCACCTGAACCGATAACAATTACATCGTATTTTTCTAAATTGATATTTCTCATAGCACCTTACCGTTTACCTCAAGAAATATGGCAGATAAATTAGCCGAGAGCCACTTATCGGGAAGTTGCAGAAGTGAAGGTGCTGAGTTAAGACTGAAACGAAGAGTTATTGAAAGGAAAAGAAGTAGTAACAAAATAACCCTTGTTGAATCTGAGCAGGTGTTTAAACGGGCGAGCAATCTGGTATTGGCTTGTAAAGCAAAATTATTGTCAACGTGGTTAACCTTACACCAAAGGGTTGATCGGCGCAGAATTATTTTACTAGCAAGTTTGGGAGATAGCATGTTATATATGGTGCCGCAACGTTAAACTTTGTCAGGAAAATGAGTGAAATAGTATCTTTATCGGTAACCATTACTTAAAAGGAGATACTATGGAAAATTCAAAGAAAAAGTACAGCTCTAGCACCCCTGTGGCAAAGAAAGATTCCGCTACCGGCGGTTTGCGAGCGCTTTTATCCGCAACTGGTCAAAGTATCCAAGGTGTGGATTATACGCTGAGTTGCGGACATTCTGGCAACGGATTAGCGGTACTCAAAAAAGACCTAATATTTTGCAAGGAATGTGGATCTACTAAAACTGTTAAAAAGATAAATTAGTTTATATGAAGTTAGAATAAAAAAGACCCCCATTTGGGGGTCTTTTTTATTCTAACTTGTGTGTTACTTCTTTCCTGATTTCTTAGCAGGTGCTGCTTTCTTAGCAGGTGCTGCCTTCTTAGCAGGTGCTGCCTTCTTAGCAGGTGCTGCCTTCTTAGCAGGTGCTGCCTTCTTAGCAGGGGCTTTCTTTGCGGCTACTACAGACTTCTTGGCTGTAGTCTTTGCAACTACTTTCTTAGCAGTTGATGCAACAGCCTTCTTTACAGCAGCTTTCTTTGCAACAGTAGAAACAACTTTCTTAGCTGTCTTTACAGCAGTTTTCTTTGCGTCCATTATATTTCTCCTTACAGCGCAACTAGATATTACGCTTTTATTTTATGGTGGTGAGTAAAGTAAAAAGGTCAAGTATATTTTGCAAAAAAAATAAGTGAGTTCAAAAAAGAACTCACTTATTTTTATATTCTAGTTGCGGCATCCGCAATTTGTTCTAGTGATAGGTCACTATCTTTTGTTAACTCAAGAAAATTTTCCCAAGCAGTAATATTATTCGATAGAGTAGAAATCACGCCAGCTACAATTTTATCATCACTGTTTCTAAAGTTGTCCCATTGAAGCGCGAGGGGATTTAACCAAGCGGAAGACTTAATTCTTGTACCTGCAATATTGGCCCCGCCGCAAGCTGCAATTGCACCAAAGATTGAAAGAATTTTAGCAATAATATACGGCTCTGCATGATTTATTTCACGAGAGAGAATATTTCTTGCATTAGCAAGAGTAAAATTACTTCGCTTAATTGCTTCTTCATCACCTACGGAACATTGTAATGATAGGAGTTCATCTAGATTTAATGTAGAAAGATTTCTTCCGTTATTTAGCGGGTGTTTACGAAATCCTGTCCAGCCGTGCCAGCCCAACTTAGTAATGGTTTCGACATTAGCTGCTGTTAGATTAGATGAGTTTGCAATAGCCCGTTTGATCACTAATGGTAAATTAGATATATCTTCAAACAACCACTCATTATTCGCAAGAAGGGCATGTGAGCGAACAACAGAAGCTCCTAGGTATCCACCGATATCGCAAACTGAAACCATTTCAGAGTTAGTCATACGGTTTTTACGGATTTCAATAGGAGTTGCTGGATTGGTATAAATTGCGAGCCTTACCGCAGGATTAGCTGAGGAAAGTAGCGCTTCATAGTTTTCATAGAGTAAATTTGGATTACGGATAATCCAAGGAGCTCTAGCCGGAAATTTCTTTAAAATTTGTAACAAAGATTTAATATCTGTGGCGTGAGCAGATGCCCATGAAGCTATAGTAGGATCTTTGTCAAATAAAAATTGATTAAATAGTTCCGAATTGGTATTTTTAGAGGCTGCTAGAATTCTACGAACGCTATTTGAGCCAGTACGTGCGATTAGCTTCTGACAATCTAGGTCAGAAGCTTCTGATATGATTAGAAGTTTAGACATAGATGAACCTTTCTTTTTAGTTTGTCATAAAATTTACAATAGGCGCAGAGTAATTAGGATGAAAGGTGCTTGATGGTTTTTTAATAGATAATTACCAAAAACTAATTGTTTGCTATAAAGAAACAAAGAAAAAGAGGGGCCGAAGCCCCTCTTTTTATAGAATCTTAGTAAGTTCAATAAGTTCAGCTATGGAACCGTTAAACTCTCCCGAAATTTGTTCAAAGGTTCCCCAATGGATTTCATTGGGTATTAAATTTTGAAAAACTTCCTCAAGGATTAAGATCGTTTCCTTACTTATCACGCCCTTAGCTAATGCAGCAATTGGAAGTGAAAGCACATGATCAGATGTTAAATACTTGCTTGAAAGGATAGAAGTGTGTTGGTGACAAACTTCATTACCTAATAACTCGATCATAATGGTTAGTACATTGGAAGGCTCTCTAGTTTTACCTAAAGCGAAATCGAGTTCACAGTAAAAACGGCCCTTAGTTAAAAGAATCGCTAATTTACGGTTGTCGTTAAGTTGTTTAAGTAGAGTTAAAGCACCATCCCATTGCAACCAATCGATAACTTTTTCCATATGCGCTGGAGTGGAGTTTTGATGATTGATTATAGCAAGAGCAAATGACTGCAATCTACGGTAGGCCGAGGAAAGCGTATTGGCGTTAGCGATCAGGTGTTGGATTGAGGCTATAAATGCATCAATATCATCTTCCGAAGATAATGTTTTAAGTTTATCGGCTAGGTCATCAGGCTTGCGCTTGACGGCTTCTTGTAGAGATTTGGCACTGTCGCGAAAACGTTCATAACGATAATTATTGTCGGTATCTCTATTTTCAAGTACCTTCTCGATAATTGTATTAAGTTCAGTAGCAGCCTTAGCAGATACCGCACCATTACTGGTAAGGTTAGAAACTAAATGGTAGAGATAAGCACCGGGACCATCCCAGGTAGTAACATCGTACTTATTAGTTTTTTGGAAGTGATTTACTAAATGGTTAGATAATTTTTCCTGATTATTAAATCCGATAAAGGTGACTTCGCTCGCCGCGAAAAGAAGCATTAGATTGTTCGTATTGGCTATTGTGCTTTCTACGAACTCGGGACCAGCAATGAATAGTTTACTGAACCTTACTCTACACTTTTCGCAGGTCAAAACCGCGACATGATCACAATCATCTTTTAAGTACTTAGCAATTGCAATTTCACGAAGATCAGCGTCAATAGCTGAGTTTCCGATAATTGAGAGCATTAGAGTGGTACTATTAGATTTATTTAAAATCATTTCATAGGTTTCTCGGCTCAAATCTTCCCTAGTGGCAAGAATTTTTAACAAAGAAACTCGACTCTCGTTTTTAATTGAAGCTAGCATATCATCTAACTTGCGATTAGGTCGGGTAAGCCAAGCAACTTTTACTACTGCGGAATCAATATTTTTTAACTCGTCATCGACAAAAGCAGATAAGGAGTTATGAGCAAGAAGTTCAACCATAAGTTGGGGTATTGAGTTTGATTTAGCATAAGATAAAATCTTTTTCTGAATATCTTCAGATAAAGAATCGGACTTAAGCAATGTATGGAAAAGTCCTGTAAGAACTTGAGACATGTATTTCCTTTCTGTATAGAATTTACATTAAGCGCATTGAATTAGGGTTAAAATCGAAATAAATGTAGCGAAGATAGAAAAAAAATCATCTTAAGGCTGCAAGGTTTTTCTGGCGAGCTCAAATAAAATGCCCTCGTCCATAGAGCTGTAGTTTGCTAGCAAGGGTTTTTCGGATTCTCGTGGAGAGAAAATCGTTAAGGACTTACCAAGTTCTCTAGCTAGGGTTATCTCATTTTTAAGCGCTTGTGCTGAAGAAAGACCAAGGACGTTAGCGGCTACGCTGAGAGGGTGTTTACTAGTTTTATCAAGCACTAGCGGGGTGAAGAGAGTTATATTTTGAACGTGGGGTAAAATAGTACCAAGGTAGGTAGAAGAGTAAACCCCGCCATCTTGAAATAAAGTACCATTTATAGCAACCGGTGCGTAAACCCCTGGGATAGCACAGGAGGCTGTAACAGCCTTGGCAAGGGATACTCCGGATTCTTTGGAAAAAATAGAAACCTTGCCGGTATTTTTCTCAGTTGCGGTTACCCAAGTAGCTATTTTGGGCCAGCGATCTTTGGTTGAGGTCCTGATAAAATGTTCAAGAGTATCTGTGGTATAGTTGGACTCAGGTAGGAGTGAAAATAGAGCCTTTCGAAGATAGGGTTTATCCCCGCTAATTAGTGATCGTGGTAGATAAAAAAGATCAGAGGGAGGTCCAGAGGGGGTTATAATTGGAGTGGTAGGAGAGGGTATTTTTCTCCAAAATGAGGATACATCCTCCCCCAGACTTAAGGTTAATAACTTTTCAAGGGGTAATTTACTCGAGAGCATTACTGAGGTTAACGCCCCAGCACTAGTTCCTAATCTAAATTTATCATCTAAGTAGTTATACTCCCCATTTCTTTGTAAACGTAATAAGGTAGCGAACAACCAAACTAATCCTGTTCTTCCACCAGATCCATAGAGGGTAACTGAGTTCGAAGGTGGACTAGCGATATCTTGGGGTTTCAACGATCAATACCTTGTTAAAATAGATCATCGTCTTCTAGTAACGATTCGTTGAAATCAAAGTTTTCCAACTCATCGAGTTTTTTGTTCCATGATACTACTAAGAATATAAAGGTGATTGCGGTAAGAATTAGTGATACAGGTAACATAATTTTTTGTTTCATTTTAAAAACTGTTCAGAATGATGTATATTTTCCCCGAAAGCGCAGAGGTTAGGTAGGTATGAGTTTAATTAAATACTAAGCAAGAGAAAATATTGATTTACAACACCGTACACGGTTAGATATTCATTTATTTAAATTATGGATGTATCTTTAAGATTTCCGCTTGTTGGTACTTAGTGCTACTAGAGCAATCGCGATCCAAAAAACATTTAGGCCTACGCTAAACCAGGCACCTAAGATGATAGATGAAAAACCTAACAAAAGGGCCCCA
>Ga0209550_10003515_pt1 | contig 14927 bp, 9 predicted proteins | sample LauGreSuBDMM15SN_2_FD_187567 | JGI IMG/M metagenome (GOLD analysis project Ga0209550, IMG submission 187567) | Freshwater lake microbial communities from Lake Michigan, USA - Su13.BD.MM15.SN (SPAdes) (version 5) | ecosystem: Environmental > Aquatic > Freshwater > Lake | place: Lake Michigan, USA...
CGGCCCATTCCAGAAAACTGTCTTACATTTTTTTATCTCCGCGGCAAAGAGTGCTGCAGATTTAGGGCCAATATCTAAGCCCATCTGATTGGCTGGAATTTTGTCGGCAGAAACCAAAGTCGGTGCCGAATCTTGCTTGAATTCTGCGGCAACGACAATGTCAGTTGGTAGAACAAGGCTCACGCCTTTGCTTTGCGCTTCTGCGATCAGTTCCTTAACTGTTGGAATTAACTCTGTTTCAACGAGTGAAGAACCAATTTCTTTTCCTGTGGCTGCCAAGAATGTGAAAACCATTCCTCCACCAATCGCCATAACATCAACTTTTGAAAGCAAATTAGCAATGACGCCAATTTTATCTGACACCTTTGCTCCACCAAGTACTACGCCATATGGGCGTTGTGGTGATTCTGTTAGTTTCTTAAGAACTTCTACTTCAGCCTGAATAAGAAAACCTGGTGCATTCGGCAACAGTGCAGGTAGATCATAAACAGAAGCATGCTTGCGGTGAACAGCCCCAAACCCATCGCCGACATATGCATCGGCTAGTTGTGCTAATTGCTGAGCAAATACTTTACGTTGCGCATCATCTTTGCTGGTTTCAGCTTCGCTAAAACGAAGATTCTCAAGCAATAAAACCTTGGCCGCACCTGCGTTGATGAAATCCACTGGTTGTGCAAGAAGTTCTGCCAATCGTTTTGCAATTGGTTGCAACGATAACTCCGGCTTAACTTCTCCCTTTGGACGACCTAGATGAGCGCCGATAACAAGAGAGGCGCCACGTTCCAAAAGGTTTTGAATAGTTGGCAAGGATGCTCGAATACGACCATCATCAGTAATCTCGCCATTCTTTAGTGGAACGTTGAGATCACAACGAAGGAAAACGCGCTTACCTGCTACATCAAGTGAAGCAAGTGAATTCATTACAGCGTTTTACCAACGTACGTAATTAAGTCAACGAGTCGGTTGGAATAACCCCATTCGTTGTCATACCAACCAACAACCTTTGCAGTTGTTCCAATCACCTTTGTTAAGCCAGCATCAACGATGCAAGAGGATGGATCAGTAACTATGTCGGAAGAAACTATTGGATCTTCTGTATAGGTCATGAAACCCTTTAGTGGACCTTCTGCACCTTTTTTAAGCGCAGCGTTAATGTCTGCAGCGCTCACTTCCTTAGAGAGTTCTACTGAAAGATCTACCACTGAACCTGTTGGAACTGGAACGCGAAGCGCGTATCCATCAAGCTTGCCCTTGAGTTCTGGAAGAACCAAGCTGATTGCTTTTGCAGCTCCTGTAGATGTAGGAATGATGTTTGTTGCAGCTGCACGCGCACGACGCAGGTCTTTGTGTGGGAAATCCAAAATAACCTGATCATTTGTATAGGCGTGGACAGTTGTCATTAAACCGCGAACAATTCCAAAGTTATCGTTGAGAACTTTAGCCATAGGAGCTAGGCAGTTTGTTGTGCACGATGCATTAGAAATAATGTTGTGTGAGGCTGGGTCGTATTTTTCGTGGTTAACGCCCATAACAATGGTGATGTCTTCATCTGTTGCTGGTGCTGAAATAATAACTTTCTTAGCTCCGGCTGTTATGTGCTTCTGTGCATCCGCTGCCTTGGTGAAAATTCCTGTTGATTCGACAACAACATCTGCCCCAACAGCTTTCCACGGAAGATTTGCTGGGTCGCGCTCTGCGAAAACTTTTATTGTTTTGCCACCAACGGTAAGTGTGTCTGCCGTGTGTGAAACTTCCAAACCAAGACGACCCAAGATTGAGTCATACTTTAAAAGATGGGCGAGTGTGGCGTTGTCTGTGAGATCGTTAATTCCAACAATGTTTATATTTGGATTTGTAAGGCTAGCGCGAAAGAAGTTTCTGCCAATGCGACCAAATCCATTAATTCCAACGTTAATCATCTGTAATCCTCGCTCGTCTTGGGCTCTTATGAGAGCCCTCTTAAGGCGGTCCTTGAAAAATGGACCTCATGCACCACAACGCTGGGGTATGAGCGAACTCTATCAGGAGAGCTTAGTTACTTAAAAGTAGAGTTCTTGTGCGACGTATTGTGCGTGATTAATTCAACAAATCCGGAGATAAGCCAGCTTCAGTATCAGGAATTCCTAATTCTGCTGCGCGTTTATCTGCCATCGCTAATAAGCGACGAATTCTTCCAGCAATAGCATCTTTAGTCATCGGAGGAACTGCAAGAGAACCCAACTCTTCCAAACTTGCTTGACCATGACTAATGCGTAACTCGCCAGCCTCTTTTAAATGATCCGGAATCGTAGGACCAAGAATTTCCATAGCGCGCGCTACACGCGCAGATGCAGCGACTGCAGCTCGCGCAGAACGACGTAAGTTTGCATCATCAAAGTTTGCTAAACGATTTGCTGTAGCGCGAACTTCTCTGCGCATGCGACGTTCTTCCCATGCTAGAACGCTTTCGTGTGCGCCCAAACGTGTAAGTAATACACCGATGGCATCGCCATCTCGTATAACAACACGATCAACACCGCGAACCTCTCGCGCTTTAGCCACAATTCCCAATCGGCGTGCTGCACCAACTAATGCAAGTGCCGCCTCTGGTCCTGGACATGTAATTTCAAGTGATGATGATCGTCCTGGTTCGGTAAGTGAACCATGAGCAATGAAGGCACCGCGCCAGGCTGCTTCTGAATCACAAATGGCGGCTGAAACAACTTGAGGAGGAAGACCGCGAACTGGCCTGGAGTTAGCGTCAACTAAACCAGTTTGGCGAGCTAATGCTTCGCCTTCATTAATAACGCGGACAACATAGCGCGAACCTTTTCGCAAACCACTTGATGATAGAACCGCTAAATCACTCTCGTGACCATAAATATCTGAAATGTCTTTACGCAAACGTCGAGCACTCTGTGCTGTGTCTAGTTCGACTTCAATCACAATCTTGCCGGCTGCAATATGTAATCCACCGGCGAAACGTAGGAGGGATGAAACTTCTGCTTTTCGGCAACACGGTTTGGTAATAGCCAAGCGACTGAGTTCATCTTTTACTGCTGATGTCATTGCCATGTGCTTATCCAACCAAAGATTGGCCCATGATGTGGCTCAAAACAGAAGTTAATTTTTCAACATCGTGATGAAGACTTCCTGGAGATTTTCGCAGATCTGCCACGTGTAATGTGCCCCCAAAACTCTCAACAAGTAGTTGAAGCCTCTGACTATCACCTAATTCATACTGATCAACTAACACATGATCGATTTTCATGGTTGGCGCATATTCACGGAGCATCTGTAGATGTTCTATGGGTGTGTATCCGGCGAACTCATCAGCTTTTGCTTCAGGATGCGAATCAAGATTGAGAATGATTATTTTTTTCGCTGCACTTTTCTCTAGTGCGTTTAACTGCTGTCCAACCAAAAAATGTGGAAGAACACTAGAAAACCATGAACCCGGTCCTACTGTTATCCACTCTGCCTCATCAATTGCTTTCAAAGCAGAAGGTAGCGCTGTTGGGTTTTCAGGAACCAAATGTAGGGATTTCAACATACCGCGTGCAGTAGCAACTTCTACCTGACCTCGGACATGATGCAGTGTTCCTGCATCATCGAAGGTTGCTTCAATATCCAATGGAACTGAAGCCATTGGTAAAACTCTGCCCACAACTTTTAACAACTCGGCCACTCGGTCTAGACCTTGCACAGGATCTACATCTTTATCCCACAAAGCTGCTAATAAAAGATTGCCTACTGCGTGACCATTAAGCGGACCGTCGCTTGTAAATCTATATTGCAAAATTTCAGCCCAACTTCTTCCCCACTGATCATCGCCACACAATGCTGCCAACGCCATTCTCAAATCTCCTGGAGGAAATATTGGGAATTCATCGCGCAAACGCCCACTTGATCCACCATTATCTGCAACGGTAACAATGGCCGTTATCTCTGAAGTGATTCTGCGAACTGCAGATAGCGTCGCGGCTAAACCATGTCCCCCGCCTAAAGAGATCACACGAGGATTAATTTCAGAACTCATTCCCGTCCAACATCTCGATGTGAAGCGTGTGCACTAACTGAAAACCCATCGCGTTCGCCATCTAGTTGAGCTGCGATTTCACGTGCAACGGAAACACTTCGATGCCTTCCACCTGTGCAGCCGATGGCAACAGTCAGATATTTCTTTCCTTCGCGTAAATAACCGGGCAGCATTTGATTGATCACAGAAACATATGATTGAACAAATTGAGATACGCCCGAGTTTGAAAGAACATTGTCTTTAACTTTGTCATCCAAACCAGTGAGCGGTCGTAATTCGGGAATCCAATGCGGATTAGGTATAAATCGGCAATCTAGTACCAAATCTGCGTCGACCGGAATTCCGTATTTATATCCAAATGACAGAACGTTCACCCGAACAGATTGAGTAAGTCCTTGAGCAAATATCTCGGCAGTTCGTTTTTCTAATTGATGCACATTCAAATTAGATGTATCAATAACGACATCAGATTGAGCCAAGAGATCTTGAAGTTTCTCTCGCTCTGCTGCAATTCCATCAACTATGCGGCCTTTACCTTGAAGAGGGTGTGGACGCCTTGTGGATTCAAATCGTTGTACCAATGCTTGATCGGAAGCATCTAGAAATGCCACACGAAAATTTGCACCGGATTTTTTCAACTCTGAGAGTGATGAAGCGAGCTCATCAAAGAATTTTCCGCCACGCACGTCTACGACAACAGCGAGTGATTTTATTTCAGATTGAACACCTTGTTTAATCAAATCAGATAGAAGAGTTGGCGGCAGGTTATCTACGACATACCAACCAAGATCCTCAAGTGCATGGGCAACGGTTGAACGACCAGCGCCAGACATACCTGTCAGAATTAATACTTCTTGGTTCATGGCTCTATCTTGACCTACCTGTCAAGCATCTTCAATAACACCTGTAGTCATATCAATTTTTGACGTAGAACTATGTGCAAGGAACTCAAAGACAATAAGAGCAATTTTCTCGCCAATACCAGGGGTCATTGCAATATCTTCAACGCTGGCTTTCTTTAGAGCAGCTACGGAACCAAATCGTTCGAGTAATGCGTTTCTTCGACTAGGCCCGAGTTGCTCGATTTCATCAAGGATTGATTCGAGCATAACTTTGCTTCGTCTTGAACGATGAAATGAGATTGCGAATCTATGTGCTTCATCTCGAATTCTCTGGAGCAAATAGAGTCCCTCACTGGTGCGCGGCAGAATAATCGGATCTGATTGCTCAGGAACCCACACTTCTTCCAGTCTTTTAGCTAAACCGCACAAGGCAATATCAGAAATTCCTAACTCGTTCATTGCGCGTTGCGCTGCGCTAACTTGTGGAGCTCCACCATCTACAACAATTAATTGCGGCGGGTATGCGAATTTACTTGGCTTTCCGCCAGTTTCAATAATTTCGGCACTATCAACTACGCGATCATTGAGCAATCTCTTAAGTCTTCGCGTAATAACTTGGTGCATTGCACGTGTGTCATCAAAACCTTCTGTTGTGTCGATGATGAATCGACGATATTCACTCTTCTTGGCAATTCCATCTTCGAAGACAACCATTGAAGCCACAACGGATGTTCCTGAGATATTGGAAATGTCGAAACATTCAATTCGCAGCGGAGTCTTTGCCAAGCTAAGTTCCTCTTCAATTTCAAGAAGAGCTTTACCCGAAACAGCAGCATCACTTGCTCTTTTGCTCATGAACTGCACAAGGGCGTAGTGGGCATTTCTCTTTACGGTGTCCAGCAGTTCTACTTTGTCACCACGTTGCGGAACCTTCAGAGTTACTTTCGATTGAGAAAGAGAGGAGAGCCATTGTTCAAGCGCTTGCGTATCTGCAGGTTCTGAGTTCAAATAGATTGTGGAAGGTATCTCTGTGCTCTCTCCCCCATAAATTGAAAAGAGCAATGAAGCCCATTGATCATCTCCCTCAAGGGCGAGTTCTTGATTAACAATCCACGAACGAGAACCTTTGATAGAACCTCGACGCAACATAAATATGGAACCTGCCGCATGAAGACCCTCTTCATGTATGGCAATGAAATCACCATCTAACTCATCAGAAAGATTTCCTTGTATGGAGCGTTGTGCCTTTTCAAATGATTCGATTTGATCCCTAATTCGCGCGGCTCTTTCAAACTCTTCACGTGAAGATGCCAGTTCCATTTCAGATTGAAGCGCCGGAAGCAAATCCTGCATACCTGCTTCCATGAATGCATCCAATTTATGAACAATTTCCTTATGCTCTTCTGTAGATACCCATCCAACACATGGAGCAGCGCATTTACCGATATCTCCCAACAAACACTGACGCTTGCTCTTTTGAGCACGTTGAAAATTCCCTGCCGTGCAGGAGCGAACAGGAAAGACCTTTAACAAAATATCGAAAGTGTTTCGCAGGGCCCAGGCATTTGTATATGGTCCAAAATACTTCAAACCTGGACGCTTCTCTTTGCGAGTTACAAAAATTCGGGGATATTCATCGGCAATAGAAATAGCCAAATATGGGTATGACTTATCATCTTTGAATTGAACGTTATACGTTGGGTGGTATTGCTTTATCCAAGAAAATTCTAGTGCTAGCGCTTCGAGTTCTGTGTTGACCACAGTCCAATCCACGCGTACAGCTTCGTGAACCATTCGATAGGTTTTATGAGCAAGGTTGCTTCCAAAATAAGAACTCAAACGATTCTTTAGATTCTTTGCCTTACCAACATAAATAACTTTGTCACTGTCGTTATAGAAACGATACACACCAGCTTCTTCTGGGATATCAGTAGGACGATAACTGGCTGGATCGGCCATGATTACTTCTTCTTCGCAGGAGCTTTTCGATTAGTCTTTAAAATCTCAGCTAAGAACTGTCCTGTGTAACTTGCGCTGACTTTTGCTACATCTTCTGGCGTTCCTTCTGCAACGACAGTTCCACCTCGGAAACCACCTTCTGGACCCATATCGATTACCCAGTCAGATGATTTGATGACATCTAAATTGTGTTCGATGACAACGACTGTATTGCCAGTATCGACCAAACGATTGAGTACGCCGAGTAATTTGTTAACGTCTTCAAAGTGCAGACCAGTAGTTGGTTCATCTAGTACATAAATTGTTCGACCAGTAGATCTGCGTTGTAGCTCTGTAGCCAACTTAACTCGCTGCGCTTCTCCGCCAGAAAGAGTCGGTGCAGATTGTCCTAAGCGAACATAGCCCAAACCGACATCACACAGGGTCTTTAAGTACCTAGCAATTGTCGGCACTGACTCGAAGAAAATGTGAGCTTCCTCGATAGGCATGTTCAAGACGTCGGCAATTGTTTTATTCTTGTAATGAACCTCAAGAGTTTCACGGTTGTATCTGGCACCATGACACACTTCGCAAGGAACATAAACATCAGGCAAGAAATTCATCTCAATCGTGATGGTTCCATCCCCCGAACAGTTCTCGCAGCGTCCACCTTTTACGTTAAAAGAGAAACGTCCTTGTTGATATCCGCGAACCTTGGCTTCAGTGGTTTCGGCGAAGAGAGCACGAACCTTGTCGAATACGCCCGTGTAAGTTGCAGGATTAGAACGTGGCGTACGTCCGATTGGCGATTGATCAACGTGTACTACCTTGTCTAATAGATCAACTCCACTCACAGATCGGTGTCGTCCAGGAACAATGCGTGCGCCATTTAGTTTGTTTGCTAAGACGCTATACAAAATATCGTTAACTAAAGTGGATTTACCTGAACCACTGACACCGGTAACGGATACAAAAACACCGAGCGGAAGATCAACATCGATATCTTTAAGGTTGTTCTCTTTTGCGCCCTTAACTGTAAGTTTTCGCTTCGCATCAAGTGGTCGACGTTTGCTTGGAATTGCAATGGATTTGCGGCCACTTAAATATGCACCAGTAATCGACTCTTTGGAGTCAATCAAAGATTGGTAATCCCCCGATACAACAACTTTGCCACCATGCTCGCCTGCACCTGGACCAATATCCACGATCCAATCTGCGGTGCGAATTGTTTCTTCATCATGTTCAACAACAATCAACGTGTTGCCCAAATCGCGTAGACGTGTGAGCGTGTCAATTAATCTTCTGTTATCACGTTGATGCAAACCGATACTTGGTTCATCCAATACGTAGAGAACGCCAACCAAGCCTGATCCAATTTGAGTAGCAAGTCTGATTCGTTGCGCTTCTCCACCAGATAAAGTGGCCGCCGGACGCGCAAGTGATAGGTAGTCAAGACCAACATCTAGTAAGAAACCTAGTCGTGCATTTACCTCTTTCATCACGCGCTCGGCGATTTGGGCTTCACGAGCATTTAGAGAGATCTTCTTTAAAAACTCTGCGCAATCAGCAATAGAGAGTTCGCAAATCTGCGCAATAGATAAGTCGCCAACAGTTACAGCAAGTACTTCAGGCTTTAAACGAGCACCCTTACAAACAGAACAAGGAATCTCTCGCATGTATGATTCATACTTCTCACGACTGTAATCGCTATCAGTTTCGCCGTGACGTCTATGAATAAAAGGAACCACACCTTCAAAACCACTTGTGTGATTGCGTACGCGTCCATAACGATTCTTGTACTTAACATGTACTTCGTATTCGTAACCATTAATAATTGCATTACGTGCTTTTTCTGGCAGACGTTTCCATGGCGTGTTAAGTGAGAACTTGATGTCCTCGGACAACGCCTCAAGTAGGTGCACGAAGTATTCCGCGGATTGTCCACCCGCCCATGGAGCAATAGCCCCTTCATAAATTGAAACTGAATCATCGGGAATAATCAGTTCTTCATCTACTTCTAACTTTGTGCCAATTCCTGTGCACTCAGGGCAGGCTCCAAACGGAGAGTTAAATGAAAATGAGCGCGGCTCTAACTCTTCGAAAGAAAGATTGCAATCATGACAAGCAAGATGTTCACTGAAAGTGCGTTCTTTATCCGCGCCTTTTGCGTCTACAAAATCTAACAAAACTATTCCAGAAGCTAATTTGAGAGCAGTTTCGATCGAATCTGTTAAGCGTGATTTTGATTCAGGTTTAGCGCTTAAGCGATCAACTACAACTTCGATGGTGTGTTTTTCTTGTTTCTTTAACTTCGGCGCATCACTTAAGGCAACAATCTCTCCATCAATACGTGCACGTGCGTAACCGGAGGCAATAAGTTCGGCAAAGAGATCTACAAATTCGCCTTTACGCGCTCGAACCACTGGGGCCAAAACTTGGAATTTGGTAGTTGCCGGCATGGTGAGAATTTGATCAACAATTTGTTGTGGAGTTTGTCTAGAAACCGCTTTGCCACAGCTTGGACAGTGTGGGCGACCTGCGCGCGCAAAGAGTAAGCGCAAGTAATCATAAACTTCAGTAATTGTTCCAACTGTTGAACGAGGGTTTCGGTTTGTTGATTTCTGATCAATTGAGACTGCTGGAGATAATCCTTCGATGAAATCGACATCGGGCTTATCCATTTGCCCCAAGAATTGGCGAGCATAGGCTGATAGAGATTCAACATATCTGCGCTGCCCTTCAGCAAAGATTGTGTCAAAAGCAAGGCTTGATTTTCCAGAACCAGATAAACCAGTAAAAACAATAAGTGATTCACGCGGTAACTCAATTGAAACATCTTTGAGGTTGTGCTCGCGGGCACCACGAACAATTAACTTGTCGATGCTCATCAATGCCCCGCTTCTTGCATCGCACGAAGTTCTTTCTTCAAATCACGGATTTCGTCGCGCAATCTGGCTGCTAATTCAAAAGAAAGTTCTGCTGCCGCACTTCTCATCTGGTCAGTGAGCGACTCTATCAACGCGATTAATTCTTGGCGAGGCAAAGAACCAGCGTTCTTACTGCGCAGGCCAATTGGCGGCGCGGCTGCTGACTTAGATTTACGGCCAGATGCAAGTAGCTCATCAGTGTCATCGCTTTCACGATTAATGAGATCTGTAATATCAGCAATCTTCTTTCGCAACGGTTGTGGATCGACTCCCCGCTCGAGGTTATAGGCAACTTGTTTCGCTCTACGGCGATTAGTTTCATCGATAGCTTTTGCCATTGATTTAGTTATGTTGTCCGCGTACATGTGAACTTCGCCGGATACATTTCGAGCCGCACGACCAATAGTTTGAATCAATGATGTAGCAGAGCGGAGGAATCCTTCTTTATCCGCATCTAAAATTGCTACAAGTGATACCTCAGGTAAATCTAAACCTTCGCGAAGTAAGTTAATACCGATCAGCACATCAAATTGACCTGAACGAAGCTCGCGCAATAACTCGACTCTTCGCAAGGTATCTACTTCTGAATGGAGATATTCAACCTTGATTCCCTTTTCCTGAAGATACTCAGTGAGGTCTTCGGACATCTTCTTTGTCAGGGTTGTAACTAAGACGCGTTCATTGCGCTCTGTACGAATCTTTATTTCCGCCAATAGATCATCAATCTGACCTTTAATTGGTTTAAGAACAATCTGGGGATCTACAAGTCCGGTTGGGCGAATAACTTGCTCAACAACATCGTTTTCTACTTTACCAAGTTCATAAGGTCCAGGCGTTGCTGAGAGATAAACCTTTTGTCCGACGCGATCTAAGAACTCTGGCCACTTTAATGGTCGGTTATCAAGTGCACTCGGCAATCTGAAACCATGTTCGACAAGAGTTCGTTTACGGGAAGCATCGCCTTCATACATTGCACCGATTTGAGGAACTGTCACGTGACTCTCATCTATGACAACAAGGAAATCTTCGGGGAAATAATCCAACAAACAGTTTGGCGCGGAGCCTTGTTCGCGTCCGTCAAGGTGCCTCGAATAATTCTCAATTCCAGAACAAAAACCTAACTGCTCCATCATTTCTAAGTCGAAGGTTGTGCGCATCCTTAGTCGTTGCGCTTCTAGTAACTTGCCTTGTTTTTCAAATAGATTGAGCTGAATCTGAAGTTCATCGGTGATGTCCCCCATCGCCCGCTTCATAGTTTCCGGTCCCGCTGCATAGTGAGTTGCAGGAAAGACATACATCTCTTTCTCTTCGCGAACGATTTCACCGGTGAGTGGATTGAGCGTAGTAATTCGCTCGATTTCATCTCCGAACATCTCGATGCGAAGTGCTAACTCCTCATACATCGGAATAATTTCGATGGTGTCACCGCGAACTCTAAAAGTTCCACGTTCAAAAGCCATGTCATTACGTTTGTATTGCACATCTACGAATCGGCGCAGCAGAACGTTACGCTCTATTTCATCGCCCACCCGCAATTTGATCATTCGGTCGACGTATTCTTGAGGTGTTCCAAGTCCATAAATACACGAAACTGTCGCAACTACAACAACGTCTCTACGCGTTAATAGTGAGTTTGTTGCAGAGTGTCTAAGGCGTTCTACCTCGTCATTGACACTGGAATCCTTCTCAATAAAGGTATCTGTCTGAGGGACGTACGCCTCTGGTTGGTAATAGTCGTAATATGAAACAAAATACTCAACAGCGTTATTGGGCAGTAACTCTCGAAACTCATTTGCTAGCTGGGCGGCTAATGTTTTATTTGGTGCAAGGACCAATGTTGGACGTTGTAATTTCTCAATCATCCACGCAGTTGTTGCAGATTTACCGGTTCCGGTGGCACCTAAGAGAACAACATCCTGCACTCCAGCATTAATGCGTTTAACAATTTCTTCAATTGCAGCAGGCTGATCTCCGGCAGGAACGTAATCACTGATGACCTGGAAAGGCTCGACTCGCCTTTGAAGATCAGTAATTGGGCGCATGTGCCTAACTCTATCCGCGGGGCACTAAATTTGCGCGCGAGGCAAAATTGTTGATTCCCAGATATTTTCTACTTGGCGCAACAAATCATCTTCAGTGCCATCATTTGTGAGAACACAATCAGCCACAGCTCTGCGTTCTTCTTCGGTGGCCTGTGATGCCATTCTCTTCTCAATATCAGAGTGAAACATTCCTCGAGCACGCAGACGTTGCTTTCGCAGTTCTGGATCTGATTCGACGGTGATGACGAAATCAAAACGATCCGCAGCATTGGTTTCAACGAGAAGCGGAATCTCGTAAACCATAATTTGACCTGGATTTAAACTGGCGACAGCTTCTTCGAACTCAGCGCGAATTCGTGGGTGAATGATCTCTTCGAGATCTTTCTTGGCTTGTGGATTCTCAAAGACAATCTGACCAAGTGCTACTCGATCGATGTCACCATTTTTTAATACAGTGTCACCGAATCGAAGTAGAACTTCATCAAAACCTTCTGAACCTCTTTCAATAGCAGAACGTGCTAGTTGATCAGCATCAATAACGAGTGCACCTAACTGCGAAAAGAATTGCGCAGCCAGGGATTTACCCGAACCAATACCGCCAGTGAGTCCTACAACGAAGGCCACTAGAAATTACTCTGCTGCTACCTCGACAGGTGTTGCAGCAGCGTCAGCAGCTTTAGCTTCAGCCTTTTGCTTCTTGTGCGCTAGGAAGCGCTCTTGTGCAACTGCATACTCTTTTTCCCACGCTTCGCGTTGAGATTCATATCCTGGCTTCCACTCTTGAGTGTCAGCGTCAAAGCCTTCTGGATAAATGAACTTACCTTCAGCATCGTAACGAGCAGACATTCCGTATTGAGTTGGATCGAATGCTTCAATCTCAACTTCTTGTCCTTCGTTAGCTTGCTTGAGTGAAAGTGAGATACGACGACGCTCTAGATCGATATCAATAATCTTTACAAAGAGTTCGTCATCTACTTGAACAACTTGCTCAGGAATTTCTACGTGACGTTCTGCTAATTCAGAGATATGAACTAGGCCTTCGATACCTTCGTGCACACGAATGAATGCTCCGAATGGAACAAGCTTGGTCACAACACCTGGAACAACCTGATTGATTGTGTGTGTGCGAGCAAATGCTTGCCATGGATCTTCTTGTGTTGCCTTAAGAGAGAGTGAAACGCGTTCGCGCTCGAAATCAACTTCAAGAACTTCAACAGTTACTTCATCGCCCACTTCAACAACTTCACCTGGGTGATCGATGTGCTTCCATGAAAGCTCTGAAACGTGAACCAAACCATCTACGCCACCAAGGTCAACGAATGCACCGAAGTTAACGATTGATGAGACCACACCTGAACGTACTTGACCCTTTTGTAGTTGGTTAAGGAATGTTGTACGTGATTCAGATTGTGTTTGTTCTAGGAACGCACGACGTGACAGAACAACGTTGTTGCGGTTCTTATCTAATTCGATGATGCGTGCTTCAACCTGCTTGCCAATGTATGGAGTCAGGTCGCGTACACGGCGCATTTCAACGAGAGATGCTGGAAGGAAGCCACGAAGACCGATGTCAACGATGAGACCACCCTTAACAACTTCAATAACTGTTCCGATAACAACTTCGTCGCGCTCTTTCTTGCCTTCGATATCTCCCCATGCGCGTTCGTATTGTGCGCGCTTCTTGGAAAGAATCAATCGACCTTCTTTATCTTCTTTTTGAAGAACTAACGCTTCAATCTTGTCGCCAACTTTTACAATCTCATTTGGGTCTGCATCGTGACGGATCGATAATTCGCGAGAAGGAATAACGCCTTCTGTCTTGTAACCAATATCAACAAGTACTTCTTCGCGATCTACTTGAACAACTGTGCCTTCGACGAGATCTCCGTCGTTAAAATTTCTGATTGTTCCTTCGATTGCGGCTAAGAAATCTGCCGCTGATCCAATGTCATTAACTGCAATTACTGGTGAAGTAGTCAAAATGCTCCGTAGGGATAGATGAGTAGTAGGGACAGGGAGCGCTAAGGGTACGGTTTTTCGCGTCCATGGGTCAATTCCGTGCGTATAAATCCGTGCGTATAGAGAGGCCTCACCCTAGGTGTTGATGGATAGAATCGCGTGAAATGCAGAGATATAGAGAACTACTTCGATTCCCTAACGCGTGGGTGCTTATTTTGACTGCCCTTCCGGCGCGCATCTCTTACGGAATGATTAGTTTGGCAATTTTTTTCAAAACGGAACAAGAAACTAACTCCGTCGCAATCGCAGGGTTAGCCATTGGAATTAACTCTGTGGCTGGTTCTCTTACTGCAGGTATCCGCGGTTCAATCATGGATAAGTGGGGCCAAAAATGGCCACTTCGAATATTTGTTCCGTGTTATGCCGGAATGCTCCTTGCGCTCAATATGGCTCAAGATCGTAACGTTTTACTCATCGCAGCATTTGTTCTCGGTATAACCGCTCCACCGATTAATCTTTCCGTAAGACCACTTTGGAAAGACGTTGTCACACCAGATTTTTTAAGAGTTGCCTACGCAGCTGATTCAACGATGATGAACTTTGCTTTTGTCATTGGTCCAGTGCTTGCAACATCACTAGCCCTGTCTTCACATCCTGGTTCGGCTTTAGCAACAGCTTCTGCGTTGATGTTCATCGGAGGAACTGCACTAGGACTAACATCTATTTCACGAAATTGGATACCGGAGAAGAAAGTTAAGGGCGCCGTATCTTTATTGCGGTCAAAGCCACTTCAACTCTTGATGATTGAAGGATGCTTTATTGGTTTTGGCTGGGGACTCTTTGATGTTGCTGTCCCTGCGTTTGCAACGCTCGAAGGTGTTCCTCAGCGGACTGCATGGATCTTTGCATCTATGGGAATCGCTAACGTAATTGGTGGTTTATTAGCTGGATTAGTTTCAAAGAACCGATCAGCGCTTTCGACAATGCGTAAAACTTATTTAATTTGGTTCTTTGTATCTATTCCCATTGCATTTACTTACCCTGGTTGGTCCATGGCGATCTTTGGTGCCGCACTCGGTTTAGTTGGTGGAGCGATTCAAGTTTTTTATTGGGAAGTAATGGAGGCTGTACGTCCAAAAGGTTCGCAAACCGCAGCTTTGGGTTGGTTATGGAGCGTTGAAGGTTCGTTCATGGCACTTGG
>Ga0209550_10003516_pt1 | contig 14925 bp, 10 predicted proteins | sample LauGreSuBDMM15SN_2_FD_187567 | JGI IMG/M metagenome (GOLD analysis project Ga0209550, IMG submission 187567) | Freshwater lake microbial communities from Lake Michigan, USA - Su13.BD.MM15.SN (SPAdes) (version 5) | ecosystem: Environmental > Aquatic > Freshwater > Lake | place: Lake Michigan...
GATCGCTCCGATCGCGATGGAAGAGAAGCTGCGTTTTGCGATCCGCGAAGGCGGCCGCACCGTTGGTGCAGGCGTCGTCGCAAGCATCATCGCTTAGATTATCAGCGTGCTGATTTCCCCTCGAAGGGTCTGGCGTTTACGCGGATGATCCATTAAGAGGGGTGAGAATAAAGGGAGCCGGCGGGTCATTCCACCGGCTTTCTCGATAGGAGTGTAGCTCAATTGGCTAGAGCACCGGTCTCCAAAACCGGGGGTTGGGGGTTCGAGTCCCTCCTCTCCTGCCATCGTTTCGCTTGACGATTACCCCGTGGCAGTTCAAAGAACGTGTTCATTTCGATGGGCGCGTTTTCGGATGCGCGGGGTTATCGGATTTTTGACACTTTAAGGCGCTTGGCGCAGGTAGATTATGGCGAAGAACAATCTGGTATCTTTTCTTCAGGGAGTTCGCTCCGAAGCGTCCAAGGTTACGTGGCCATCGCGGAAAGAGACGCTGATCACTACTGGCCTCGTGTTCGTGATGGTGATCGTCGCGAGCGTATTTTTTCTTTTGTCCGACATGGTCATTCATTGGCTGGTCGGCCTCGTGCTCGGCTTTGGCGGCTGAGGGAGACAGGGTAAATGGCATTTCGCTGGTATATCGTTCACGCCTATTCGAATTTCGAGAACAAAGTCGCGCAGTCGCTGCGTGATCAGGCGGCGCAGCGTCACCTCGAACATAAATTCGAGGAAATTCTGGTTCCGACAGAAAAGGTCGTCGAAGTTCGCCGCGGCCGTAAGGTCGATGCGGAACGCAAATTTTTCCCCGGCTACGTTATGGTCAAGTGCGATCTGACGGATGATATCTACCATTTGATCAAGAACACCCCGAAGGTCACAGGCTTTCTCGGGCAGGATAACAAGCCGATGCCGATCTCGGACCGCGAGGCCGAGCGCATCAAGGGGCAGGTCGCGGAGGGCGTTGATCGTCCGAAGCCGTCCATCATGTTCGAAGTCGGCGAGAATGTCCGCGTCGCGGATGGTCCGTTTGCTTCCTTCAGCGGCGTCGTCGAGGAAGTCGACGAGGCCCGCGCCCGCCTCAAAGTTGCAGTCTCGATTTTCGGCCGCGCAACGCCGGTCGAGTTGGAATACGGTCAGGTCGAGAAGGTCTGATCGGAGATCCGGCAAATTCGCCGGATGAAATGGCGTGGAAGGGAGTTTCTGCAGCTTTGCCGGTTGCAGAACCAAACCCGTACCACGCTCCATGAACCGCCCGAGGGATTTTTGTCCCCAAGGCAAATGTTGGAGAATGGACAATGGCAAAGAAGATCACGGGTTACGTGAAGCTTCAGGTTCCGGCAGGTGCGGCGAATCCGTCGCCACCAATCGGTCCCGCGCTCGGTCAGCGCGGTCTGAACATCATGGAATTCTGCAAGGCGTTCAACGCCAAGACAGCACAGATCGAAAAGGGTACCCCGATTCCGGTGATCATCACCGCGTATCAGGATCGTTCTTTCACGTTCATCACAAAGCTGCCTCCGGTTTCGTTTTTCCTCAAGAAGGCTTCTGGCATTGCCAAGGGCCATTCGACGACGGGTCGCGGAACAATCGGCAAGGTCACGGTCGCCCAGATCCGCGAAATCGCGGAGACGAAGCTGCCGGATCTGAATTGCGAGACGGTTGACGCCGCTGTTGCAATGGTGACTGGATCGGCCCGTTCCATGGGTCTGGAAGTGGTAGGTTGATCATGGCACACGCAAAAAGAATTAAAGCAGCTCGCGTCGGTATTGACCGCACAAAGCTCTACCCGCTCACCGAAGCAATCGCGATGGTGAAGTCCCGCGCCAATGCCAAGTTCGACGAGACCATCGAGGTCGCGATGAATTTGGGCGTTGATCCGCGTCACGCCGACCAGATGGTCCGTGGCGTCTGCGTTCTTCCGAACGGCTCGGGTCGTACGCTCCGCGTCGGCGTGTTCGCCCGTGGTGCAAAGGCTGATGAAGCCCGCGCCGCCGGTGCGGATGTCGTCGGTGCCGAAGACCTCGTCGAAATCGTTCAGGGTGGCACGATCAACTTCGATCGCTGCATCGCGACCCCGGACATGATGCCGCTCGTTGGCCGTCTCGGTAAGGTGCTCGGCCCGCGCGGCATGATGCCGAACCCGAAGGTCGGTACCGTCACCATGGACATTGCCGGCGCCGTTGCCGCATCCAAGGGTGGCTCGGTCGAGTTCCGCGTCGAGAAGGCAGGCATCGTGCATGCCGGCATCGGCAAGGCCTCGTTCGATGCTGACAAGCTCGTCGAGAACATCAAGGCTTTCGTCGACTCGGTCGCCAAGGCGCGTCCGACCGGATCGAAGGGCACCTACCTTCAGCGCATGGCGGTCTCGTCGTCCATGGGCCCGGGCGTGAAGGTCGATCTTTCCTCCGCGACTGGCGGCTGATTTCACCCGCTCAACACCATCAGAAAGGCCCCGTTTTCGCGGGGCCTTTTTTGTTGGAGTTTGTTGGACTCCAACACGCCACTTTTACCGGTAAAAATAGTATGTTGTTCCGGAAAATAGGAGTTGGCATTGGTAAAGATTATCGGTATAACTCCAACACGAACTGCGTGATAGACGGGGCGGAATTTTTCCTAACCGTTTGAGAGTAATCGGTTTTCCGGCTACTCGATTGGCCGACAGGACAAAGGGAAACTTTTGGCCTCCGTCGGCTTTATCCTGTCCGAGACTGCAGGCGGGTATTGCAAAATACCCTTAATTCTCAAGGGCCTGCACAGATGGGTCAGACTGTTTCCTGGGTTTTCCCGGGATGGTTCGAACCAATGACTGGGGTGTCGTCTAACGGCATTCCGGGGACAAACGCGTCGGGAGCGTCGCTCCCCAAGGCAGCCCTGCTGCCAAGGTGGGCGATACAGTGCAACCGGGCAGGGTATACCCCCGCCAACCGGAGAGAGCCCCGTGGATAGAGCGGAAAAAGCTGAGTTCGTCGCATCGTTGAAAGAGGTCTTCACCTCGACCAGCGTTGTTGTCGTTGCTCATTATTCCGGCCTTACGGTCGCCCAGATGCAGGACCTGCGCAAGCAGATGGCTGCTGAAGGAGCGTCAGTAAAGGTCGCAAAGAACCGCCTTGCCAAGATTGCTCTCGAAGGCACGGATGTCGCGTCGGTCGGCGGGCTTTTAACAGGCCCGACATTGCTGGCTTATTCCAGTGATCCGGTCGCGGCAGCCAAGGTCGCCGTTAGCTTCGCAAAGACGAACGATAAGCTCGTTATTCTTGGCGGAGCAATGGGTAAGACCGCTCTGAATGTTGATGGTGTCAAGGCGCTCGCCACGATGCCGTCGCTTGATGAAATGCGCGCGCGGCTCGTCGGCCTGGTACAGGCTCCGGCGACCAAGATCGCTCAGATCGTCAACGCTCCAGCTGCCAAGCTGGCTCGCGTTTTCGGAGCTTATGCCAAGAGAGATGCGGCCTAAGGCCATTACTTCATTTGAATGGTTCGAACCATCTAATCAAAGGACACTATCATGACCGATTTGAACAAACTCGTAGACTCGCTTTCGTCCCTGACTGTTCTGGAAGCTGCTGAATTGGCAAAGCTTCTTGAAGAAAAGTGGGGTGTTTCGGCTGCCGCTGCTGTTGCAGTTGCCGCTGCTCCTGCTGCTGGTGGTGGCGCTGCCGCCGCTGCTGAAGAGCAGACTGAATTCACAGTGATGCTTGTCGCCGCCGGCGACAAGAAGATCGAGGTCATTAAGGAAGTTCGTGCAATCACCGGTCTTGGCCTCAAGGAAGCCAAGGATCTCGTTGAAGCCGCTCCTAAGGCTGTCAAGGAAGGCGTTTCCAAGGACGAAGGCGCCAAGATCAAGGATCAGCTTGAAAAGGCTGGAGCCAAGGTCGAGCTTAAGTAATAGGGCGCCGTCATGCGGCGTTTCTCTACTCGATTATAGTGTTTAAGCGGTCTCGAGGTTTTCCTCGGGGCCGCATCGTCGTCTGTTTCCGTCCAATGCGGACATCAACGGACATTTTTATTTTTTTGACAGGGTGATGGTCGTCGATTGGAACCGCTAAGCGGTTCAGGGGTTTACCCGAATCGGTGTTCTGTCCCGAAGCGAGGAACGAAATGGCTCAGACCTTCAACGGACGGAAGCGTGTGCGCAAGTTCTTCGGCCATATCCGCGAAGTCGCGGAGATGCCGAATTTGATTGAGGTGCAGAAGGCATCCTATGATCAGTTTCTCCAGATAGATGATCCGGTTTCCGGTCGTCTTGACGAAGGTATTCAGGCTGTTTTCAGGTCGGTTTTTCCGATTGCCGATTTTTCCGGCAGTTCATTGCTTGAATTCGTCAAATACACGTTTGAACAACCCAAATACGAGACCGACGAGTGCCGTCAGCGCGGGATGACCTATGCTGCGCCGCTGAAGGTAACTTTACGATTGATTGTTTTTGATATCGACGTTGATACTGGCGCAAAATCCGTCAAGGATATCAAAGAACAAGATGTTTACATGGGCGATATGCCGCTCATGACGTCGAATGGTACGTTCATCGTGAACGGCACCGAACGCGTTATCGTATCGCAAATGCATCGGTCGCCAGGTGTGTTTTTCGACCACGATAAGGGGAAATCGCACTCTTCCGGGAAGTTGCTTTTTGCTGCCCGCATTATTCCTTATCGCGGTTCATGGCTCGATATCGAATTCGACGCAAAGGACGTGGTCCACGCGCGGATTGATCGCCGTCGCAAAATCCCTGTCACGTCGCTGCTGTATGCGCTCGGGATGGACGGCGAGGAAATTCTCTCGACCTTCTTCAACAAGGTAATTTATTCTCGAACAAAAGATGCTTGGCAGGTGCCTTTCAGCGTTGATCGCATGAAGGGTATGAAGTCCGTAAACGATTTGATCGACGCGGATACCGGGCAGGTTGTTCTGGAAGCTGGAAAAAAGCTGACACCCCGTTCGGCTCGCCTTATTGCAGAGCGTGGCACAAAACTCTTGCTTGCGACTGATGATGACCTGATTGGTCAGTATATAGGGGAGGATCTCGTTAGTTTCGAAACGGGCGAGATTTTTGCTGAAGCCGGTGAGGAAATTACAGAAAAATTACTGGTTAAGCTCTTGGAGGCAGGTTTTAGCGAGATTCCTGTTCTTGATATCGATCACGTTAATATTGGCCCCTACATCCGGACAACGCTTGCGGTCGACAAGAATTCGTCACGTGAGGAAGCTCTTTTCGATATTTATCGCGTGATGCGCCCAGGGGAGCCACCAACGATTGATACGGCGGAAGCGATGTTCCAGTCGCTATTTTTTGACTCGGAACGCTATGACCTTTCGGCAGTTGGCCGCGTAAAAATGAACATGCGTCTTGATCTTGATGCAGCGGATACCGTCCGTGTTCTCCGAAAAGATGATATCGTCGCGGTCGTTCGTGCGCTTGTCGAATTGCGCGATGGCAAGGGTGAAATCGACGACATTGACAATCTTGGCAATCGTCGTGTCCGTTCCGTGGGCGAACTGATGGAAAATCAGTATCGCGTCGGCTTGCTCCGGATGGAGCGCGCGATTAAGGAGCGTATGTCATCGGTTGATATCGATACCGTGATGCCGCAAGACCTTATCAACGCAAAGCCTGCTGCTGCAGCTGTGCGTGAATTCTTTGGCTCCTCTCAGCTTTCCCAGTTTATGGATCAGACAAATCCGCTGTCGGAAATCACCCATAAGCGTCGTTTGTCGGCACTTGGACCCGGTGGTTTGACACGGGAACGTGCAGGTTTTGAAGTTCGTGACGTTCACCCGACACATTACGGGCGTATTTGTCCGATTGAGACTCCTGAAGGGCCCAACATTGGTCTGATTAATTCGCTCGCGACCTTCGCTCGGGTCAATAAATATGGTTTCATCGAGTCTCCGTATAGGAAGATCAAAGATCGGAAGCTATCTGATGAAGTTGTCTATTTGTCTGCGATGGAGGAGTCCAAGCATCATGTTGCGCAAGCAAACGTGTCAGTTGATAAGGACGGCAGACTGGCGGATGATATTGTTATCGTTCGGCACGCAGGCGATGTGATTGTCGTCCCTGCCGACAAAGTCGACTATATGGATGTTTCTCCGAAACAACTTGTGTCCGTTGCAGCCGCACTCATCCCATTCTTGGAGAATGACGATGCGAACCGTGCCTTGATGGGCTCGAATATGCAACGTCAGGCCGTGCCTCTCATACGTTCGGACGCACCGTTTGTAGGCACTGGCATGGAAGCAATTGTTGCACGTGACTCTGGTGCGGCTATTGCTGCTAGGCGGTCTGGTATCGTTGATCAGGTAGATGCAACGCGTATTGTTGTTCGCGCGACGGACGACGTTGATCCGTCGAAGGCTGGCGTCGACATCTATAGGCTTATGAAATTCCAACGCTCAAACCAGTCTACTTGTATCAACCAAAAGCCTCTGGTTCAGGTGGGTGATTTGGTTGAAAAGGGCAGCATTATCGCTGACGGTCCATCAACCGAATTGGGCGAACTTGCGCTCGGCAGGAACGTGCTCGTGGCGTTTATGCCCTGGAACGGCTATAATTTCGAAGACTCAATCCTTCTTTCTGAACGTATAGCCAAAGAAGATACATTTACTTCGATACATATCGAAGAATTTGAAGTTATGGCCCGTGATACAAAGCTAGGCCCTGAAGAGATTACCCGGGATATTCCGAATGTATCTGAGGAAACACTGAAGAACCTTGACGAGGCTGGTATTGTGTATATCGGCGCTGAGGTAAATGCCGGTGATATTCTGGTCGGCAAGATCACGCCAAAGGGTGAGAGCCCGATGACGCCAGAAGAAAAATTGCTTCGTGCGATTTTCGGTGAAAAGGCGTCAGACGTTCGGGATACTTCTTTGCGGGTGCCGCCTGGTGTTCAGGGAACAATCGTAGAAGTTCGTGTATTCAATCGGCACGGTGTCGATAAGGACGAACGCGCTCAGGCGATTGAACGCGAAGAGATCGAGCGTCTTGCCAAGGATCGTGACGACGAATTGTCGATCCTGGATCGTAACGTGTATTCCCGTTTAGCCGAAATGCTGACCGGTAAAGTTGGAATTTCTGGCCCTAAAGGGTTCAAGAAGGATTCGGTTATCGAGCGGGATCAAATGTCGGGATACCCGCGGTCCCAATGGTGGATGTTTGCTGTGTCCGACGATGCAATCATGGGCGCACTTGAAGCCATGAGGAAGCAGTATGATGACGCCAAGAAGAGCCTTGAACAGCGCTTTTTAACCAAGGTTGAAAAGCTCCAACGCGGCGATGAGTTACCTCCCGGTGTCATGAAGATGGTCAAGGTCTTTGTTGCCGTTAAGCGCAAGATCCAACCCGGCGACAAAATGGCTGGGCGTCATGGCAACAAGGGTGTCGTATCGCGCATCGTTCCGATCGAGGATATGCCTTTCCTTGAAGATGGCACACATGTAGATATCGTTCTGAATCCACTCGGCGTTCCGAGCCGTATGAATGTTGGCCAGATTCTAGAGACCCATATGGGTTGGGCTGCAGCGGGACTTGGTAAGCAGATTGGTGATGCGGTGGACGCCTATCGCAGAGAGCATGACTCAAAAGCTCTGCGTGCGAGTTTCACGGCGGTTTATGGCGAAGACCAGTCAGTACGTGATCTGAACGATGACGGGCTCTTGTCGCTCGGTGAAAATCTTCGCCGCGGCGTTCCGATTGCGACGCCGGTGTTCAATGGTGCGAAGGAATCCGACATCGAGAGACTTCTTGAGCAGGCGGGTCTCGACAAGTCGGGTCAAGTTACCCTGTATGATGGACGCTCGGGCGAACCATTCGATCGCAAGGTAACTGTCGGATATATCTATATGTTGAAGCTTCACCATCTGGTTGACGACAAGATTCATGCCCGTTCGATCGGTCCTTACAGCCTCGTTACCCAACAACCATTGGGTGGTAAGGCCCAGTTTGGTGGGCAGCGGTTTGGCGAAATGGAGGTCTGGGCGCTTGAAGCATATGGTGCAGCGTACACGCTTCAGGAAATGCTAACTGTCAAATCGGATGACGTCGCAGGTCGAACGAAGGTCTATGAGTCGATTGTTCGGGGCGACGACACCTTCGAGTCGGGTATTCCGGAAAGCTTTAATGTTCTCGTCAAGGAAATGCGTTCGCTGGGGCTCAATGTCGAGCTTTTAGCTCCGGCATTGCCTATCGTTGAACTTCCGGCCTCTGAAGCCGCTGAATAAGCATTTCATCCGGATGTAAATTTCATCCGGATGTCGTCGATTGCGCCGCTGACGGATCCGTCGTGGCGGGTGTTTTGAAGAGACAGATGAGCCAAGCGTGTCATCTCGTTCTCGAATGTTAGGAGACCGCCATGAACCAAGAGATCATGAACCTGTTCAACCCGGTCGTGCAGCCACAGAGCTTCGATCGGATCAAAATCTCGATCTCCTCGCCGGAGAAGATTCTGTCGTGGTCCTTTGGCGAAATCAAAAAGCCTGAGACAATCAATTACCGGACGTTCAAACCTGAACGCGACGGTCTGTTCTGCGCGCGTATTTTTGGACCGATCAAGGATTATGAGTGCCTCTGCGGCAAATATAAGCGCATGAAATATAAGGGCGTTATCTGTGAAAAATGTGGCGTCGAAGTCACCTTGTCGCGGGTTCGGCGCGAGCGGATGGGCCATATTGAGCTTGCAGCACCCGTTGCCCATATCTGGTTCCTGAAGTCGCTGCCATCCCGCATCGGATTGCTTCTCGATATGGCTTTGAAGGATCTGGAGCGTATCCTCTATTTCGAAAACTATGTTGTTATCGAGCCCGGGTTGACCCCTTTGAAGGAACGTCAACTTCTTTCCGAAGACGACTACATGCGGGCGCAGGACGAATATGGCGAAGACTCTTTTACCGCTTTGATCGGCGCTGAAGCTATTCGCGAGATTTTAAAGGCGCTCGATCTTGAAAAAACTGCGGGTGATTTGAGGCATGAGATTTCCGTATCTACGTCGGAACTCAAGCCCAAAAAACTGGCAAAACGTCTAAAGATTATTGAAGCATTTATGCAGTCAGGCAACAAGCCTGAGTGGATGATTCTCGAAGTCGTTCCCGTGATTCCGCCTGACCTTCGCCCTCTTGTTCCATTGGATGGTGGTCGGTTTGCCACGTCGGATTTGAACGATCTCTATCGCCGAGTGATCAATCGTAATAATCGTTTGAAGCGGCTCATTGAATTACGCGCACCTGACATCATCATCCGTAACGAGAAGCGCATGCTTCAAGAATCGGTTGATGCGTTGTTCGACAATGGTCGTCGTGGCCGTGTGATAACAGGCGCAAACAAGCGCCCGTTGAAATCACTTGCTGATATGCTTAAGGGCAAGCAGGGACGCTTCCGTCAGAACTTGCTCGGAAAGCGTGTTGATTATTCGGGCCGCTCAGTGATCGTTGTGGGTCCAGAGCTGAAATTACATCAGTGCGGACTGCCAAAAAAGATGGCACTCGAACTGTTCAAGCCGTTTATCTATTCGCGACTTGACGCGAAGGGGCTATCGGCCACTGTTAAGCAGGCAAAGAAACTGGTCGAGAAGGAAAAGCCTGAGGTTTGGGATATCCTTGACGAGGTAATTCGCGAGCATCCGATTATGCTGAATCGGGCACCTACGCTCCATCGTCTCGGCATTCAAGCCTTCGAACCTGTCCTTGTTGAGGGTAAGGCAATCCAGCTACATCCTCTGGTCTGCGCTGCCTTCAACGCTGATTTCGACGGCGATCAAATGGCTGTTCACGTCCCATTGTCGCTTGAGGCCCAGCTTGAAGCGCGGGTTCTGATGATGTCCACGAACAATATTCTGCACCCCGCAAACGGGCAGCCAATCATTGTTCCATCCCAGGACATTGTGTTGGGGCTTTATTACCTGTCCCTTATCTCGGATAATGAACCCGGCGAAGGCATGGCTTTTGCGGAAATCGGCGAGATCGAGCACGCGATTGCGAACAAGTCGATAACGTTGCATGCGAAGATCAAATATCGGTATGAAGGTATTGATGAAGCAGGTAAATCCTTCACAAAGATTTTTGACACGACACCGGGTCGCGCGATCTTGGGTCAACTTCTGCCGAAGAACGCGAAAATGACGTTTGACGTCGTCAACAAACTGATGACGAAGAAGGAAATCTCGAACACGATTGATACGGTTTATCGCCACTGTGGTCAGAAAGAGACTGTTCTTTTCTGCGATAGGATCATGCAACTCGGTTTCTCGAATGCGTTCCGCGCAGGTATTTCATTCGGCAAGGATGACATGCTGATCCCGGACACGAAGCCGGCTATTGTTGGCGAAACGCGGACGCTCGTTCAGGATTACGAACAGCAATTTAACGACGGTTTGATCACGCAAGGCGAAAAATATAACAAGGTTGTCGATGCATGGGCAAAGTGCTCTGACAAACTCGCTCAGGAAATGATGGGTCGTATCTCTGCCGTGCAGAAAGACGACAAGGGGCGGACCAAGCCGATCAACTCGATTTACATGATGTCGCATTCTGGCGCTCGTGGATCGCCCACCCAGATGCGCCAACTCGCGGCAATGCGCGGCCTCATGGCCAAGCCATCGGGCGAGATTATTGAAACGCCGATCATATCGAACTTTAAAGAAGGTCTTGACGTTCTTGAGTATTTCAACTCGACCCACGGTGCGCGTAAGGGGCTGGCTGATACGGCTCTGAAAACCGCAAATTCCGGGTATTTGACCCGGCGTCTCGTTGACGTGGCGCAAGACTCTATCATTACGGAGCGCGATTGCGGTTCGGACAATGGCATCAAGATGCGGGCGATCATTGATGCGGGACAAGTGGTCGCTTCGCTTGCGCTGCGTATCCTCGGACGCACCACGGCAGATGATCTCTTAGAGCTTGATGGCACGGTGATTGTTCCGAAGGGAACGATGATTGAAGAAGTTCATATTGATCGGATCAATGCGGCTGGCATTCAGGAAGTAAAAATCCGTTCAGTGCTGACATGCGAGTCAACGAATGGGGTGTGCGGTACGTGCTATGGGCGCGATCTTGCACGTGGGACGCCGGTCAATCTTGGGGAGGCCGTGGGCGTGATCGCAGCGCAGTCGATCGGCGAGCCAGGAACCCAGCTCACCATGCGTACATTCCACGTGGGTGGCGCGGCCAACATTGCTGATCAGTCGTTCATCGAATCCAACTTCGAAGGCAAGGTTGTCATTCGCAATAAGAATATTGCGCGTAATTCGGATGGTGATCTATTGGCCATGGGCCGGAACATATCAATTGTTATCGTCGGCCCAGACGGCTCCGAGAGGGCAGTTCACCGGATTCAATACGGTGCCAAACTCAAGGTTGACGAGGGTGACACGATTAAGCGTGGGCAACGTATTGCCGAATGGGATCCTTACACACGTCCGATCATCACAGAGATCGATGGCTCTGTCGCCTACGAGGATCTCGTCGAAAACGCATCGGTTGTAGAAACTGCTGACGAGTCGACAGGTATTACCAAGCGCGTTGTTACCGATTACCGGACAAACGTTCGCTCGGCAGATCTTCGCCCTGCCGTCGTTATTCAGGATAGCAAGGGTAAGATTGGCAAATTGCCGCGCGGCGGCGATGCGCGTTATCTCTTGCCGGTCGATGCTGTCATTCAGGCTGACCCGGGAACAAAACTTAAGGCGGGCGACATCATCGCACGTATTCCGATGGAAAGTGCAAAGACCCGTGACATCACTGGCGGTTTGCCACGTGTCGCAGAATTGTTTGAGGCACGGCGGCCAAAAGATGCAGCGATCATTGCTGAGAATTCAGGCACGATCCAGTTTGGTAAAGACTACAAGAACAAGCGGCGTATTTCGCTTGTACCAAATGATGGTTCGGATCCGGTCGAATATCTTGTTCCAAAGGGTAAGCATGTCTATTTGCAGGCAGGTGATCTCGTTGAGAAAGGTGACTATATTGTCGACGGAAACCCTGCACCGCATGATATTCTTGCCATCAAGGGAGTCGAGGAACTGGCTGCTTATCTCGTGAACGAGATTCAGGAAGTTTATCGACTGCAAGGCGTAAATATCAATGACAAGCACATTGAGGTCATTGTTCGGCAGATGCTTCAAAAAGTTGAGATTTCGGATCCGGGCGAGTCGGAATATCTTGCTAATGAACAAGTTGATCGGATTGAGATGGATGAAGTCAATCTCAAGCTGGCCGAAGTAGGTAAGCGTCCTGCAAAAGGTAATCCTGTTCTACTCGGGATTACGAAGGCAAGCTTGCAGACTCGCTCGTTCATCTCCGCTGCATCGTTCCAGGAGACAACCAGGGTCCTCACTGAGGCGGCCGTCAACGGTAAGTCGGATGATCTTGCGGGCCTGAAGGAAAATGTGATCGTAGGACGGCTGATTCCTGCCGGAACAGGCGCGACAATGGCACGAATTCGTGCCATTGCAGGCAAGCGCGATGAACTTATCATTGCTCAAAGCGTCAGCAGTGCTCCAGCATCCTCGCCGGTTTCATTGCCGGCAATTGCAGGCAATCAGGCTGCAGAATAAGAAATTTTAGGGTTTTAAATGATAAAAAGGGCTCCATTTTTCGATGGTGCCCTTTTTATTTTAAATAGAACGCAATCAACTTGCCAACTTATGAGAATAAGGGTTGACGAGTGGGTCCACGGCCTGTAGAAGCGGCATATTCCCGGCAAACAGTCGGCCAATCGTTTTATTTGTAGCGCCTAGTTGCAAATATGTTAGGCCGAGACGGTGCCGCAGTTTACCGGCTGACAAAGTCGAAATGAGGGATACCACGACCACGGCTTGCCGTGATCCTCTGGTTCGAGAAGCGCCAAGGGCATATCGTCCAGGGCGTTTAATTGTTTTGTGTTGAGTGTAGCACAGGACGAGTTTTTAATTTTCCGGGGGTGGCATATGCCTTTCCCGAATTCTGGATTTGAACGAGCGAACGATGCCGACCATCAGCCAGTTGATCCGCAAAGCGCGGTCCCCTCAGAAGGCCAGGAACAAGGTTCCTGCTTTGGAGGCCTGCCCGCAAAAACGCGGTGTGTGCACCCGTGTTTACACGACGACACCAAAAAAGCCGAATTCGGCTTTGCGTAAGGTTGCAAAAGTTCGTCTGACGAACGGGTTCGAGGTAATCGGGTATATTCCGGGTGAAGGACATAACCTTCAGGAGCATTCGGTTGTTGCCATTCGTGGCGGCCGAGTGAAGGATTTGCCTGGCGTTCGTTATCACGTCATCCGCGGCGTCCTGGATACACAGGGCGTCAAGAACCGTAAGCAGCGTCGTTCCAAGTACGGCGCGAAGCGTCCTAAGTAAGAACAGCGGGAGCGAAAAACATGTCACGTCGTCACCGCGCAGAAAAGCGTGAAATTATTCCGGATCCGAAATTTGGCGATTTGGTAATTACCAAGTTTATGAATTCGATCATGTATGATGGTAAGAAATCAGTAGCCGAGCAGATCGTCTATGGAGCTTTGTCGGTTGTTGAAACCAAGCTGAAGTCTGATCCGCTTGCCGTGTTTAAGCAGGCGCTAGATAATGTTGCGCCAGCTATCGAGGTAAGATCCCGTCGTGTTGGTGGTGCAACATATCAGGTTCCGGTCGAGGTGCGTAACGAGCGTCGTCAGGCTTTGGCGATCCGTTGGCTGATCACAGCAGCTCGCGGCCGGAACGATAAAACGATGATTGATCGTCTTTCATCTGAATTGATCGACGCTTCAAATAATCGCGGTAACGCGGTCAAGAAGCGTGAAGATACGCATCGTATGGCTGAGGCCAACCGCGCATTCTCGCATTATCGCTGGTAATTTATTTCACTGCTACTTCAGGATTAGTTCAATGCCACGTTCACATGCCATTAAAGATTACCGGAATTTCGGTATTATGGCCCACATCGACGCCGGTAAAACGACGACGACGGAGCGTATCCTGTATTACAGTGGTAAGTCCCACAAGATTGGTGAAGTCCACGATGGCGCAGCCACTATGGACTGGATGGAACAAGAGCAAGAGCGTGGTATCACGATCACCTCGGCTGCAACTACGACTTTCTGGAATGATCATCGTCTGAATATTATCGATACCCCTGGCCACGTTGATTTTACGATTGAAGTTGAGCGTTCTTTGCGGGTTTTAGATGGTGCTGTGTGCGTGCTTGACGGCAATCAGGGCGTGGAACCTCAAACTGAGACGGTTTGGCGTCAGGCTGACAAGTACAATGTTCCGCGTGTCGTTTTCGTGAATAAAATGGATAAGACCGGCGCTGATTTCTACAACTGCGTAAAGGAAATTATCGAGCGGGTTGCTGGTAAGCCGGTGTGCATTCAGTTGCCTATTGGCTCAGAGAATAATTTTGCCGGCATTATTGATCTTGTTCGTATGAAAGCTGTTGTCTGGGATAATGAAGCGCTTGGCGCGAATTATCATGACGAAGAAATTCCAGCCGACCTCGTAGAACTTGCGGCTGAATATCGCCACAAGCTGTTAGAGGCGGCCGTCGAATTAGATGACGATGTGATGTCTGCTTATCTTGACGGCAAGGAACCAGATGTTGCGACTTTGAAGCGTTTGATACGCAAAGCTGTTGTCGATCGTGTTTTTAATCCTGTTTTGTGTGGATCGGCGTTCAAGAACAAGGGTGTTCAACCCTTGCTCGATGCCGTGGTTGATTATCTGCCATCTCCTGCCGATCGTGAAGGCATTAATGGTGTTGATTATCGCACCGAAGAAGAGATTATCCGCCGTCCAACGGACGAAGAACCGTTTTCGATGCTGGCGTTCAAGATTATGGATGACCCGTTTGTAGGCACGATTACATTCTGTCGCGTCTATTCTGGTCACGTCGAGTCGGGAACGACTGTCATGAACTCGACCAAGGACAAGAAAGAGCGCGTTGGTCGGATGTTGTTGATGCATGCG
>Ga0209550_10003518_pt1 | contig 14922 bp, 11 predicted proteins | sample LauGreSuBDMM15SN_2_FD_187567 | JGI IMG/M metagenome (GOLD analysis project Ga0209550, IMG submission 187567) | Freshwater lake microbial communities from Lake Michigan, USA - Su13.BD.MM15.SN (SPAdes) (version 5) | ecosystem: Environmental > Aquatic > Freshwater > Lake | place: Lake Michigan...
CTCAAAGCTCTCCAGGCACAGAATGACAAGCTCCTAGAAGAGATCACAAGCATGAAGGGGCAGCTGACTGGTCTGGATGGAAAATACCAGGCAATCCTCACAGGATTGGCGGACAATAAAAAGGACTTGGAGGCCCTTAGAGGACAGGTAGAGGCCTTAAAAACTCAAATTGCTGATCAGCTCAAAAAGATTGATCAGCTCAATGCGCAGCTCACCCAACAAGGGGCGGATGTAGTCAAGTTAAGTGCAGAGCTAGTGGCAGTAAAAGCAAGTTTGGCTGACTTAATTAAAAAATTTGAGGAGCTTATTATTCAAGGTTCTTTGGGTGATGGTACTGTAAAGGATATTGATGGAAATATCTATAAAATTGTAAAAATTGGCAATCAAATTTGGATGGCTGAAAATCTCAAAACAACCAAATTTTCTAATGGAGAACTTATTCCAGTTTACCCTGATAGGTTTGTTTGGGAATGGGGATACCCTGGAAATGATCCAAAATTTAATTATGAACCAAGAACTACTCCTGCACAGTGTTATTACAATAATGATTCGGGTTTCAATGCCATTTTTGGGAAACTTTACAATTGGTACACAGCAACAGATTCTCGTAACGTTTGCCCTCTAGGTTGGAGGGTTTCTACTGATCAGGACTGGACAATTCTTCAGGAATTTCTCGGAGAAAACCCAGGAGACAAGTTGAAAAAAATAGGGACGGACGAGTGGAATTTCCCTAATTCAGGAGCTAAAGATGAATTTGGGTTTTCAGCTGTACCTACCGGTGTTAGAGACAATGAGGGTTTTTTTAATGGGATTGGCCTCAATTCTTTTTTTTGGACCCCTTCAAATTCTATTGCTTATTTTAGAATTATTTCATTAAACAATCCAAGCATAGTTAGATCAACAAGGAGTAAAACCAATGGCCTTTGTATTAGGTGCATAAAAAATTAATTTTTTTTTGTACTTAAAAACAAACCCAAATGGGGCACTTGCCCAAACGAACCGCTTTTAAAGACTCCAATGAAAAAAATCATTTTCTTCCTTCTTTTACTCGTATCGGCACAGGCAGGTTGCACCCTTACTGATCCAGAGGTAATGGAGATGCTCAAAGCACTCCAGGCACAGAATGACAAGCTCCTAGAAGAGATCACAAGCATGAAGGGTCAGCTATCTGGTCTGGATGGAAAATACCAAGCAATCCTATCAGGATTGGCGGACAATAAAAAGGACTTGGAGGCCCTCAAAGTACAGGTAGAGGCATTAAAAACTCAAATTGCGGATCAGCTCAAAAAGATTGATCAGCTCACAGCCCAACTTACCCAGCAAGGTACAGATATCGTAAAGTTAAATGCAGAGTTGGCATCGGTAAAAGCCAGCCTGGCGGACTTACTTGTCAAATTTGAGCAATTTATTGAATTGCAAAACTCTCCAACCATCTACGAGCAGAATGGCACCGTCAAATGTCCAGAGGCTAAAGTTGGGGATAAGGGCTTTATTAATGGCAAGCAGTACGAAGTTGTAGATCGAGCCCTATTGATCAAGAGGAGGGATGAAGGTGCGGATATGACTTGTTTATGCACTTCTTTGGTGACGGATATGAAGAATCTTTTTACCGGAGCAACTTTAAACCAAGCTATTGGGAATTGGGACGTGAGTAAGGTAAAAACGATGTTCCAAATGTTTGCTTCGACAAACTTCAATTTGCCCTTAACTAATTGGGATGTCAGTAGTGTGGAAGATATGGGTGAAATGTTTGGGAACAGTAATTTTAACCAGCCCATTGGAAACTGGAATGTAAAAAATGTCAAAAATATGTCCTGGATGTTTCACAGTGCTTCATTTAATCAGCCAATTGGAACATGGGATGTAAGTGGTGTTTTGGATATGAATCACATGTTTCGAGAAAACAAAGTTTTTAATCAGCCATTGGAAAATTGGGATGTTAGAAATGTAAAAAATATGGCCATCATGTTTGGTGGAGCAAATAGATTCAACCAGCCGATTGAAAAATGGAATATTGGTAATGTTGAAAGTATAGGAGGGATGTTTATTAATGCTTTGGCATTTAACCAGCCAATTGGTAAATGGAATGTCTCCAAAGTAAAAGACATGACAAGCCTATTTTTGAATGCTAGTACGTTTAACCAAAATATTTCGAACTGGTGCGTAAGTCAAATAGGTTCTGAACCGGCAAATTTCTCTGCTCAGAGTCCTTTATCTGCTCAAAACAAACCCAAATGGGGCACGTGTCCAAACTAAGGGGGGGGGCCTAATTTTTATGAAAAAAATCATCTTCCTTCTTCTTTTGGTTTTGTCTTCACAAGTGGGTTGCACCCTTACTGATCCAGAAGTGATGGAGATGCTCAAAGCACTCCAGGCTCAGAATGATAAGCTTTTGGAAGAAATCACCCAGATGAAAGGTCAAGTGTCCGACCTGGATGGAAAGTATCAAGTGATCTTGGCAGGATTGGCGGACAATAAAAAGGACTTGGAGGCGCTTAAAGCACAGGTAGAGGCCTTAAAAACTCAAATAGCCGACCAACTCAAAAAGATTGATCAGCGCACAGCTCAACTTACCCAACAAGGGGCAGATATCGTAAAGTTAAATGCAGAGTTGGCAGAAGTGAAAGCCAGCTTAGCGGACTTACTAGTCGAATTTGGAGAGTTAATAAGAAGACAAAACTGTGATTCAATAGTTTCTTTGCCGGATAAGTATCAAGCAGGCTCGGTATTTGGCGCTACAGGTCCAACAATTATTAATGATGTCACTAATCCAAAAACAGGCAAAACTTGGATGGATCGTAATTTAGGTGCTAGCCGAGCAGCAACAAGCAGTACTGATGCCGCATCTTATGGAGATTTATACCAGTGGGGACGTGGAGCTGATGGTCACCAACTTAGGAATTCTGCAACTACCACTATCTTAAGTGGCTCCAATAAACCTGGAAATGGTAATTTTATACTTGTACCTACATTACCAGGTGACTGGCGCAATCCAAAAAATGATAATTTATGGCAAGGGATAAATGGGATAAATAATCCTTGTCCATGTGGTTACCGCCTGCCTACAAAAAATGAGTGGATTGAGGAAATCAAAAGTTGGAGTGTCAGCAATGTTGTAGGAGCCTTTAACTCACCACTTCGGTTACCTTTACCAGGTAATCGAAGTGGTGCTATTGGTTCACTAAATACTGTCGGAGTTGTAGCCAACTATGCAAGCAGTACGGTTAATGGTGATAATTCATTTGTTCTTGTCATCACAGAAAGTTTTTCCGAAATGTATCCTGACCCTCGAGCTTATGGCTGGTCTGTCCGCTGCATTAAAGATTAAGTTATGACATTATTTTTCAAGTAATTTGAGAGGTGTATGAAAACCAGTTCATAAAATGAAAAACATTCTATTTTTATTGGCATTTTTCATTTTTGGATGTGAAATGGCTGTGGAGGAGGAGGTCCCAGCTGCACCTACAGAATTGATAGCCACAGCAGTTTCAAAAGGCCAAGTTGATTTATACTGGCAAGACAATTCTCCCAATGAAACCGGCTTTAAAGTTGAACGGAAGACTGGTTCAGAAAATTTTACTGAAATAGGAATTTCCGCTACCAACACAGCCAAATTTTCTGACAAAACTGTAAGTCTAAACACAACCTATACCTATAGGGTAATTAGTGTTAATAAACTCGGAAACGCTGCTGCGTATTCAAATGAGTCATCCGTTAAATCAATTGATTTTCCCAAATTAACTACTGCTCCCCTTACTGAAATCACAGCCCATGGCGTAAAAACAGGGGGTTCAATATCCTCGGATGGCAACTCTTCAATTATTGCAAAAGGTGTAGTTTGGTCAACAGCAATTGATCCAACAGTGGATTTGACCACAAAAACCAGCAATGGGACTCTCACAGGCTTGTTTGAAAGTCCCGTCTCAGGTTTGGTGCCTGGAACAAAGTATTACCTAAGAGCTTATGCCACGAATACAGCAGGGACTAGCTATGGAAATCAGTTGGTATTTACTACCTCCACGGTACCTGCATTTACATTTAGTACTGTAGTCGGAGCGAATGAAAAGGTTTGGATGGATCGTAATTTAGGGGCTGCACAAGTAGCAACAAGCAGTACAGACGCAGCTTCCTACGGTGACCTTTACCAATGGGGTAGAGGAGCCGATGGACACCAGATTAGAACTTCTGTGACTACTTCTACATTAAGTGGCATTGATCAGCCTTCAACTAATGCCTTCATTACAGCGGCTAATGCCCCATTTGATTGGCGAAGTCCGCAGAATCCCAACCTTTGGCAAGGCTTAACTGGGGTAAACAACCCTTGTCCTACCGGATTTCGGTTGCCTACAGAAGAGGAATGGAAAATAGAGCGTGCCAGTTGGATCAGTAACAACAGCGATGGAGCTTTTGCATCCACCCTTAAATTGCCTTTGGCAGGTTACCGAACCAGTTCAAACGCTGCACTAACCAATGTGGGTGTTTATGGACTTTATTGGAGTAGCTCGATTAGTAACACTGGTTCACGGGATATGCTCTTCTACGTTGACAATGCAAATATGGGACCTAGTTTCCGAGCTGATGGAGCTTCTGTTCGCTGTATTAAAGATTAATTTCTCGTTAGATAAGCTTGATTTACCTTCAATTGGTTCTCAAAAATTTTATATTCCTGCTTGTAAAGACCTTTTGCTTTTGTAAAATTTAAAAGTGCCTGAAAAACCAGTACTGGGAGTATAATCTTTCAACGTAAAAAACCCTTTTGCAAGTCCAAAAGCAAAAGAAATGAATGGGGATCTATGCGCATTGCTAAACTTGTTTTAGTACTTTGGCTAAATTTAATGGGGTAAAAATGAATTTACATAACCAGAATCAAATATGAAAAAGTGCATCTTGTTTCTTGTATGGTCATCCCTTGTAGGATGTACGCTGTTGGAAGAGAAAAATGAGCAACCTTCCACGATCCAAGACTTTGAAGGGAATGTATATAAAACAGTCAAAATTGGGAAGCAATTTTGGATGGCTGAGAATTTGAATATTTCAACATGGCCAAATGGGCTTGGAAATCAGTATTGGGTTGAATCCAAATATGGGAAGCTTTATTATTCCAAAGCATTTGGCCCTTATGATTCTGGCGTTTCTTTGGGGGGCATTTGCCCAACAGGATGGCATGTTCCAACCAAATCAGATTGGGAAGAATTATTCAAACACTTGGGAGGTGATCTGAAGAATATAGGAGGGAAACTAAAAAAGTCTGGGTTGCCTGGATGGAGTAGCAGCTTAGGTGGTACTGTTGGGTTTGATGCAGCCCCCAATGGGATTGTAGAATGGGAAAACAATGAATTGAAAGTCGTTAAGGACAATGCCATAGCGGTATTTTGGGGAACTTCAGGAGTAGATGACCGATTTCCATCTTCATGGTATGCCCTTAAGTCAAACTCAAATGAGATCACAATTAATGAACCCGATTTAGGTAGTCGCTTTAGCTGCAGATGCGTGAAAGACTAAGGAAAGGCAATCATTTATTTAATTTCCAAAAAAGAGACTTGATCCAAAGGGCAATCTACTTCACCAGTTAATTACAAATAAATGAAGGTAGGGCTATTCTAATTTATCGAATAAAATGAAAAGAATTGGTGGGTGTATACTAGGTGGGTCAATGCTATTTTTTGTGCTTTTTTTTAGCAGCACGCTGCTGATTTATGCTCAAGCCAATGAAAAATCCTTGATTCACAAGAATTTAATCCCGTCTTTAACATCAGAAAGATTCCTTGCCAATACTACTGTAAAGAGAAATGGGGTGGTAGTTAATCCGCTGAAGATAAAGGAGAAAACCAATTGGAATGAACGGGATTTTGAAATTGTTTTTGATTCTGATTCGGTGAAGTGGGTTTTAAAGGACTCCGAAAACCAGACCTATCAAATAATTTTCCCGAACGATTACGCGCTTTATTTTGGGAAGGACAAAAAAATTCTACAAGAAGAGTTGGCGGGAAATTTGAGAAAAGCGCCGCAAATGGATCTGAAATCAGGGACCCCAACGAAGAGTGGTGCAGTGATCAATAATGTGACTGGGACGAAGTATGGCATATTTTTTAATCAATACTTCACCAACCACCGGAATGAAAATATTTTTTCGAAAGAATTAGTTGCTGAATCGTTAGTGAACTCTTTTGTCCTCCAAGATCAACCTCATTTTTTTGCTCCATTAAACTTAAAATTCCACAAATATGGCAGTGAAGTGGAAGCTTTTGAGATTTACCCGAAGTCTCTAAAGGAGGCATTAATAGGAGAGGAGGAATACACTATTTGGTCTTCTATTGAAGATGATGTTTTGATACTGCTCTTTGAACACCCGTTTTTGAATTTTCACCACATGCTTTTTGTAAAAAATCAAAAAGCAGGCTTTTCAATAACCTCTGACTTATATAGCTATATTCCTAATTCAAATATCCAGGAACTATATTCAGAGTTTAGAAAAAGTAAGGATAGCATTAAGGTGATTTTACAAAATTAATATAGGGAATCATTTTTTGACTTGCTTCCGTAGCCATTCCTGGCGAATTTGTACTAGACTCAATTAGAAATTATGCCGTAGTGCAATCAATGCTCCTGATTGCATGGGTAGTGCAACAATATTCCAATCCTTTTTATACTTTTTGATTTTGGAAGAGTAGACAATTCCACTTATAAATCCTATTCCCCCTAAACCAAATGCAATAGGTGAAAGTTGAGTTGCAAAACTCACCTTTCTGTTTGCGACCTCTCTTGAATCAAGGGAAACTAGACCTGTTCCTACTCCTGCAAAACCCATTAGGTACGCAAAAAAAGCTTTAGTCTTCAAGGGTTTCAGAACCTTGGAATAATTCACCATTTCAATTTTGTAATCTTGTGTGGTGTTTTCGTTTAGTTTAAACTCTTTTAGTTCATCACGAAAGCCCTCTTTTTTGAGTATTAGATTGTAGTCTCCTATAATTAATTCCTTGTCAAATGGCGTGGTTCCAAGCTGTGCTCCATTTAGGATGACTTGAGCGCTTTCAATTCCAGTATCTACTTTCACCCTTCCAACGATTGGCTTTAACTCCACATCGATTTTTTCAGTATCCCCTGATTTTAGATTCAAAGTTTCCGTGTAGGTGTAGTGGTTTAATTGTTCTATTCGGACGGTATATCTTGCGGGCAAAAGTCCTGTTTCAGCACCAGCAAAGGATGCTTTGCCAGAGCCTACCAGCTTGTCATCTAAGAATATTTGTGCAGTTTCAGGTTTTGCTGTCACCGACACATCGCCCCACAAAGGCTTCATGGTAAATTTCAAATCCATTGCCTTGTTGGGAATCAAGTTCAACAAGGTGTCAAATGGGATATACTTGTCCTTTTTGAGTGTTATTTTGGTTAATCCAGAGTTAACCTCCCTACTGAAAGGGGTTTTGTAATTGGTCTCTAAGTCATTGATTTCTAGCCCAAAATCAGGTGGAGTTGTACTTATTTTTAACTGTGTTTTTCCCAAGGACGCCTCTGTAAATTTCTCCTCTATGGAAAAATAAAAAGTTTCTTTCGGGCTTGGGCTTATCGTAGCGATGTCACTTGCAATAAAGTTGAAGGACATTACGGAGAGGATCTGCTTTATCGGGCTAACAAATATCTCGTATCGATTCAAGGATTGATTGTAGGATTGCTTATTAATTCCCTGCATCGAACTCCTAAAATTCAAATCCTTTAGTGAGGAATAGACGAAAATCAAGGCATTATCCGGATACTCTGTATTCGCTTGTACTGTTGTTCCTGATTTGGGTTTTTCTCTTTCTTTTACTTCAAATTCCCGAAGTTGTGCATTCGCACAGATAGGTAGAAGAAATAGAAAGAGTACGAATAACTTATTCATTTTATTTAATTATTTCAAAATCACCTAATTCAATTACTTCTTTACGTTCGGTATCCTTGTATGGCTGCCAAGATCTAACATGGATGATGGGTTGACTTTCATTCTCAAAATCAATCATAAGAAAAATATACCCCTCGTCCGAATAGCTACTACTTTTCCAGGCTTGCTTGAGGTTTACCCCATAGATGTGGTCGAAAGCTGGATGTTTGACTATAGAGATCTCATCAAAACGGACATCGATAAAACTATTTTTCTGGAAGACCTGGACTAGATTAGTCAAGTACTCTTTTTTGCTGTACTTGATCAATTGTACGCGATTGTATCCCAGACTTAGCATCATTTCAGGACTATCTGGCACTTCACTCATCGTTTTACCCACGATAATTAGGGCATTGTCACTGAACGTTTTTTCAAGAAGATCTAAATCCTTTCTATTGTAGGCTGTTCTAAAATTTTCTACAAAATCTAAAATGATTTGTCTCCTTCTGAAGTCCTGGAGACTGGTTCCTTTTTCCAATAGCGATTTGTGCTGTTGCTGTTCCAAACCAAAATAAAGGTCATCAACCACCCCATTTGAACTAAAATTAACTACAGCTTCCTGCCTAATTTGCTCCCCGTTTTCCCCTTTTAAATAAAGTGGGATATTTCGTACCTGAAATCCACCAGAAGGCATGGAAAGAATGTTTTCAACGAGCTCTATTTCATTGGAAAAAAACATAGAAGTATTCCAGAGCGCTTCAATGCGAGGTTTTACTCCTTCTGAAACCCCTAGAGTTTCGAATTTTGGAGTTCTCGCCTCTTTGTAGGCTAGGTTTAATTCAGTGAGTAGGGAGGACACATTACTTTCCATCATTTGATACAAAGGGCTCCCAGTACCATTCTTAAAAGTTACTTTAGTTTTATTCTGAGCTAAAGTAACCTGGTTGAATACTAGCAAAATAAAGATTAATAAAATTCTACCCATACCGCTACTAAGCCCTTTAATTGTGATTCAAAATTGCTAAAAGTTAAACCTCCTTTTACATCTTGCCTTCCATTTGCAAAAGGTTGGAGTATATGATCCACGTATCTGCTTTCAGGATCAATTAAGATTACCCAACATTTATCTGGGTTTACAAAGTCGCTTTTATTGCCATAAACTGCTGTTCCTGAAGCTTTCAGCTCTTCCAAAAAGCTTTTTATAGCTTGGAAATCGTAAGTTCCCGATGCTACAATTTTTGAAAATGGAGTTCCTTTGGCCAATTCATTGCCCCTATTTTCCAGGTTTTCAAGACTAGGAGTGAAAGGCAAGGAATCCAAAACTGCCGGACTGGTATTCACAACTACCGTATCCTTTCTGGTCAGGGTGATCTCCTTTTTTATGCTGAGGTTATCCTGCTTATTTACGCGCAATAGAATATCGCTGCCAATTTCATCCTTCGGGACCTTTGGAGATTGTGCTGAACTGATTAATTGGCCTTTTGAGAACCATTCAATGTTTTTCACACTCAGATTTGATAGTGCAGGAACGAGTTTGACATAATCCTTTTCTTCCACTACCACAAAATCCAATTCAATGATTTTTGAAAAATCAACAGTTAAATCAATGTCCCGAGAGAAAGTGATTGTCTTGGCGATCTCTTCCAAGTTAGCAGGCAATTGAGCCGATTTTAATTGAATTTTTCCTTTTAATACCTCTACAGCAGAGAAGGGCTGAAAGATAACATGAACTTTGCCGCCACTATTATCCAATTGGGATTTGGCATTTAAGGAACTGATATCAAGACTGTATTTGATATTTATATCCTTGCTATCTGCAATTTTCAAGGTCAATACAAAATGGTCCTGTGGGTACAGTGGATCCAACTCCGCAGCAGTACAGCTTACTTCAATGTTGTTAAAATAATCTCTAATGTAGCGCTCCAGGTAAGGCTTTACATTATCTATTTTTTCCACACCATCTTGAAAGGGGATAGGATAGGGGGTAAAAAATGTGGTAAGATAGGCTTGGTATGCTTCAGAAACATAATCAATATCCAAGGCTTTTTTGGTACTGATAAATGACATTTGAGCTTCTACCTCCTTCGCAATAAATGAAGCACTTCGTTCTAGATCTTCTTTTTTTATGTAAGCAAGGATGGTGTAACCCTTTTCAGGCTTTTTCGCAAAATTGCATGAAGTATAATTGAGTCCATCCAATCGCAATTGAGAACTACTCGTACTCAAATTCACGAGCGATTGCTGCGCAATTTGATTTTCAATGCTGGTTCTCATGTCTGTTCGTGTGGTGACGAAAGATGATATTTGGCTAACTAATGCAGCCGTTGCTGTAGCCTTTGCTTCCTCCTCTGTTTGTCCTTGACCACTGGCACTAAAATACTGTTCTGACGAAGAGATCGTCAAACAATTGACTTGAGCAGAAACATTTGAGAAAAAGAAAAAAAAGCAAATAATCCAATACCTCATTCGAGCTTTAATTTAAACTAACTGTCTTTCTTACGCTGCTTTAAATCAAATTAAGCGTGTATTTTGACTACATCTATAAAAGCTAAAACCACCTATTTTTGATGAATCGTTCTGGTATAGTTGGTGTTTTTAACTTGATTTTTTATGCTAAACCAAATTTTGTGCAAGTCTCTTTTAGTGTATGCAACATTTTACGCCAAAGAGTACATGCAAAATTAAGCCGTTCTTTAGTAAATTCTTTGATTGTCTGAAAAAGAATTAAAATAAACTTGTGTATTCTTTAATTTTGTTGATGTAGAGACCCTCTTAAAAAAAAAAATGCGAACTTGTTTTGATCTAAATCAAGTTCGCAGCTCCATTAAAAACTAGAAAACCTCAATGAATTGAGGTTAAAATAGTTTTGGATAATTTAAATAAGAAATGGGGGCAAGGTGTTCTTGCCCCCATAAATTGATTATTAGAAGTTCAATAACTTATCTAGTTTTTCGTGCAAAATTGTAGTTTCTTCCTCCAATTTTTTCCGAATGATCTTCTTGCCTATTTCCATAGCCATTTCAGTATTGTAAGCCATTCGAACGTTACTTTCGATATTATCTTTGCCTACTTTTCTGTAGATCTCAAATAGGGTAATCACTCTACCCAACTCTTGTGCAATAATGTTTTTGGAGGCAGCGACAGTTTTTGTAATCGAAGCAGCGTCATCAGCACTTAATTGCTGGTTGGCAATGCTACTTTCGATGATTGCTGCCACGTTGGTCGAGATGGTTCCCGCCAATTCAAGTTTAGCAGTTTCCGTGGATTGTAATTTTGCAGCCGTTTGGGCGTTTGCTACCGAATTTCCAGAAGCTACAATGTAAAGTGGAAAACCTTTTTCATCCACTTCGTACTGTCTTGCCCAAGAATTTTCCAATTGTTTTTCCATAGGTAAGGATCCTGGAGATACGTAGAAACCCTGGTTCTTGAAGTTCTTGGCTTCTTTTCGGGCTTCCTTAACAGCCTTTCTTTTGATTTCCTTTATTTGCTCCTTCTTTTGAGCGGTTACAGTCAAAGAGAATAGTACAAGGAGCGTGATTAGTAAGGGCATAATTCTTTTCATAGCTTTCAATTTGGTTTTTTGTTTAAAAATCACTTATTAGGTTAAACGTAATTGTCAATTTAGAATGGAAAGATACTAGATTTTAGTCTTCGAAAATAGTAAAGAAATTTTTATTGCGTATGATATTTTTAAAAAAAATAAAAATCATTTATTTAATGAAACAAATACTCTTTTTTGATTGGTTAACACTATTTACCTCTAAGTTACTTGTATTTTAGAAGGGAAGACGCCTTAATTTAAGTGTTAGAAAATAAATCTCTTCATCACCAAGTTAATTTGCCCAAACTGATTAGCGTTTTTCTTGATTTCATAAAGGGTTTGTTTTTCAGGTCCCAACCAAGTATTAAAAAATACTCCTTCAACACCTAGGGTATTTGTTCCTTTAAACTTCATATTAATTTCTAGTCTCGCAGGTATATATGGACTATATTCCAAATACTGAAACTTCAGAATCCCTAACTCTCCTAGGTCATAATCTTTGCTTACATAATTAATCATAAAGCCCAGTCCCATTCCAAATTCAACATTTATTCTCGGGAGATCCAATTGATTTTTATTTTTGTATAGGTTGACAGAAGGCATCAAATCCATGGCATAGCTTAACCCTTTAAAAGGCTCATCTGGTTTTTCTACTGAGAATGGCTGAATGCTTACAGTTGATTTTAATCCAAAATGACCTCCCATTCTTTTCCCGAAGGCCATAGAAATGGTGGGGACGAATTTAGAATTCACATCAGAACCCGGTTCTTCTGAAAAAAAATTTCCTACTCCAAGTCCTACACTATAAAAATACTCCTTCTCATATTTCGATTTATTGAAATTTTGTGCTGATGTCCAAGTAGGAAATAAAAGGACCACATAAAAAAAACACACGCCAACGATTCCCTTAAAATTTCTCTCCATTGTAAATTTTGGTTATTTCTTGAGCAGTTAAAGCTCTATTCCAGATTGCAAAATCATCAATTAACCCATTGTAATAATAAATGTTAACATCTGCATCTCTACCAATTGCAACTCCAGACAATCCATAAAAGATGCTGTCCCCATTTGTGGATTTTGAAGCTTCTAAAATTCCATTGATGGAAATACTAAGAATTTTTTTATCAAACGAAAAAACTACTAAATGCCATTTCCCATCATTTAACCTGGAAATGGAATTGAGGCTATATCCAGTATTTACATTATCAAAAATTTCACCTACAACTTGGCCACTTGAATTTACATGCAAGGCATATCCATAAAATCTTGCTCTTATTATCATATTGAGATTTGATAATGGAGAACCAAGTTTTATCCATGAAGCGATTGTAAATTGCTTTGGTGCAAGACTTTCATTTCTACCAAAATCTATAAATGAAGAGGATCCATTAAAACTGTATGCTTTATTTGAATTCCCAAAACGATCATTAGTTAGTATTGAGGAGTTCACAGTACCATTATTTCCCTTTCCACTTTCATCATTCGCATTGCCATTGAATGGGTACCAGCCCACCAATCCATTTGTAGGAATAGGGCTTCTGCCCGAAAGGAGCACTTCAATTAAACCTTTTAGCTCCTCTGTAATTTTCTTTAAAGCTTCAATCTCCGCCAAAAGCTTATCAATATCCACCCCCTGTTCTCCAAGCTGAGCAGTCAATTGATTTATTTTGGTGATGTTTTGAGTCATCTGGGTTTGGAGAGCGGTAATTTGGGTTTTAAGCGCGTCTAGTGCTTGTTGATTTTGTCCAAGCGCAGTGGCAACCAGCTGATATTTACTATTTAGGTCAGATAATTGCTTTTTCAGTGTCTCAATTTCGAGTAGAATCTGGCTTAGTCTTTGAAGTTGCGTCAGTTGGGAAATAATCCCTTCGTATTTCTTTTGTAAGTCAGCCAACAAGGCATTGATAGCTAGGAAATCTACCCCCTGCTTTTGGATTTGCTGGTTAACTGCATTCATCTGAGTAAGAACCTTTGCCAATTCACTTTGAAGGCTAGTCACGCGTTGGATCAGCTCTGCTTGTTTGGTATCGCTTTTTTTCAATTCATTGATCAATGAATCCGATTTGGCTTGCAAGGATTTTACCTGGTCTAATAAAGCTGTATTTTGGTCATTGATTTCTTGAATCAATTCAATTAGCTCAGGATCAACAACCGTGCAGGAATTTGATAGGAACAATCCAAAAAATAAAAGGAAGGTTATTTTCTTCATTTTTAGTAAATTCTTTTTACAATTCTGTTTTAAGTATTAAAAAATAGATTGAATGCTTTAAGGGCAAAAATAAAAATTAAAATCTTGCTTCATTATAGATCTTTGTAATTTCTTCTTCTGTTAATATTCTGTTCCAAATTGCAAAATCGTCAATTACTCCGGAAAAATTATTGGAGTATAAATTACCTCCTAATTCTACAAGTTCACCAATTTTCTTTACTGAGTTTACACAATAATTTGTGATCGTTCTTTCAAGTTTGCCATTGACATAAAGGGTCATTACATTACTTTTCTGGGAAACTACAATGCACTGAAAGCCATTCAATTGTCTAGCTATTGACGCTCTACTTATGAGCAAATTACCCGAATGATTTGCGATAAAAATCCCATTTGTACCAATTGAGATCCCAACCCCTAGTGTTGTATTAGTGTCAATAGATGGAATAAAGGCCCAGTTCTGATTTGAGTTAGCCATAGGCACGAAAACTGCTCCATTACATAAAGTTGATTCGCTAACGGCAGTTACCGCTCGATTAGGTCTTACCCACATTAGGAAACTATATTCACTTGAAATTCCAGTAGGATATTTAGATTTCAAATCAATAGTAATTTTGTTGGTGCTTGTCGGTAGAAATTCATAAGCTTGGTTCAATTGTCCATTTCTATCCGTTGTAAGTCGAGCACCTACGACCACTCCATTTAATTTATTGTCGCTGCCATCGTTTGCGTTTCCTAAAAAAGGCCACCAGCCAACTAAGCCTAAGACAGGGACTGGACTCAATCCTTTTAAGATTTCATCAATTTTGGCCTTAAGCTCTTCTGAACTTTTCTTTAAAGCTTCAATCTCTGCCAAAAGCTTATCAATATCTACCCCCTGTTCGGTAAGCTGACTAGTCAATTGGTTTATTTTAGTCAGGTTTTGAGTCATCTGGGTTTGGAGTGCGGTAATTTGGGCCTTAAGCGCATCTAGTGCTTGTTGATTTTGGCTAAGCGTTGTGGCAACCACCTGATATTTAATATTTAGATCATTAAGTTGAGCTTTAAGCTTTTCAATTTCAGCAAGTATTTCAGTAAGCTTCTGAAGCTGTGTGAGTTGGGCAAGAATCCCTTCGTATTTTTTTTGCAAGTCAGCCAACTGGGCATTAATTGCAACCAAATCTGCTCCCTGCTTTTGCAATTGCTGATTGACCGTATTGATCTGCGTAAGAACTTTTGCCAGTTCGGTTTGAAGGCTAGTCACGCGTTGGATCAACTCTGTTTGTTTAACATCACTTTTCTTCAATTCATTAATCAACGAATCAGATTTTGCCTGCAAAG
>Ga0209550_10003519_pt1 | contig 14920 bp, 12 predicted proteins | sample LauGreSuBDMM15SN_2_FD_187567 | JGI IMG/M metagenome (GOLD analysis project Ga0209550, IMG submission 187567) | Freshwater lake microbial communities from Lake Michigan, USA - Su13.BD.MM15.SN (SPAdes) (version 5) | ecosystem: Environmental > Aquatic > Freshwater > Lake | place: Lake Michigan...
ACCAAAATTTGTTATGGCTTGATTGTGGGCGGAATTTTTATCTATGTTTTTTATGGTTTTAACGGCAAAAATTCAGTGAAAATTGTTAATGATTATAAGGCAAATCGCAAAAATTTTACTACTGAAAAAGTTATGACAAATCCTCATATTAAATTGCAATATGATGATACGAAAATCTATGATATTCAAGCTCTCAAGGCCATTCATCAAGATGAAGGAGAAATGTTATTATTCGATGTTTTTGCGCAAGGAGATTTAGGAAAAATAACCGCCGGCGAATTAAAAATTGACGATTCTGGCGATCATTTAGTTTTTACAAAAAATCCAGTTTTAATTTTAAATCAAACAAAAAATGAGCAATAAATTTGGTGAAATTTTTTCATTTACAACTTGGGGCGAAAGCCATGGAAAAGCAATTGGCTGTGTGGTTGACGGCTGTCCTTCAATGCTTGAATTAAACGAAAGTGACATTCAAAAATATTTAGATGAAAGGCGCCCTGGGCAATCAAAATTTACCACGCAACGCCAAGAAAAAGATCAGGTACAAATTTTCTCCGGCACCTTTGAAGGCAAGACCACAGGCACTCCAATCTCCATGATTATTTTTAACGAAGATCAAAAATCTGGCGATTATGGCGATATTAAAGATAAATTTCGTCCATCGCATGCCGATTATACTTATTTTAAAAAATATGGCATTCGCGATTATCGCGGCGGCGGAAGATCTTCGGCGCGCGAAACTGCAATGCGCGTTGCTGCCGGAGCGGTTGCAAGAAAAATTATCGCTCGTGAAAATATCCAAATTCATGGCTATTTAACGCAAATTGGCGAAAAGAAAATTGAGCGCACTAACATTGATTTTGCCGAGTCGAGAAGAAATGATTTTTTCTGTCCAGATAAAATGGCTGTAAAAAATTTTGAAGATTATCTTACCGAAATTAGAAAGTCTGGAGACTCTGTTGGCGCGGTTATTGAGGTTGTTGCAAAAAATGTTCCCGCTGGTTTGGGCGAGCCAATTTACAATAAACTAGATGCGCGTTTGGCCTGTGCAATGATGTCAATTAACGCCGTAAAAGGCGTGGAAATTGGCTATGGAATGGCGGCCGGCGAAATGCTTGGCAGCCAACTTGCTGATGAAATGTGGATGGAAAATAATCAATTAAAATTCTCCTCAAACCATTCTGGTGGCGTTTTGGGCGGAATTTCTTCGACGCAAGATGTGGTCGTGCGCTTTGCGGTAAAGCCTACTAGCTCAATTTTAATTCCTCGAAAAACTATCGATATTGAAGGAAATAATTGCGAAATTATTACTAAAGGTCGTCATGATCCATGCGTTGGAATTCGCGCCGTTCCTATTGGCGAAGCAATGATGGCATGCGTTTTAGCCGATTTCTTATTGCTAAAAAATAGCAGATCTTAAAAAGATTTGCATTTTTATTTTTTAAAGAAATACCGCAATCTTTGCAACTCTAAACTCAAACGCATTTGCCAAAACTGAAGGAAATTACTTTGGAATTGATGTTGTTAGAAATTCTATTAATGTTGATACCAGCTCAAACTCGCCTTACGCTGATGACGCCGTTTATTACAATCATAAAAAAAGTGACGACTCTTACGGAGTTGGCTTAAGTTATAAATATGCCTTCAACTTCAATAATTTTTTTGTTGCTCCTGCCATATCTTTTAACTTTGTTAATAATGAAACGGCGGCAAAAAGTGGAGGATTGCAAGATCCTTATACGCACAAAGCTAAAATAAATTCGCAAACAAATTTTCAGGCTAATCTTGGTTATGACATTACTGATAATTTTGCTTTTTATGTTCCAGTTGGCGTTTCTATTGTTAACTATCAAATTGATACTGATGATCGCTATCTTAACGATTATTCAATTACTAAAAAAACTGGCAGAGAAAGTGCGGGATTTGTTGGGATTGGCTTATCTTATCAGATTGCAAAAAATTTGGTGTTAAATTTGGAATATAATAAATTCCAAGAAATTGAAGTTAAATCATCTAAAGCAACCATTGCTGATAGAGATATCAACACCAAAGTTAACCTCGATTCTGTAAAACTTGGCGTAGCTTATAATTTCTAGTTTAAATTTAAGAGCGCATCTACAACAACTGGGCGCGGCTTAATAACTGCGCCCTTTTAACCTACATACAAGCATTTGTAATATTCACCCAAGCCCCATAAGCCTCGCATTTTCTAGTTTGAGTTGCGGGAGCTGTGCAGGCAGTATTATTTATAACTTGTCCATAATAAGCGCTTAAAGAAGAAGTAAAATTTATGGTAGACGGATTTTGAGAACCATCGCAGGCAATCAAAAACATTGCTTTAAAATCTTCAACAAAATCATTACGACGCTTGTAAAATATAATATCGTCAAAAACATCGCTATTGCCAGCTGCAGAAATAATTTGACCATCATAATCTCCAGTATCAACGCCAGTAGCGCCAACATTTGCAATATCATTTTCCATTTCATTAGCATCGCTTGAACGAGGATTTTGTGCGTTAGCATTAGCGTTAAAAGCGCCTGCTTTATTGGCTCCGTGACTAATTAAAGCAATTATCGCATCGGTAGTAATTACTTGCGCAGTGCTAGACGGAACTTCCGAAACCGTAATTATATTAACAAATTGCGCGCTACTAAAATTAACATTGTTAAAATCTGCCGCAGCGGGCGCAGCAACGGTAAAATTGGGATCGATTAAATATACCACTTTGCTATCAAAAGCATCTTTCGCCATTTCATTTGAAAGACCGAGAGTTGTGACAGGAATTGCGCCATAAACAAGATTAACAGTTGATGTATAAACTCCGCTTCCAATACAGCCAGCGCCGGCGCCAACTTCAACTCCATAATCTGTATCGGTTGCTTCAATTGCGCGAAGCGATGCTGGACAAGGAAGTCTGCGATTAGCAATCAAGTAATTTCCCAGCGCCTTATAAACTTCCTGCATACGATCTTTCGTCACTCTCACCTTAGCATTATTAACACCAGTGACTGAAACCGACATTGCGCCACTAATCAAAATTGAAATAATGATAATTACAATTGACAACTCTAATAAACTATAAGCACTTTTTAATTTACTTTTTTTCATAAATTTTTTTAAATTACTCTTTGACAATTTGATCTTTCCTTTTATTTTTCTCGCCTCTTTTTTAAGAATCTCTTAAAAATTATTCATCCAGCACTTACAAAACATATCTCGCGTGGGGATATAGCTCAGTTGGTAGAGCACCTGCTTTGCAAGCAGGGGGTCAGGAGTTCGAGCCTCCTTATCTCCACCATTTTTTCCAATTTTAGTTTCTTAAAAAAGCCATCATAAATCTTTTTTAAAAATATATTCTAAGAGCCGTCCTAAGCGAAATTATTATTTTAAATTTTCGCGTAAAAAATCCTGCAATTGTTCAAGTAAAAATTCGTCTGAAAATTGTAAATGAGCGGCTCCCTGCACTTCAATAAATTTTTTCTTCGCTTTAATTTCTTGATACAATTTTTTACCTTCTGTGATTGCAACAATTCTATCGCTGCTGCCATGAATAATTAAAGTTGGCGCGGTAATTTTTGGCGCAAATTTTGCCGATTCAAATTTATCTTTTAAAATCAGCGAAACTGGCACAAACCAATAGCTTTGTTTTGCCACATCAACAATTGAAGAATAAGGCGCTTCTAGCACAATTGCCGCCACATCAAACTTTGAAGCTAGCTGCACCGCAACTCCTGTTCCCAAAGATTCGCCATATAAAATTATATCTTTTGGCAAATAACCCAAATCTAAAAGATATTTAAAAGCCGCGCGCGCATCATAGATTAATCCAGCTTCGGAAGGCGCCCCTCTCGATCCAAAATATCCACGATAAGAAATTGCCATTACACCAAAACCAGCATTAGCAAATGTTTCAAATTTATGCTTGCGGTCTCCCAAATTGCCAGCATTGCCGTGAAAATATAAAATTATTTTTTGTGATTTTTGTGGAGTTTTAAACCAGGATAAAATTTCAACTCCATCTTCAGTTGTGAGAATTTTTTCTTGAAAATTGGTTGCAACTTTTTCAATTCTTCCAGTTGGCATATATTGTAATTTGCGCTGGAAGAAAAATAAAAATGCTAAAATTGCGATATAAAATAGCAGCGCAAATAAAATCATTTTTTTGGCGAGAGGTAAAAATTTCATTTAAAATTTAAGACAAAAAGCTTTCTAAGTCTTGCGCCGTTTGAATTGAGCGCGATTTTAAATTAGGGCAAGTTCTTGAAACCAAACCAGCAAGCACTTTGCCAGAGCCAATTTCAATAACCTCTTCTACCCCTTGCCGCTCAAGGAATAGCATGGTTTCGCGCCATCTAACTGCGCCAGTAATTTGCTTAGCAAGCAAATCGCGAATTTCATTTGGATTAACCACAATATTAGCCGTCACATTTGCTACAACGCCAACCGCAGGCTCTTTAATTTCCGCATTTGCTAGTGCAGCTTTCATTGCAACTTGCGCATCATTCATCAATGTTGAGTGAAAAGCACCGCTAACTGGAAGAGCTAGAGCGCGCTTTGCGCCTTTGGCTTTTGCAATTTCGATAGCGCGATTAATTGCCGCTTTTGAACCAGAAATTACAATTTGCCCAACCGAATTATCATTAGCAACTTGACAAACATCACCTTGCGCCGCTTCAAGAGCGATAGCATTTGCCACCTCAATTTCAACGCCCAAAATTGCCGCCATTGCACCTTGCGTTTTTTCGCCACATTTTGCCATTTCTAAGCCACGAATTTGCAATAATTTTGCAGTTTGCGTAAGCGACATCGCGCCAGCAGCGCATAAAGCAGAATATTCACCCAAAGAATGACCCGCGGTAAATGCGCAAAGATCGCTAAATTTTTTGCCAAAATCTTTTTCTAAAACTTGCACCAAAGCAATAGAAACAGCCATTAAAGCGGGCTGCGTATTTTCAGTTTTAGTTAATTCTTCATTTGGTCCTTCAAACATTATTTTCGATAAATTAACCGCCAAAATATCATCAACAGTTTTAAAAACTTCGCGCGCGGCAGAAAAATTATCGTAAAGATCTTTTCCCATTCCAACCACTTGTGAACCTTGACCCGGAAAGACAATCGCTGTTTTATTTTTCATAAATTTTAAGAATATTTTTTAAGAATTTTTTTAACATCAACGCTGATTTTTTCATCATGCAAAGCAAAAGCAATATTAGCCTCTAAATAGCCCAAAACATTGCCGCAATCAAAGCGCAATTCATCAATTTTTTTGTAATAATAAGGAAAATCTTTGCACATTTTTTTCATGGCATCAGTCAGCTGCATTTCGCCGCCAGAGCCAATTTCGAGGTTTTCTAAATAAGAAAAAATTTCAGGCTGCAAAATATAGCGACCAGTAATTGCAAGGTTTGATGGCGCATCTTCAGCTTTCGGTTTTTCTACCATATCGATAATTTTTGCCGCGCCTTCATTTTTGATGATGCCATATTTATTGCTATCTTCAACCGCAATTTCACCTACAGCCACAAAGCTTGAAGTCTCTTCCATTTTTTGATAATCATCAATCATTTCAGCAAGAAAATTTTTCTGGCGATTTTTGCTTTGCATCATCATTTCGTCAGCAAGAATAACTACAAAAGGTTCGTTTGAAGCAATAAAATTGCGGGCGCACCAAATTGCATGACCAAGCCCCAAAGGTTTTTGTTGGCGCACAAAAGCAATCTGCCCTGCGCTTGGCATCCAGCCAACAACCTCTTTTAATTCTTTTGATTTATTTTTTTCGTCAAGCTTTGATTCAAGCTCGTAAGAGTGATCGAAGTGATTATTGATGGCATTTTTATTGCGCCCAGTGACAAAAATAAATTTCTCAATTCCCGCATCTCTAGCCTCTTCAAAGGCATATTGAATGATTGGTTTATTGGCAATTGGCAACATTTCCTTTGGCATCGACTTTGTGGCAGGAAGAAAGCGCGTTCCAAGGCCGCCAACTGGAAAAATTGCTGTTTTGACTTTTCTCATGCTTATTGATTTTCTTCGTTGAGAATTTTTAATTTGCGATAGATGGTAGAGCGCCCAATATCAAGCTTTTTCGCCACTTCAGAAAGATTTCCGTTATAGATATCGACCAATCTTTTAATAACTTCTTCTTCAATTTGTTCCATGGTTTTGCATTTTCCTTCATCGTCAAAAATGTCTACAAGCTCGCTGTTAATGTCGGAAGTTTTTTTGATAACCGATTTAGCTTTGGTTAAATTATTATCTTCCTTGTTTAAAAGCTGTGGAAAATGTTCGGCTTTTAAAACATCGCCATCGCACAAAACAACGGCGCGAAAGATCATATTTTTCAACTGACGCACATTATCTTCTAGGTCGCAATTATATAATAAATATAAAACTTCTTGGCTGATGGCTTTGATTTTTTTATTTTCATTAACGCTAAAATCGCGACAGAAAGTTTCGGCTAAAAGGCGGATATCTTCTTCGCCGCGCTCTTTTAAAGTTGGAACTGTAATTGGAAAAGCAGAAATTCTATAATATAAATCTTCACGGAATTTTTTTGCTTCCGCCATTTTTCCTAAATTGCCATTGCAAGATGAAATAACTCGCACATCAACGCGCACAGGGTTTTTCGACATAAAAGGAGTAAATTCTCCTTCTTGTAAAAAACGCAAAAGTTTAACTTGAAGATCGTTTTTTAGAAGATCGATATTCTTAAAATAAACCGTGCCGTTATTGGCTTCGCGCAATCTTCCTGTTGATTTTAAACCATTTTCATTTGTGCGCGCTTCTGATCCAAAAATTTCTTCTTCGGCGCTATTGGCTTTTAATAATTCGCAATCAATTAAAATAAATGGCTTGCCCGAGCGCACGCTTGAACCGTGGATTGAGCGCGCCATTAATTCTTTTCCGCTGCCGCTTTGACCTTCAATTAAAACTGGAATTGTCGAGTTGATAACTTTTTTTGCCAGCTTGATGGTGTTGTTCATTTCGTCGCTTTGACCAATAATATCAGAAAAAACTACCTGATCTTTGCTTTTGCGCACAAGGTGCGAAACCTGATATTTCAAGCTTCTTTTGTCAATTGCATTGTTAATTGATGCCGTCACGCGAGCAAAAATATCGCGCTCGCCTTTAACGATATAGTCAATGGCGCCATAGTTAATTGCGCGAACCGCGAGAGTGACATCCTTGTTGGCGGTTAAAACGATGACTTGTAAATCGCCCTTGAAAGGCTCAATTTGTTTTAAAACTTCAAGTCCGTCAAGGTCGGGCATTGATAAATCAAGCAGCATCACATCAACATCGTGATAAGAAATTCCGTCGACGACTTTTTTATTCATAAAAAAATCGACAACTTCCATGCCCGAAGACATTACTAAATAATTATAGCTTAAATCTTTAATGAACTTGCTTAAAACCTTGCGTTGCGTAGGTTCGTCGTCAACAATGAGTATAGTGTGTTTTGCCATTTTTTAACTAAAATTTGTAAGTAAAATTACTTATATTTTTTCCAATTTACTTTCTGTCAACTTTTTGTCCTGAAGCAGTTGAATTACTTTGGCGGCGGTTTCTTCAACCGAGCGTTTAGTTACATCAATAATTGGACAACCAAGCCTTGCGAAAAGCTTGCGTGACTCGTTTAATTCTTTTTTAATTGATTCAATATCGACATAATCAGTAGAGCTTTCTTGACCCAAGGAAGAAAGTCTAGTTTGACGAATCTGTGTTAATTTCTCTGGATTAATTGTCAAACCGACAATTAGAGGTTTTTTTAAATCATAAACAGTTTGCGGTATAGTTTCTAAAGATACAAACGGAATATTTGCCGTCTTGTGACCGCGACAAGAAAGATAAATCGATGTTGGCGATTTTGATGTGCGCGAAACTCCAATTAAAACAATATCAGCATCGTATAAATCCCAAGTTGATTGACCATCATCATGCGTCATGCTATAGCTAATTGCCTCAACGCGCGAAAAATATTGATTATCAAGCAAATGCTGGCGACCCACGGTATGACTGATATTCATGCCTAAATATCCAGAAAATTCGGCAATAATATGCGACAAAACCGGAATGCAAGGAATTTTTAATTCAAAGCATTTGCGACGCAGCTCTTCAACTAATTCATCATGCAAAATTGTATATAAAATAATTCCAGGATTTTTTTGAATTGCGTCAAGCGCCTTTTCCAATTGCAATTTTGTGCGCACCAAAGGCCAAATAAAATCGTTAGATTCAACGCCTTCAAATTGCGATAAAGCGGCGCGCGCAACCGAGCTTAAAGTTTCGCCCGTTGAGTCGGAAATTAAATGAAGATTTAGAGTTTTTTTATCTTTTGACATTATCTAGTTTTTCTGCCGTTAATGTATGGAACGCGAATGTCAGAATTAACAATTACAGTAATTCTAGTGCCTTGCGGAACGCGGATAATTGGGTTAACATCTAAAGCGTCATTTACAACTCTAGCCACAGTGTCAACCACAGATTTCGTGACATTGTTAATAGCTTGATTTGTAGCATTTGAAGTGACTGTTGTAGCACCTTGCGCGGCGTTGTTGGTGGTGGTAAGATTTTGATCTCCTCCCGCCAAGCTTTGCGCAGCAGCGGTTGCAGCAACAGCAATAACGCTGGTGAGAAGCGAGTTAGCAACCACGGCGCCATATTTATTATCAACCTCGCCACCAATACCAGAGCGGCCAAATTGGTCGGAAGCGTTAAAGGCAATTGCCAAATCAACGCCGTCGGGACGAATTAAGCGCGTCCAATTAATTTGCACCCTACCCTGACCCCTCTGAATTTGACTGCTGTAAGAACCATAAAGCCTAGAGCCGCGCGGAATTAAAACTTCATTACCCGACTCACCATAAACATCACGCGCCACAATTGCGCGCACAAAACCCGGAACTTCGGTGTTAATTGCCGTTTCCAAAACCGCAGTAAGTAATTTACCTTGCGCAATGGTGTGTGGACGATCAACAATATAAGTTGGCACTACTCCCGCTTGGGTTTCTTGCAAATCTTCCAGCGGATTTTTATTTAAACGCACAATATTATTTGTATAACCCACGCCCTGCTTTGGACCACCTTGCCCTCCAGCAAAAATTACAATTGGCGCATAGCGCGGATCGAGCGGTTTTTCTGGCGGAAGGGAATTTGGCGCACCCACGCCACCAACTCCCGCACCGCCAGCTCCTGACGCATTTTGCCCCGGAAGCGCATTTGGATTTTGCTGATTATTAACCAACGCCTCTTGACCGGGAAGCAACGGCAAAGGCTGAATTGGTGGAAGCGGTTGCGCCCCTTGTTGTAAATTTTGATTTGCCGCTGGATTGTTAATGTTAAGAGCATCTGGGCTAGCAGCGCCTTCTGGCAATGACGGCAATGACGGAACTTCTGGAACTGCAGGTTTTTCTAAAGTTTCAACTTCTTGTTTTTGCTTATCAGTTTTTTCTTCAAATTCAAAAACTGATTTTCCGCCTTCGCTTTGTGCAACCGCAGATGGCTTTGGTGGCTCAACTAATTGCAAATTTTCTGGCGGCTTGCTGTCGCCTTTGAAAAAGAAAAAATATAATACAACTAAAGTTAAAATTGCTGACGCCGCAATAATAGCAACTTTACTTTTTTTTGCCGCAGCAATTAAAGGACCATCAGCCTTGACCTCTATATCTTCTTCTAACTCTTGCTTGGTTTCTTTAGCTGGAGATTTTGATTTCATGAAGGATAAAATTGATTATGCTATTGTTAAATGAAGATTAAATTTTCCTTCTAACATGAAAAGCAAAATTTATATGATTTTTATTTTATTTAAAAACTGACAAATCTCTTCAAAAACCTCATTTTGCCTATCGCAATTAACAATCACATGATTAGCAAAATCAAGCTTGGCGAGATATTTTTGCTTGGCTGAAATTTTTTTATAAATCATCTCGCCGCTTGCCGGATTTACCACCGGATCTTTATCGGCTTGAATCACCAAACTATCAACCTCAACCTTTGATAAATTTTCATCGCATATTTGCATTAACTTTTCCAGCTCGTTAACACCTTTAATATAATTGCGGCTATAGTTAATTTCAGGCTTTTCTGGCTTGTCATCAACATATTCAAACTTGCCAGATTCAATATGAAATTTGGTTAAAATTTCATTCCACAAGTTAATTCCCGGAATCATGCGCGAGCGAATATCAACCAATTTTAACGCCGCATTAATTGCAATAATTGCTCCTAATTTTTTTGGATTTTTATTTTTGCGCGCAGCCGAAAGCAACGCCAGCAAGCCTCCAGTTGAAAAACCAATTATAACTATTTTTGTTGTAATATTAGAAAGAGCTGCATAACCGCGCTGCACTCCATCATACCATTTTTCAAAATTACTATCGGCTAAATTTTTTGGCGCGGTGCCGTGACCATGCATGCGCGTGGCGTAAACTTTAAATCCAAATCCGTTTAAATATTTAGCCAATGGCTCAACTTCTCTTGGCGCAGCCTTGTAGCCGTGGGCTAAGATAATTCCAACTTTTCTAATTTTGCTGCGCGCTTTAATGTTTGAATCAAGAAAAAACGGCTCACCAACTGACTTATCTTTTGAAAAATTTCCATCAAAATATTTTTCATAATCAGTTTTAAAATTTTCTAAATCATGTTTGTAAATTTCTGAAAAAACTTTTTGTCTTAATTCGTCATCTTTGGTTTTTGCAACCCTTTTAACTATTGAATTAGCGCCATCAAGCAAGAAAAATTCATTGGCGATAACCTGCAAAGTATTCTCTTTTCTGATTTCATGAAAATCAAATTTCAAATCAAAATGACCTTTATTAATGATAATTTTTTCGCCCCAAACTTCTTCAATTAAACCCTGTTTTTTAGCGAGTTCAAAAGCGCTATCAAAAGGAATGTGAGGTTCGTTTAAGAAAATTTTATAAAGATTTTCTTCTAAAACTGAATTATTAAGGCGATATTTTTTGGTTTTTTTAATCAATAACGCCGCCATATAAATCACGCGTTTCAAATGATTTATCTCAATTTCATTTTCGCTAAAATGATAAAGAGCGGCGCTGAAAATATGGTCAAAATTAATTTGCACATCGCCATAAATTTCCTCCATAAATTTTTCTGTGAGGCTTGTTTTAAAATAGCGCAGCACAAAATTATTTTTTGTTTCATTGCCAATAATTGGAATTTGCTTGATGATGGCGCGCTTGTTTTTTACATAGCTTTCCAAATCAATTGGCTCGCCAAAATTAACATTAATTTCCGATCCAAGCAGAATATTTCCTTCAATTTCAAGCTCTTCAGCAATTTGCGCAGGAATTTTTTTAACAATTTTTTCAGCAATTGTTTGAATGGAATTGTGTCCGGGGCGAATTGGGTAATAAGTAATGCTAAGCGGCACAATATAGGTTTTTAAGCGACGCAAATAATCTTGATATTTTATGGAAAATTGTTGCTCGATTTGATTTTGCAATTCTTTATTTCCGCAATCATAAGCTTCAATTAAGTCGCTGCGATAAAGTTGCGATTTTAGCGCCAACACCGCCGAGCCAGTTCTCACAGGACCTACGCGGTGCGGTGTATAATTTGTAAATAATCTTTCATGGCGGATTTCTTTGCTTTTAATCATGCTGCCTTCGGGATAAATCATCCAATCGTGATTGCTCGACATTAAGTCGGAAATGATGATATTATCGCGCATTACATCTTTTGTAGAAATTGCGCCGGTGGAATTTAAAAATCTTCCAAGCGTTCCAAAAAAAAGCCCCGAATCAGCCAAACAGCGCACTTGGCGACCAGTATGTTTGTAGATTAAATAGGGAATAAAAAATGTTTCGCTGCGTGTAAAGTGATTTGCGGTGAATAAAATTGGATTATTTGGCAATTTTTCAATTCCTGTCACTAAAAAATTTGAGCCTAAAATTTTCTCAAGAATGCTCATGCCAAAGGCGGTATATCTAAAACTTCGATTAATCATTATTTGTAAAATTTACCGGCTTTTTTGCTAACTAATATACAACATTCATTAATCGCCAAGCCACGATTTACAAGGCTTGTGATAATTGAAAGTGAAGGCTTTAAGAAAATTTCTTCTCAAAAACCATTTCGTTAAGCTTTGCTAATTCTTTTATTTCAAAAGAATTTTCGTTTAGAAAAATTTTGTCTTTTTTTACTGTAGCAATTTTACAGATTTTTATTCCTTGTTTTTCGCATTTTTTACGAAAATCTTTTACGCTGTTTGAATCAAGCGCGACAATATAGCGCGACTGATCTTCGGCAAATAAAATTTGATTTTCGTTGGTCAATTTTGAAACTTCTTTAATTTCATCTAAATTTATTTCGCAGCCCAAATTTTCATTACACATTTCAAATAAAGCAACCGCAATTCCGCCGTCAGAAATATCGTGACAAGCGTTGATTTCAGAAGCTGCAATTAGCGAGCGCACAAATTCAGAATTCTTTTTTTCTTCAAGCAAATCAACAATTGGCGGATTTTTTTTGGCATCAATTTTTAAAATTTCCGCCTCATAAATTGAGCAAGAAAGATGACCTTTAGTTTCGCCAATTATAAAAACTTCGTCGCCTTCAAATTTAAATTTACTGTCGCATCTTTTATGCATATCTTTTAGCAAACCAACGCCGCCAATAGCTGGAGTTGGCTGAATAGCGGCGCCGTCAGTTTCATTATATAAAGACACATTTCCTGAAACCACCGGATAATCAAGCGCTTTACAAGCCGCTGTAATTCCTTGAATTGCGCGCACAATTTGTCCCATAATTTCTGGCTTTTGTGGATTGCCAAAATTTAAACAATTTGTAATTGCCAAAGGCTTGCCGCCAACCGCAGAAATATTGCGATAAGTTTCTGCAACCGCTTGTTTGGCGCCTTCAAAGGCATCGGCTTCAACATAACGCGGAGTGCAATCTGTAGTTAGTGCCAAGGCTTTTATAGTGCCATGAACCCTTACAATCGCAGCATCGCCGCCAGTTTGAATGGTATCATTCATCACTTGCGAATCATATTGTTCATAGATCCATTTTTTAGATGCTAGATTTGGCGTTTGTAATAAGATTTTTAAATTATCTAAAGCTTTTGAAGTCATAAAATTATGTGCAAATTGATTTTATATAAAAGGACGATCATATTCTGGAGCCTCTTCAGACAAAGGCGCAGACGGAATATCGGCATAAATTTTGCCATTCATTTTAATAATAACGCGACCAGTTTGCGTCACTTTTCCAATCACGGCGAAATCCAGTCCCCACTTGTCAAAAACCGCTCTGGCAAAAGCTTCTTTTTCAGGCTTAATAATCATCAACATTCTTTCCTGACTTTCTGAAAGCATGATTTCATAAGGCGTCATGCCAGTTTCTCTTTGCGGAACATTTTCTAAATCAAGCTCAATTCCCGTTCCACCTTTTCCCGACATTTCAAATGAAGATGAAGTTAAGCCAGCCGCGCCCATATCTTGAATTGACAAGATACAATCTGATTTCATTAATTCCTGACAAGCTTCAAGCAATAATTTTTCCGCAAATGGATCGCCAACTTGAACGGTTGGGCGCTTATCTTCATCGCCTTCTTTAAATTCATCCGACGCCATAACCGCGCCATTAATGCCATCGCGACCAGTTTTTGAACCAACATAAACAACAGATGCCCCAACTTTTGACGCTGCTGAATAGAAAATTTTATTACTATCTGCCAAACCTACAGTCATGGCGTTTACAATAATATTTCCATTATAACTTTTATCAAAAGTCACTTCGCCTGCAACAGTTGGAACGCCTACGCAATTGCCATATCCGCCAATTCCATGCACCACGCCATTAACTAATTGTTTGGTTTTTGGATGATTAATATCGCCAAATCGTAGTGCGTTTAAATTGGCAATTGGGCGCGCTCCCATAGTAAAAACATCGCGCAAAATTCCGCCAACACCAGTTGCCGCGCCTTGATATGGCTCGATAAAAGATGGGTGATTATGACTTTCCATTTTAAAAATTACCGCTTGTCCATCGCCAATATCAATAACTCCCGCATTTTCACCCGGACCACAAATCACCCACGGCGCGCTAGTATGCATGGTTTTTAACCATTTTTTAGTTGATTTATAAGAACAATGTTCGCTCCACATTGCCGAAAAAATTCCAAGCTCGGTAATTGTGGGAACGCGCCCCAAAATTTCGAGAATTTTTTGATATTCATCCTCGGTTAAATTATGGTCTTTCACTAATTTTGGCGTGATTTCAATTTCTTTCATAATTTGTGATTGTTGATATTGGTATATTTAGGAATAGGTTCTTAGTTGACAGAACTTTATCCTATAATTTCTCTAAAACTTCATTAGTAAAAACATAATTTCCAGTGACTGATTGCACATCGTCGCAATCTTCAAGTCCATCAACTAATTTCATTAATTTTTGCGCGGCTTCAAGATCGGAAATTTCGGAAATTGTTTTAGCGCGCCAGTCTAATTTTGCAGAAATTGGATCGCCAAATTTTGTAATTAAAGCATCGCGCACAATAGTAAAATTTTCTGGACTACTAATTATAGCATGAATTTCAGCACTTGACTCAACCTCTTCTGCGCCCACTTCCAACGCGGCTTCAAACATATTTTCTTCTGATGAAACTTTTGCATCAAATTGAATTAATCCAACATGATCAAACATAAAGCCCACCGAACCAGTCTCACCAAGCGCGCCGCCATTTTTAGTAAATAAACTACGCACTTCGCTGGCGGTTCTGTTGCGATTATCAGTTAGTGCTTCAACAATAATTGCCACGCCGCCGTTAGCATAGCCTTCATAGCGAATTTCTTCAAAATTATCACCTTCAGCTGCGGAAGTTGCTTTTTTTATCGCCGCGTCAATGCGATCTTTCGGCAAATTTTTGGTGCGCGCTTCAATTAAAGCGCTACGC
>Ga0209550_10003521_pt1 | contig 14918 bp, 2 predicted proteins | sample LauGreSuBDMM15SN_2_FD_187567 | JGI IMG/M metagenome (GOLD analysis project Ga0209550, IMG submission 187567) | Freshwater lake microbial communities from Lake Michigan, USA - Su13.BD.MM15.SN (SPAdes) (version 5) | ecosystem: Environmental > Aquatic > Freshwater > Lake | place: Lake Michigan, USA...
CCTCCTCCTCCTCCTCCTCCTCTTCCTCCTCCTCATGGTCGCGCTCCCGGCCCTCGCCATCGCAGTCCTCGCGCTCGTCCTTGCGAACGTCCTTGCGCGCGCTTCGAGGCGGCCCCGTGCTCTTCGCCTTCTTCACCTTTGGCCTAGTTCCTAGTCCCTCACCACAGCCGAAGCTGCATCCATTGACGGCCCCGAAGCAGTAGATTTCCTCCGCTGCGATAGTGCAGTCACCCCGTGATCCGAACTGTTTGTGGTACACTACGATGGACGCGATTGTAGCCGACTCTGGCTTCACCGTCATGTTGCCCTTGGCATCGTACTTGCCGGGAGCACCTTTGCAGACGTTGATGCTCACTCCGCCGTAGCAATCATATTTCCCGAGCACATGGCGTACCTCATTGGTCTTGACGTTCTTGAGGGCGACCACAACATTGTCCGTCCAGTCGAATTGCTCGTGGCCACCGCAAGTGCTGCAATCGAAACTAGAAAAACCCATGTTCGCGAAGATGTCGCGCTGGATGCCGTGCTCGCTCGGAAAGTGACCGCGCTCGGAAGTGCGGACTGTGTTGCAGCCCCTCCTTTCTCATTGTGAATGGGTTTTCCTCCTCGAATTATTACCGCCGTGAACGTGTGCGATTAGTTTGCGAGGGGATGCTCGTCACAGGGCACAAAGGTACATTCACTTTCACACCGCACTCCTACTGAAGGTGTGCACGAAATGGCGTTCGTTCGCGTTGAAAGCAACGGCCGCGGCGACTCTTGCTCTTCGCGCCGCAATGCAGAAGGGCCTGAGGCCGAGACTCTCGAAGCCCAAAGCCACAAATGGAGTCCCGATGGACTTCACCAGCCTCAGCCGGGCCGCATCGCTTGGAGAAATCGCACCCAACTTTGAGCGAATCTTCCCGGTGGTCCCGCCCAGCGGGAACAGCCAATCGCTTATGCCGGATGATGCCAGAACGGTCGAGCCGCTAATCTATTTGCTTGTGCCGCTCATTGAAGCCGTGGCATCCTCCAAGTTCAACAAAAGGCTCGGAACGTTGACGCTCACCATCCTCCTTAATGTTGCCGAGCTTGTGCTCACGGGATACCAGCAGCAGCAGCAGCATCCTGAACAGCACAAGGGAAGCCGCTGGCAGCGCGGAACTACCGATACGGATGGCGCGCGGCGCTCTCTCCTGGATGTCGCCGGTGAGGCGCTGGTACGTCCTGTTAGCGAGCGTGCGCCGCGCCATGACACTATCGGCGAGCGTGCCCTGACACTTGGCGAGCGCGCGCTGCAGCAGGACACGCTCATGCGCCGGGCCAAGATTGTCGTGCGCGCTATGGTGGAAACTTCGCGCACCGAGGAGCGAGAGGGACCCCTCTTAGAGCTGCACCGGCTCGTTGAGCGCAACAAGAACCTAGCCGAGGCGGTCGTCACCGAGGGTGGCATCCTGCCGATGGTCGAGGTCGCCTCGAGAGGCAGTATGAAGGCCAAGGAGCAGGCTGTGGCCGTCCTGCGTCGCATGGCTAGCCTCTCAGCCGAGCATCGCGCGGCTGTGAGCCGCGCTGGCGGTCTCGCGCCGATCGTGAAGGTGATCGTCGGCGGCACGACGGCCGCGACACCGCAGCTCCGCTCTGAGGCGTGCACCGCGCTCGCGTGGCTCTCTAAAGGACAACCAGCCAACCAGAGCGCGATCGCCGACGCTGGAACCATCCCGGCGCTCGTCAAGCTGCTCACGTCACAGCACGATGGCGAGCCGCTCGCGGCAGCGAGCGCCCTCTGCGCTCTCTCGGCCGGCCACGAGAAAAACTGCGCGCTCGTAGTTGCGCATGGTGGGATTGCCCTTCTCGCCTCCTTGCTTATGCCGCATGTCTTCGCGGCCACGCGCGTCCTGCCGACTGCCACGAACGAGCAGGCGCTGGACGCGCTGCACACCATCCTGCTGGGTGAACGCGGTGGTGGGCAGGTCCACGTCGAGCCAGAGGCCGCCACCGCCGCGACGAAGGCGTTGCGTACCGTCGTCGCCACCTTGCCAGACCAGGACGGCAGCTTCCACGCAGAGCTGCTGACGTCTCTCCTCGGCGTCGTGCAGGACGCCAAGGGCACTGTTGCCCAGTGCTCCCTCATTGCGCTGCTCGTGCTGCTGCTCGAGACGGACGCGCGGGACGTCGTTCAAGCGGATGCCGTCGGCCTCTGTGTCGAGAAGCTCGGTGATGCGTCGAGCGTCAGCACGATCGTGCTTGCTGCGGGCACGATCCTGCGCCGGCTTCTGCTCACCTCGCAGGGGCGGGATGCGATCCTCAAGCACATCCACAAGCTTGTTGGCCAATTGAAGAGCACGAATTTGGCAGCCCTTGAGCACGCCCTCGCTCTGCTTGATCACCTGGCTTCGGAGAGCGATGGGCGCGAAGCAATAAATCAGACCGGCGGCGCGAAGTCTTTGGTCTGGCTCGCCACCCCCCAAGCTATAGGGCCGATCCCTCCCAAACTCCACGCGATAGCGACGCGAATCTTGTGCGGCCTCGCCAAGGACGCCTCTGCACTGCCATCGCTCGTCGGCGCAGGAGCGGTGCAGCCACTGGTGTCCGTGTTACGCGACGGCGCGGAGGACGACCGTGAGCTGGCGGCGGCGGCGCTTGTGCAACTCACGTCAGTACGTGGTGGTGCCCCAGCAGCAGCGGATGCTGGCATCGTGCCGCTACTCGTGTCGCAGCTGGTGGATGAGGAGACTGATCGCGTGTGGAGGGCACGTGCCATGCAGACCATGTTCAATGTTGCACACGTTGCCGAATCACTCAAAAGCGTGACGTCAGAGCCCAGGGCGGTGGCTGCGTGCGTGCAGACGATGGAATGCTCGACAGACTGTCGCGAACAGGCGGCGACGGTGCTCGCCACCTTGTCGGAAGCGGGCCGGCAGTCCGAAATCATCGCCGTGGGCGGCGTTGAAGCGTTGCTTGAGCTGCTCCGGAGTGGGTCTACCTCTGCGCTGTACTGCTCCACACGCGCTCTCAGCAGCGTGGCAAACGACGCGAGCAGCCACGCGGCGCTAGGGGCCGATCTGAATGTGTTCCTCGAGCTGGCGGAGACAAACGGGCAGCAGGGCCAATCGATGGCGCTCGCGATTCTTCACAAGCTGTGCAACAGCTACGACAGTCGCGTGCAATCCCTCCTCGCGAGTTCATTTTCGTTGATGCGTTGGCTCCTCGACGAGATGGTCAGTCACGAGCTCGTGAGGCAGCAGGCGGCGATCTCGAGCTTGCTAGAGCTCTGCGGCCGGCCCGAGGGCCTTTGCTCATTAGTCGACTGTGGCAGCGTAGGCTCGCTGGTGGCCGCTGCCCGGTCGGGCACGCCACGGGCCAGGCGGGATGCCACGTTGTTACTTGCGCGTCTTGCGACCAAGCCACATACGGCGAGCCTCGCGGCCGCAGGAGGCACGGAGGTCTTCCTCGCAGCTGTGACTGCGAGTTCCACGGAGGCCGACCTGTTGATGCCGGCTGCGATGGTCCTCAAGGAACTAGTGACTGTGCCCGCCGGCTACACGACCATTTTGAATAGCGGTGTAGAGTCGCTGGTTGAGCTTCTGGCCTCCAGAGCGGGCGAGGATATCAAGGGCCACGTACTGGGCATCCTGCAATACCTGTCGGCTACGAGCGATGGCCGGAGGATACTTGGGCGCTTGGGCGCGCCGCTGCCATTGGTACGTCTCGCTGTCGGCTCAGATCCCGCTGTCCGAGCAGCTGCCGTGTGCATACTGTGCGACCTCGCCAAAGAGTCCACAGCCTTCTCCAATCTCATTGAGGCAGGCGCCATTGCTGTGATCGCGAGGCAGCTCAGGAGCGCTGTCGTGGACGAGCAGGAGGCTGCTACAGCCGCGCTAGCACAACTGAGTGGAGCGGGCGGGCAGGAGGCGGCGGTGCGTGATGGAGCCTTGGAGCCGCTGCTGTCTCTGCTACAAGGTGGCAGCGTGCGGGCACAGAAGCATGCGATGCAGACGCTCTTTCACGTGGCCCAGTGCGTTCAAACCAAGAGCGCTTTGGCATCCCAGGCCGCCGCGGTCGCCCCGTGTATACAGGCTTTGCAGCAATCGAGTGATGCTGAAGTGAGGGAGCAGGCTGCAGTGGTGCTAACGTGCGTTGCGGACGGTGGCTGGCGGGCAGACATCATCTTGGGAGGTGGCCTTGCGCCGCTCGTTGAGCTTCTGAAGTGCGATGCGGCCTCGGCACGCGCAAAGGCTGCACGCGCCATTGCTAGTCTCGCCACCGATCCACGCAGCCATGCAGGTCTGCAGGCGGCGCTTGCGAGACTTGTGGAGCTTGCAGGAGTGTCTGGGGAAGCTCAAGAACCGTCCCAGCTCACGCTGCGCAGGCTCTCGGCCGGGCACAACTCAGAGGTGCGTGCGGCACTCGCCCAGTCAGACGAGGCCACGATGCTGCTGTGCCAGCAGCTGCTGACTGGTTCGGAAGAAGACCAGCAGGCTGCCGTCCTCAGCCTGCTCAACCTTATAGACCGGCCGGAGGCACTCGCCACACTCGTTCAAGGCGGAGGCGTGCCGCCACTCGTGGCACTGGCCACAGTCCCCGACCCGCCGCCGCGCGCCGATGGGCGTATCGACCGGACGGAGCGCAAGAAGAAGGAGGATGTGCTACAGCTGCTAGCAAGTGTTGCAACGGCCACGCATGCGGACGCTGTTGCGCGGCAAGGCGCCACCGAGGTTCTGCTTGAAGCTGTGCAGTACAGGCTGAGCAGTCGGGCGTTGGTGGAGGCGGCCGCCGCCTCATTGGCGCGTCTGGTCATCACGCCTACTGGCCGCACAGCGGTGCTTAATGGCGGCGACGTCACTGCCGTCGTCGAGCTCTTGAATAGCCGGTATGGAGACGTGCCTCAGCACGCCTTAGAGATGATGCGAAGCTTGGCCGAGCAGAGCGATGGGCGGGTCGCGGTGAGCGCGTCGGGAGGTATCGCGCCAATTGTGCGAGTCAGCATGGGCAAGGAGCCACTGAGCAAAAGGTTGGCCAGCAACATTCTGTGCGACCTAGCCAAGGAAACGGAGGCGCTGCCGCTGCTCGTCCGAGACGGCGCTGTCACACCTCTGGTGGCGCAGCTGCGTGAAGGCGGAGCAGCAGAGCAGGAGCCAGCGGTGGAGGCCCTTGCGCAGCTGGTGGCTGTAGAGAGAGGCGCATTCCTGGCCACGTCCGAGGGCATCTTGGCTCCTCTCGTCAACTTGCTGCTCGATAGTGGCGTGCGCGCACAGGGCCTCGCGATGCAGGCACTGCATCATTTGGCGCTGCTCGCGGAGACCAAGAGCGCGGTCGCCTCGGAACCCAATGTGGTCTGCGCCTGCGTCGAAAGGCTGCAGCGCTCAAGCGATATGGTGATTCGAGAGCAGTCTGCCGCAGTGCTCGCGTGCATGTCCGATGAGGGCCGTCGAGCCGACATTGTGCTCGTGGGTGGCGTCGAGGCACTCGTGGAGCTGCTGCGGAGTGGCGACGGCTCAGCCCAGGCGCAGGCCGCACGCGCCATCTGCAGTGTGGCGGATGATCCGAGCAGCCACACGGCCGCCAGCCTTGGCGTCGCGGCCATCATAGACGTGGCTCGAGGTGACGGGATTGCACGCACCGACGCAACGGCGACGCTGCACAAGCTCGCTGGTGGAACCAATGCGCGCGCACTCGCCAGCATTGCGCAGTCGGATGCGGCCATTCGGATCCTCCTGCGGCACCTCAGCGGCAGCAGAACAGAACAGCTGATCGCCGTGCGCAGCCTGCGTCAGCTTAGCACCCAGCAGCCCGCGTTGCGCACGATCGTGGAGGGGAACGGTGTGCCAAGCATTGTAGCCCTGGCGAACAGCTACGAGCCCGGCGACGTGCAGCGCGAAGACTTTTGCTTGATTCTATCGCGCCTGGCAGTGCCACCACACACTGAGGCCGTTGCATCCTCGGGTGCAGTGGAGATCCTCGTCGATGCGCTCATGTGCGGTGGGCCTGAGCTCGTCCGGACCGCCACCACGGCTCTCGCGCGGCTTGTGTGGGCGCCCACGGGGTTTGAGGCGATCTTGCAGGACGGAGTGGCTGCGTGCGTCGGGGTGCTGCACAGAACCGACCTCGGCGTCCAGGCACAGGCCTTAGAGATTCTGCACTGTCTGGCCTCTGCTGGTGAGGATGGACGCGCGGCGATTGGAAAGGCTAACGGCGCAGCACAACTCGTCGCGCTTGCGACGAGGCCTGATGGCGATCCTACTGGTAAGATGACAGCGACACGCATCCTGTGCGAGCTTGCCAAGGAGCTCACGGTGCTTCCATCGCTCATCAAGGCCAATGCCGCCGTGCCATTGGTCGTCGCGGTGCGCGACGGCAGCGCGGATTTGCAAGAAGCTGCGGTAGCTGCCTTGCGCCTTCTCACCGGTGGCGAGCGCGATCTTGCGGCGACGAAGCTGCAGGCAATCTCGCGCGGCGGGCGGCATCGCGCGTGGACCAACGCGTTGACTCTTGCGAGCGTAGACAACGCGGCTGAACAGGCGGTGACCGCCGGAGTGGTCGCGCCTCTCGTGCGCATGCTTCAGTACCATGAGGGCCCCGTTGCTCGTGCTCATGCGATGCACGCGCTGCACAATTTGGCGCGCGCGGGGACGGCACGCCAAGCCATCGCGAGTGACCCCGAGATCATCAGGGCGTGCGTGGGTGTCATCAAGCGTTCGACGGATCCGGTCGCGGAAGACCTCCACACCCCGCACAGCTCGCCTGTGAAGTCGCCAAAAGCCAAGTCGCCCCATTCCATGGGATCCATGGGACGCTCGGTGCGCGGGGCAAGGCAAGCCTATGCCCAAGGGGTGACTGAGGAGGGAGTTGAGGAGTTGAGGGAGTTGAGAAGGCGGTTGTGGACGCAGCCCACCTCGCTCGCCGAGGAGGCTGCAGGTACGCTCAGGTGTGTGTCGGACGCTGGCCGTCGGGGCGACGTCATAGCCGAAGGCGGCGTCGAAGCACTCGTCGATCTCTTCTTGAAGGACGGTAAGCCGCAGGTGCAAGCGCAGGCACTTCGCGCCATGAATAGCTTGGCTGACGATCCGAAGAGTCACCCAGCGCTTACGAGCGCCCTCTCGGTGCTCGTGTATCTGGCCGGCAGCACCTCGGATGGCGACTCTCGAGAAGCGTCCGAGTACGCGACTTCGACATTGCACAAGCTCGCCAGCGGCGGGGACGAGAGCGTCCAGAGGGAGCTCGCTAGCTCACCGGCAGCGACGCTGTTGTTCGTCCGGCAGCTCGATGGCAGCCGTGAGGAGCAGCAGACAGCGGTGAGCAGCTTAAGACACTTGGCAGACCGGCCGGAGGCGCTCCGTGCCATCGTCGAGGGTGGTGGCGTGGCGGCGCTCATTGCTGTGGCAAATAGGTCTGGGACAGCCGCCTCTGCGACGAGGGATGCAGCCATGCTCTTGGCGTGTCTCGCAATGCCACCACACACTGCGGCCGTTGCCAGTGCGCGTGGCACGGAGGTGCTCATTGAAGCGCTGCAGACTACAGGCACGCCTCTCACGCTCGTGGCGGTGAGCGCTCTCGGCCAGCTCGTCAAGGAGCCCCAAGGACGCGCCGCCGTCATCCGCGCCGGCGTGGCGCCGTGTGTGGGGCTGCTCGAGAGCCGAAGCGACGAAGTGCAGCTACACGCGCTCCTCGTGCTCCAGGCGATCGCATCCGATGGCCTAGCACAGGCCAAGTTGACGGAGGCGAATGCAGCCGCTCCTCTTGCGGCGCTCCTAGAGAGCGAAACCAGCTCGGCCGTCCAAATGGGCGCGTTGCACTTGATGAGTTGCATAGCAGTGGATGCGCGCAGTTGTCGGCAGATTGTCGAGAACGGCGGTGTGGCTGCCTCGCTGCCGTTACTGTTTGCTAAGGGCGACGCGGCTGCTGAGGATGTGCTCGTTGTACTCGGTGCGGTTGCCACGCACGTGAACAAGGTCGATGCCCTCGGCGATGCGAGCTCACCCTCCGTCATGGGCACCATTGCACGCTTCTGCCGCGGCTCGAATGAGCGCACGCGAGAAGACGCTACGATGGTGCTCGCCCTACTCGCGAGCGACGCAAGGAATGCAGCCAACCTCCTGATCACTGGTGGCGCGCAGGGCCTTGCCCATGTGGCGCGCCATCTCGACGGCACCGCCGCCTCGCGTGCGACAGCAGTCGCCGCCCTCGAAGCGATCGCGCCCTCTATCTTTGGCACCTTCCACGTGTCCATGCTGGGCTCCCCGTTGCTACGCATGCCCCTCTTCTGGACGGAGGCGGTGACGTCCTTCCTGGGCAGCCAGATGGCCCAGGTCTACAAGCAGCTGGGTGCGATCGCCGACAATTTCTACTTTGAGCTCTTCCATCTGTGTGCGCAGATCGCGCTCCGGCGCGCCGACGCCGAGGAGCACCAGGCCGTGCGCGCCATGAAGGAAGTCTTCGAAGCACTCGAGAACGAAACGACCATTGCCAAATGGCTCGCGGGGATCTTTCCGAGCATCGTGGCACGGGTCCGCAAGGACATTGACTGCTTCGCTGCCTTCGAGATCATCGACCTGCCCGACATCGGCCACCTCGGGTTGGAGGTTACCAACCGCGTGCGCGGCATGGCGCTCGCCGAGAAGGCGCTCCGAGCCCTCTACCAGCGCTACCTGCGCGAGGAGCTCCCATCTCGATGGAAGCAGCTCTTCAAGGAGGCGACGCGCACCGCGTACAACCTCAAGTACATGTTCCGCGAGTCGCTGCCCAAGACGAAGGCCAAATTCGTCGAGCACCTCGGCTTCAACCTCGAGGGCAAATCCAAGGAGCTCTTCACACATTTGGTTCGAGGGGCCTTCGAGATGTATCACGGGCTAGTCGACCAGCGCAAGCTCGCCGAGACGGACTTCCTCGACAACCCGCAGGCCCTGATCCAGGTCGTGCGCGAGGGGGCTCAAGGGGCAGACGAGCGCGTGCAGCTGCTGGCCGAGATCGCAGCGAGGTACATGCAGTCGTATGTGGACCAGGTGCCTCCACAGCTGCCGCTCACGCCGCACCATACGCAGATCTGCGCGATGCTCATCTTCTCACAGTTTTTTGAGCAAAAGGAGCGGTGGGCGCGCGAGTATGGCATGCGCGCGGCGATTCTGCAGATGAAGACGGGCGAGGGTAAGTCGATCGTGATCGCGATGATGGCTGTGTACACGGTCAAGCAGCTCAAGAAGAAGGTGCACGTCCTCGAGAACAACGAGGGGCTGCTCGAAAGGGACTTTGCCAACTACAAGAGCTTCTACGAGTCGTTTGGGCTCACATGCAACAAGACGATCGACAGTACCTCCGACATCTGTTACTGCCTCAAGAAGCAAAACAACACCTTCTTCAATCAGCATCTCCTCTCGGGTGACCTTGACCTGACCGGCACCATCCTGATCGTCGATGAAGTTGACGACCTCGTGGTCAACGAGAAGCCGACCCTGCTCTACCAAGCCAAAGATGATTCGCTCACGCCCCACTACAAGGCGTGCTACAATGCGCTCATTAAGGGACAGGACCGCCCAGCGAAGGTGGACAGCCCGATCTGGAACGATGCGAAGCGTATCAAGCGCGAGGCCGATGCAAAGGTGCAGGGCGTGCACTTCCAGCTGGGCGAGCAAGGGTGGATCATGCTTGAGGAGGGCCCGGATGGATCCGCGCGGGTGCCCAAAGTGCCCTTGTCCGATGACTGGCTTGTGTTCAAAAACTATGAGGACTTCAGCATGGAGCCGGCGAAGAACACGTTCCGCAGTTGTCTGTGCACGCCCTTCATGTACCAAAAATGTGGGTAGAGCCGAAGAGTACCCTCGCCAATGCCGATCACGCCCCCGCTCTCTTGCGCCGACGCGCGCTGCGGATTCGTGCTGACGCCATGTGTGCGCATGACTCTCGTGCTCGCATCAGACTCGTGTATTTTTGGCCTGACCGGCTCGGTTGGGGGTGAGGCTGAGCGCCAGTACATTGAGAAGACGTACCAGGCGGTGCCGTATGAGGTGCCGCAGTTCTTGAAGACGTGCGATGCGACCACCAAGGAGGATGCCACGAATCTCGGCGTCGTGATCAAGGAGCGCTTCTCGGAGAAGATCCACGAGGTTGTGCAGGCCGCGCGCCAGTACCACACTGACGTGCCCGTGCTGATCATCACACGTGGAGCCGAGAAGGACGAGCTGCCAAAGGTGGTGCGCGCTCTGCTCGAGGCGCTCACCAGCGATCCGCGCGAGCGCATGCGCAACCGAGAGCGCATGCGCGCCACGGGCGAGTTTCACAAGCTGTGCAGGTTGACCAAGATGGGCATGGCGTCGTTCGCTGCCTCGCCGCCGCCTTCGACGGGCGCCTCGCTTGCGTCGTCGCCCATCAAGAGTAGCCCTTCCATCGCACCATCGATCGGGCGTGCCACATCAGTCGGCCAGGCCATCGAGCTAGCCGACACCATAGAACTTGATGAGCACACTGAGCTTCGGACCCAACTAAAGAGCCCGCCACTCGCGCCCAATTGGCGTTCGGCACCCATCGCCACGCCCAATTGGCGTTCGGCACCCACGCTCACTAGCGTGACGGCACTGTGCCCGCGCATTCAGCTGCTGCAGGAGCGCGACGAGCATGGTCGCTCGATGATCGACGAAGCGAACACGATCATCGACCAGGCGACCAAGCGCTGCTATTCGGAGAACCGCGAGCCTTACTTCCGCGTCACCGTGACCGACTGGTTTGGGGGCCGCGGCCACGACTTTGACTGCCTGTCGGAGCACGCTAATGCGCACGGTGGCATGCTCGTGATTTGCACCTCCATTCCTGACGCGCGTGAGTGGGCGCAGTGGAAGGGTCGCACGGCGCGTCAGGACCGTCCCGGTCAGTACCTGGTAGTGCTCTGCGCGGAGGACGAGCCCTTCTGCAACGAGCCGGGGCTAGCCGAGAGCATGCGCAAGCTTCCACCCGACCAGATCATCGAGGCGCTCCTCAAGCGCAAGGACGCGGTGACCGCGGCGGCGCTCAGCAGCTTCGAAGCGCAGCAGGCGCGTGGCGCGTGGCAGAACGAGCTCTGCGAACGCTATTTCAAGAGACACCCGCGGCGTGCAGACACCGTGTGGCCGTCGATCGTCGCGCGCAAGACGGACATGAAGCTGCGCGACTTGCTGCAAGTCCCTTTCGAGAGCGGTGCCAAGATGAAGGAAGCAGCACTTGAGAGGCTGCAGGTGGAGATACAAGGGCCACCCGGCCACTGGGGATGGGCCCCCGACGACGTCTTCGGCATTGAGCCTAAGCGGCAGCAGATGGCGGTTGTGTTCTTGATCGATCGCACCTACGAGCAGTTTCTGCAGGCCGTGGTGGACGCTGTGGTGAAGGTCTTCGACAAATACATTGTCGAGGACGACTTGGTGGGTTACTACGGGTTGGGCTTCTCCGAAATCTTTGCCGTGCAACCCAAGGGGGTCGGAGAGCAGGCTGCCAAGCTGCGTGACCAGATCGTCAACTCCGTCCAAAAGGGCGGCGAGCCCCACGTCTACTCGTCGATCAAAAAGTGTCTCGACAAGCTGCTTGAGGTGGACAAGTCGTACTCCAAGTGGCTCGTTGTGCTCACCGACACAGTCGATTTTGAGTGCTTTAACGCCAAGGGCATCAACGACAACATGTCGCCAGTCAGGGCCTTGACGGCCGTCAACAGTCTGATCCAGGAGATGCAAGAGATGCGTGGGCTTCACCTCGTCATCATCGATGCTCACGGTATTGCAAATTTCAATGCGAAGCACACCATGTGGCCCACATGGTCCAAGATGTCGCAGCGGTTGACCGATGATGTGGGTGACTCCAACGTGGGGCTCAACATCGAAGCCACCAATGTGAGTGAAATAGACGAAGCCTTTGAGCGTGTCGCTGGAGCGATGACAGGCGGCGCGGCTGGCTGAACTTGAGGCTGAACTTGGGGCTAACATCGACTGAACAAAACATGCCTCCTGCGAGAATTTCGATTTCATCTGCGATGAGCGATCTCGACTGGATGATCGACGTCTTCACCCTTACGCCTTAGTTTCAATAATCGACTGTTATGTTATAAGTAGTAATACTGAACGACAGTGTAGAGAGTGTACCAGACTACTGACTAAATCAATCTAAAATGGTTCACGTTCACGGTTAGTTCACGGTGGTCGGTGTGCGGCCGTCTTTCCCTTCGCTTGCCTCCGGGGACGTCCCTTCGCTCGACCACCTGGTCTGCATCAATATGGTCCGGTCTGCGCCGACGGCGACGCTCTCCCTTCGCTTTCAGACGCGTGCGGATGCGCGTGCCCGGCTGAGACGCCATCCAACCAATCCGCGAGCTCCACAAATCCCTCCGCACGAGCCATCGATGCCGGCGTATTCCCGTCACGATCCGCTAGCAGATGCGCCGTCGAGAGTCCACCTTCAGCCGAAAGCAACCACTCGCAAACAGCTCGATTGCCCTTGATGGCCGCCTTGTGTACGGCCGAGTGGCCATTGCAATTGAGAACGGCGGCGTTGAGACCGCAGCCGCGCAGCCAGCGGCAAACATCCACCGCGTAGGTGCTCGGGGACTGGGCAGCCCACTGAAATGCGTTGCACCCAAAGGTGTTGAGAGCATGCAGGTTCGCGCCGGCATCGTCCACAAGCCACTTGCACACGGACAACCGGCCCTGCCACACCGCCCAGTGCAGTGGCGGGGTGCCATCTGCCATCTGAGCGTCAACATCAGCACCATGGCGAACCAGCCACTGACAAACGCTGAGATGGCCATAGCGAGCTGCCCAGTGCAGAGCGGTACGCCCACCGAAGCGGCTTGCCGGTTGGTTGGATGTGGGCGGTTGGCTGTAGCGCAGATTCGCTACTGCCTCGCGAACCCATTCGCGGCATTGTGCCTCGGAGATGGGCAAGCGTTGCGATTGCAGCGTGGGCGGCAGCGTGGGCGGCGGCGGCGACGTCGATGACGGTGCGATACTCGTCGCAACGACCTTCGCAGCAGCTACCGTGTCGATGGCGGCGACATTGGGGTCTTTGCTCAGGGCACCTCGCGATCCGCCGCGTTGCCCTTTGCCAAGGTCGTATAGTACCAAGACACCATATCCACAATTGAGCCTGTCGCTCGGTCGATAGCCCGGCACCAGATCGCCGATGATCGCACCGGCCTGGCTGTGGAAGAGCAGCCCAGGGTCGTTCATGTTGGCCACGTGCTCGGCATACGGAAGCCTGCCGTCGAAGCCGCGGCAGCGTGTGACTCCACAGACCAACTCGAGGGCCGGTTCGAGCCGCGCAACATGGCAGACAAAGTCACGCAACGCTTTGCCGACTGAACGACCGTCCTCGAGAACCGCCGCCTCAGGCCGTTGCACAACTCCGAGCAAATGTAGAGCGCACCCGTGAGGCTCGTGCAACGCGAGCTCCGCCTCGCGAGTTGTCGTGAGGAGGGACTCGTAAGTGCCAATGCGTTGCGTATACAGAGCTCCGAGGAGCCTCCCCGAAACCGACTCGGCAACATAAGAAGCGCGCCCGTACGGATCGAGAGCAAGGCGTTCTCGCAGCGTCGCCTCTGATGCAGCGAGCCCCTCAGAGCCCCAACAACCTTCGAGCTCGAGTAGCTCGTCGAGATCGGCCGTCGTAGCAAGACGCACACGAACATTAGCTGGGCGCAGCCGCTGCAGCACGATGCGCGTATAGGGCGAGTCCTTCGGGTAGGTTAGCACGCCCGCCCCTGCCCTGCTGCCCTGCCCCGCCCTGCTGTCTGCTGGGTGCAGCAGCGCCGGCAGCAACCCTGCCGCCGCCGTTGCAAGAGCAAAGTGCGCCGCGGGCACGAGAAGCTGGCCGCTATGGCTTTGAAGGCAGTCAAAGTGCAGAGCTGTGGCTTCGTTCATGTGCCGTTGGGTCGAGGCGATGTCGAGACAATGGACCTCGAGCACGAGGAGCCCGTGGGTACCCAGGCATGCTGCCCACCGCTCGAAGTGTTCTGTGAGGCATTGAAAGGCCTCCGCCGGCGTGATCAGGCGCCCAGACGCGGTGTCGACGTGGCACGTGTCGGCCTGGGCGGCAATAGCAGCCGCTGTGGCTGATGGAGCTGGCACAGTGACGACGTACGGCATCTCGTGGTCGACAAACGAGCGCACGTGCAGCACATCGTCCCGATGCACTTGAAATCGGTCTTCAAGAGCAGCCTGGAGCGGAGCTGGGGAGCCCAGATCACAGGCCAAGGTCGTGTGCGGTACATGCGCAGTTGTGAGCGTGTGTGCTGTTGCTCCGAGAGCGGCAGCGCTCAGATCAGCTCCGACAACGGTGAGCGGGAAGGCGTCGAGGTGCTGGCCACGTCGCGTGTGGGACTTGATGAAGAGATAGATTGCCCGCAGCAGCGTGCCGTCGCCACAGCCCACGTCAACAATGAGCCGAGGTTGAGCCGCCATGGGCTCGGCGTCGAAGATGGGCCGGATGTGAACGCGGATGAGATCGTCGAAGTAACGGCGGTGCATGAAGCCAGAGCCGAGGACGTTGAGCCGCCGGTCGACCCACACCTCGTGCTCACCCTCGCGCTGAAACACCGCCGCTGTCTCACCAAACGTCGCCTCGCCCAGCCTTTGGAGCAGCGCACGGTAAGACACGCACACTCCAAAGGCAGCGCTGCGCTGCAATACGAAGCTGCCCGCGTCGCTCAGCGATATCCGTTGAGCGCTCGAGTCATACGCGCCCCAAGCCCGTGCCGCAAAAAACGAGCCGATGCTCGCCGCGGTCTCAGCCGTCATCGATTGAAGGCTCACGGAAAGCAGGGCGGGTGCAAGCAGTGGCGAATCGTGCGAATGGTCGCTCGTGGCGTCGCCACCGAGCACATGCCCAGCGCCCTCGCCGTATAAAGCTGCTTCATCGGCTTGCATCAGGCGCAGCCCCAGCAGCAGGGGAGCCAGCACCGCCCCCGCGAGCATCTTGGCAAGGAGCGGTAAGTG
>Ga0209550_10003523_pt1 | contig 14917 bp, 17 predicted proteins | sample LauGreSuBDMM15SN_2_FD_187567 | JGI IMG/M metagenome (GOLD analysis project Ga0209550, IMG submission 187567) | Freshwater lake microbial communities from Lake Michigan, USA - Su13.BD.MM15.SN (SPAdes) (version 5) | ecosystem: Environmental > Aquatic > Freshwater > Lake | place: Lake Michigan...
GGCTAGCGAGTGCCAGCCCAGAAAGCGCAGTTGGCAGGTAAGAAATAGGGTTAAATTGAATTACTTTTTGATTAAAGCCACTGCTGCTTCGAGGGCAGCGCTGAGATTATTTGCTTCTTGAGGATTCATCTCGACAACTAGGCGCCCCCCACCTTCGAGCGGTATTCGCATGACTAGCGAGCGCGCTTCCTTAGTTACTTCCATTGGTCCATCACCAGTACGAGGTTTCATGGCTGCCATTGGGAAGTCTCCTTTTATTACCTATTTAGTGCGCTATTTATTACCCTAGATACGTGAGCCTTGATGGGCCACGGTTTTTGCAGAAGATAAGTATCTCTCATATCGGGCTAGGTATGAAATCGGAAGGGGAACTGGCCTCAAGCTAGGCCAAGTAGTGCGGTAATTCGTGCTTTTCCAGATGCCATTACCGCCACCACCGATTTTTCGGGCACACCGAGCATTTGTGCAATCTCATGGCTTGGGAGTGATCGCAGATAGTGAAGCGATAAAACTATCCGTTCTTCTTCCGGTAACTGCGCCAAGGCATCCGGTAGGGATAAGGCCGCGGTCATAGGTTCAAGGTTACTCGGGTGGGCGCAGCGATGTGGAGAGGCGAGCCAGTGATATTCGCACACCAATCCATAAAAATGGGTAGATCGCTAAGAATTGCAAGCGAGAACACTCAATATCTTCAGACCAATTAAATTGCGTCATATTTTCTGAAATCTCAACCAGCTCGAAGGTTCCAGCACCTCGTAATACTTTGCCAGTATGCATGACATCGCAACGAGTTGGTGGTTGCCAATTTGTAACAATCATTGTGTCCAGCAAACCAAATTTTGAAAAGAGCGGATATCGTTTATAAAAAGGCCCCGTAAATGCCGCAATAGTGGTTCCGACACCTTCACGTATTTCTGAAGTCACCCAAACTTTGCTCTGTAACATCCAGCGCCCTTGACCCTCCCAATCGGCGATCGCTTTCCAGGCGCGCTCGCGACTGCAAGGCAGGTTTTCAGAGATATGAATATTGTGGCTCATCGTTAAATTATTATTCTATCTTTGACCGGCGGCGATATCGAGGGCTTCATCAATACTTTTGGCCCAGTGTAAAAGTTCTCGTTGTCCAGGTTTTACAAATCCATGTTCTTCTAAATGATCGATTAAAGTTGCAAGGGGTCCATATAAATCAAACGGATCTAGGATAATTACCGGTTTGGTGTGAAACTTTAGAAAGCGACCAACCCAAATTTCAAATAACTCTTCTAGCGTGCCAATTCCTCCGGGAAGGGCGATAAAGGCATCAGAGAGATCTTCAATCATCGCCTTACGGTTACGCATCGAATCAACCACGTGGAGCTCATCACATTCTTTATCTGCAAACTCGATATCGACTAATCGTTGTGGGATAACGCCAATCGTCTTTCCACCAGATTCTCGCGCACCACGCGAGACGGCGCCCATTGCTGAAATATGTCCACCACCTGTGACCAATTCCCAGGATCGAGTTGCGATGCCCGCGCCGAGATTGTGCGCCAACTCAATATATTTAGGATCTATCGTCTGAGAGGAAGAACAGTAAACGGCGATACGCATGAGGCAAAGGATAGGGGTTAGGCTTATCGCATGTCTTCATCAAAGAAAACGCCTTCCGCGCTGGCATCTGGGCATGGAATTGCAACTTTATCTGGCGCAACAGTTCTCGATGTTTGGTTTCCCAACCCATCTCTCGGCACGCTAACCGGTCAACCAGAGAAATCACTGACATCTCTAGTTGGCTTTGATGAAGTTCGAAAAGTGAAGCGTGAGTTGGTTGCAATAGAAATTGATCTTGCCAACGCTCCGCAGAACGCTATAGATGCATATCTGCGCCTGCACTTACTTTCTCATCGATTGATAAAGCCACATGGCGCAGTCATGGATGGAATTTTTGGTCTCTTAACTAACGTGGTTTGGACATCTGCTGGTCCTTGCGCCGTTGAAGGATTTGAGGAAGTCCGCGCTGGTCTGCAATTAAAACTTGGTCACGTCACAGTATTTGGCGTAGATAAATTCCCACGAATGGTTGATTACATTATTCCTACCGGAGTACGTATCGCAGATGCTGATCGCGTAAGACTCGGGGCGCACTTAGCATCAGGTACAACAGTTATGCATGAAGGATTTGTTAATTTCAATGCTGGCACTTTGGGCACATCGATGGTCGAGGGACGCATCTCTGCGGGCGTCGTTGTCGGTGATAGCAGTGATGTTGGTGGTGGCGCTTCAATAATGGGCACCTTAAGCGGTGGCGGAAAAGAAGTTATCTCTGTCGGAGAGAAATGCCTGCTCGGTGCAAACTCAGGACTTGGTATTTCACTTGGCAACAATTGTGTGATTGAGGCTGGAACTTATATAACTGCTGCTGCAAAAGTGCGTCTGCCTGACGGTGAAATCGTGAAAGCCGGTGCGCTTTCTGGTGCAAATGATCTACTTTTCAGACGAAACTCGTTAGACGGTTGCTTAGAAGTAGTGGTGCGCACAGGTACCTGGGGCGGACTTAACTCAATACTGCACGCTAACTAACCATTAATTAACAACGATAGAAAACCAAGCAGATGGAAGTTTGCTACGACTCCTAAAGGTTTCACCAGTTAAAGTCGCTGTAACACCTTTCGAAGAAGTTGCTTGAATCAGATCGACTGTGCCTGCAGGATTTAGTGAGAGTACTTGCAGCGAAACAACGTCGGGAAGAAGAAATGCAGCTGCGATAACTGATTGGGTAATCTGGCGTGACCAAGTGGCAAATCTGGGATTTAACACAATGTCGGCACTTGCTGTATCTGAGACGCTCTGTGTAAATGGAGTTGCAGTACCCCAAGCATGTTCTGAAGTTTCGGTGACACCACCGGTCGAGGATGTGAAATAGGCGGTGATGGGCAGACCGTTATAGGTAATTATTTGACCGGTAGTACTTTCAACTGCGCTCTTCCAAAATTTGCCATAAATTGCCTCGCTCTCTTTGGAGAAGCCAACAAAAGATTGATCACTTATTGAGCCATATAAGTGACAGTCACATGCGCTACGAATACCAATCGCTTTCGCCAGAGCATAAGTCCTAGAAGCGATCGCCTGTGCTTGCAAGGCGGCAACCGGCCAAGATGAAGGAACTTCTCCAATCCCCCACAAATATTCATCTTGCAGCCGAACCGAATTAATAATCTCTAAGCGGTTTCCTAACAATTTATCTTTGATTATCCTAAATTGGATCTGCCCATAACGATATTTATTTGCAATGGCATTTGTAGTTACAGAAACGAGTGTCGGCACACCATCCAGATAGCGAGTACCACTCCATCGCAGAGTAAAGGACTTCCCGGTTGTTATTTGTGTAGTTTTGGTGCCACGCGTAGTAGAGATAGCTAATTGGCTACTTAATAAATCTACATTTAAAGTGGTTTTGCTCGGTAGTGTTAATAGTTCGCTTGCCGTTTGCGTCTCGCCCAAGACTCCAGAAAATAGTTGTAACTTCGCGCCATTTGAATCGCTTCTAACTTTCGTTGACTTTAGTAAGTGGCCGATATTTATACGCAATATCTGTGAATCAGTTGCAGTTTCAACTTTAGTTCCGCTGTAGTAATAATTCAATATGGCAGTTGCTGATTCGCCGGCAAGCGCCTTGGCGCGCGCACCGATCTGGCTCATCCCAACGCCGTGGCCATAGCCACTTCCAGTGAAAGAAAATTTCTCAGGTATTGCAGCTGCGCTATGTGTCAGAGGGAGCAAAGTTAGGCAGAGCACGGCTGTTACTGCCACAGATACTCGGTGCAACAGAGCCAATTTTATCGCAACACTTTGGTTGAAGTAATAAATCCTGCGCCCCAAGCAAAGTGCATTGTAGGAATTATGGCAAGAAGTGAAATAAATTCGCGAGCAGATTTAGCAATTAAAGCGGATGAGATAAGTAAGAAGATTCCATAAACTGCGGCAGGTAGGTAGAGGATTGGATGAATTATTAATCCAAAAAGTAACGAGGCGAGCGTTCCAGTGAGCGTTAGTGGTGGTGCGAGATAACGTAAATTCACTGTTCCGGGATGGCTTCGGGAAACCACTCTGCGCCAACGTCCATATTGAAAATATTGTTTCGCTAATTTGCTTAAATTAGGTCTCGGTCTATATGTAACTTGTAACCGGGGATCAAAATAAATTTTGCCACCATTTTTGCGAAGCCGATGATTAAGCTCCCAATCTTGGGCTCGGGTATATCTCTCGTCGAATCCACCTACGGCGTTGATTGCATCTCGTCGAAATGCCCCTAAGTAAACGGTATCTACCTCACCGGCTTCACCCCCAGTGTGAAAACGTGAAGCTCCCACCCCAAGTGGACTGCGCATTGCACGAGAGACAGCGATTTCAAATTTTGTTAGTCCCTCTGCCGCCATTACTCCACCAACATTTACTGCGCCAGATTCGCGCAAAATTGCTATCGCAAGTGAGAGATAGTTCTTAGGGATTTTGGCATGTCCATCAACACGCACAATTACTGGACTTGCGGATGCTGCAATTGCCAGATTCAGGCCAGCTGCAGTTTTCCCAGAAGGATTTGCTACCAATTTGATGCGACCATCACGCAAGGCCAATTCTTCTGCAACTTTGTTGGTGTGATCGCGTGATGGTCCTAGAGCAAGAATTATTTCAAATATTCCAACGTAATCCTGAGAAAGGATTGCCGTGACAGATTCGGCTAAATGTGGCTCTTCGTTTAGAACTGGCAGGATGACGCTGATTGCCGGTGAGAGAGAAAACTCGCCCATTGTTGTCGTCATAACCCCTCCACGCTATCGCCCAAGTACAGTTCGCATGTGAAATCAACGCGCGCCATACGAATTATTACATCACTCTCAATTGGCGTTGTAATCCTCGCATCTGTGTCTTGGCTCGGACTTGGACATATCAGCGGAAAAATTGCTCGAATAAGTGTCTTTGCTGGGCTAGAAGATCGGCCTGAGAAAACCTCAAAAGCACTTAACTATCTCTTAGTTGGATCGGATACGCGTGAAGGGTTAAATAAGGAAGAACTGAAAGCGTTACGCGTTGGAAGTACTGCGACAGCAGCAGGTGGTCGCTCTGACACCATGCTGCTTGTTCATATAAGTAAAGATAGAGATAAAGCTTATTTGGTTTCATTCCCACGTGACTCGCTAGTTACTATTCCAGCCCATACAAGCACAAATGGTAAAACTGAAGTACCCACGCGCCAAAATAAATTGAATGCAGCATTTTCATTCGGGGGTGCACCTTTGCTAATTGAAACCATAGAGGGCGAAACCAATTTAAAAATTGATCACTACATTGAAATAAGTTTTGCGGGATTCGCCGGAATTGTTAATGCTTTAGGTGGAATTGAAGTTTGTACAAAAGTTGATATTGATGATCCGAAAAGCCATCTAATTTTAAGTGCAGGAACGCACACTCTCGACGGAATTGAAGCGCTAAAGTATGTGCGCACCCGCGATTTTGATGGACGCGGTGATATCGGTCGAATGCAGAGACAGCAACAATTTATGGGCTCAGTCTTAAAAAAAGCGACCAGCACTGGCGTTCTATTAAATCCAATTAAAATTGCTAACTTTATAAATGCGGCAATCTCTACCATCAAAATGGATGAAAATTTAAGTAAGGAAGATTTATTAAGCCTTGCCAAGCAAATGCGCGGACTCTCCTCTGGCAATGTTCGAACGCTGACTGTTCCACTCTCAAGTGCAAATGGGCGTGTCGCTGGAATAGGCTCAGTTGTTATATGGGATGAAACGTTAAGTGCCGAACTTTGGAATCGTATTCGTGATGATGCTGCCTTAGTTGACGAAGTAACACCATCACCATCTGCGAGCAGTACTGCCTCTGCTAAGCCTGAAATCATTGATAAATTTAAGACTCGCACAGCGGCAGAAAATCCGTGCGGCGAAATTAAATAGAACTTGCCTTAGACTCTAATTCTATGAAAATCTCAGTAATTGGTTGTGGTTACTTAGGAGCGACCCATTCGGCGTGCATGTCTTCTCTGGGGTTTCAAGTTGTGGGAGTCGATACCGACCAGAGCAGAGTAAATCTTCTCTCTCAGGGAGAACTTCCCTTCTACGAACCAGGGCTAGATACGTTACTTGCTTCTCAAATTAAAACGGGCCGTCTAACATTTACTACTGATTTTGCTGCGGCTGCTGATGCCGATGTTCACTTTATATGTGTTGGTACTCCACAGAGCAAAGATGGTTTGGCTGCGGATTTAACATTTGTGAAATCCGCAATTACGGCGATCGCGCCATATCTGAAAGATGGGGCGCTAGTTGTCGGAAAATCCACGGTTCCAGTCGGCACCGCGCAAGCGCTACGCGAGATTCTTTCCACCTCTGCACCGCAAGCAGATTTGGCTTGGAATCCTGAGTTCTTACGTGAAGGCTTTGCAGTTGAAGATACTTTGACCCCAAATCGATTAGTTGTCGGTGTAGTCAATGATCGCGCAGAGAATATCTTGAAAGAGGTTTATAAGCCGATCATTGATCTTGGTACACCTTGGATAAGAGCCGATCTGCCAACTTCAGAACTTGTTAAAGTTGCTGCCAATTCATTCCTTGCCACAAAAATTTCATTTATCAACGCCATGGCTGAAGTTTGTGAAGCCGCTGGAGGGGATGTAACAGTTTTAGCGAAAGCAATTGGCTACGATCCACGAATCGGGAGCCGCTTCCTTCAAGCAGGTATAGGTTTTGGTGGCGGCTGCCTACCGAAAGATATACGTGCATTTATGGCGCGCGCTGAAGAACTTGGCGCTGATCAAGCTCTGGAGTTTCTACGTGAAATTGATGCAATTAATTTACGGGCGCGGCAACGGGTAATAGATGTAGTTCGCGCTGATCTTTCGGCGGATTTAACGCAATATAAAATTGCAATCTTAGGTGCCACATTTAAACCAGATAGCGATGATGTGCGTGACTCCCCCGCTCTGGATATCGCAGCCCAGCTTCAAGCTGCCGGTGCAACAATTGTTGTTCATGATCCAAAGGGAATAGAACCTGCCCGTAAACGATTCCCACATTTAGATTTCGCTGAAAAAGTTACTGATTGCGTAAAGGGATCTGATGCAATTCTCCACTTAACTGAGTGGAAGGAATACCGCGAGCTTGACCCTTCAGTAATTGGTCAGTTGGTTAAATCTAAATTCTTAATAGATGGTCGCAATGCACTAGATCGAGAAAAGTGGCGCGCTGCTGGTTGGCGCGTACACGCACTTGGCCGCACTGATTAACGAATCAAAATCCAGTTTTTTGATTGCGGCGAGCGCTTAAATTAGCGCCCTTTTCCTTTGCTTCTGCATTGATTGCAATTAATGCATCTCCAACTTTAACTGATATCGCACTATCGGATACTCCAAGGATACGAGCCGCCAATATTCCAGCATTTTTTGCGTTACCGACTCCGACAGTTGCAACAGGAATTCCAGCCGGCATCTGAACAATTGAGAGCAGCGAATCCATCCCATCAAGATTTTTTAACGCAACTGGAACGCCAATAACTGGCAAGGTTGTGAGCGATGCAACCATTCCGGGTAGGTGTGCTGCTCCGCCGGCTCCAGCAATTATTACTTTAAAACCTTTCGCCTTTGCTTGTTGTGAAAACTCCACCATTTCAAGTGGCATGCGATGAGCGGATAAGACTTCAGCGGTATATGTAATTCCAAATGAATCAAGAACTTTGGCAGCTTCTTCCATTACTGGCCAGTCAGAATCTGAACCCATGATGATTGCTACATCACTCATCAATCTCTCCGCTCATATAGTCACGCGCATGTTGTGCTATCTCGACCAATTCTAGAAGGTTTTCACCGATGACGGTAACGTGACCGATCTTGCGCCCCTTACGAACTTCTTTCTTATATTGGTGAAACTTTAACTCTGGATTACGCGCCATAAGATGGAGATATGGCCGATACATGTCTCTCTTTTCCCCGCCCAAAATATTGCCCATCACGGCAAAGGCTGCGGTCATGGTTGGATCACCAAGTGGTAAATCTAAAATTGCTCGCAAATGTTGCTCGAATTGGCTGGTCCGGGCGCCTTCAATAGTCCAATGTCCAGAATTATGAGGCCGTATCGCTAACTCATTTATATAAAGTTGGTCGCCTTTAACAAACATTTCAACTGCCATTACTCCAATAAGTGAAATTTCCTCTGCGATTGATAGTGCTAAGTGCTGCGCTTGCTCGGCAACTGTTGATGAAATTACTGGAGCGGGAGAAATAGTTAAGGTGCAAATGCCATTTGACTGCACTGTCTGGGTCGGTGCCCACGATGTTGCTTGGCCATGTTCAGATCGTGCGACCATCACCGCAATTTCGCTATCGAATTTAATCAACTCTTCAATGAGAAGTTGGGGATACTCGTTTAAAAGCTCATCTAAATCATCGAGATTCTCCACCTTCCATACTCCTCGCCCGTCATAACCGCCGGAAATTCGCTTTGCAATTATTGGAAAATCAAAGGCCTCCTTGGTATCGTCTATTACGCGCCATTTAGGTGAAGGGTATGACGCCAATTTATCGCGCATCGCCGCTTTATCTTGGGAATATTGGAATGAGTGCGAAGTTGGAAATACTTTTACTCCTGCTGCTTCTAGCCCTTTAATAACCGAAAGCGGCACTAGTTCATGTTCGAAAGTTACGAGATCACATTTCTCGGCAAAATCGAGTAATTGTGAGAGGTCACGAAAATCACCAACAACATGTGGGGCGATCTGTGCCGCACTATCGTCCTTATCTTCTGCAAATAGTAAGAGATTGATTCCCAGTGCAGTTGCTGGAGCAACGGTCATGCGCGCTAATTGACCAGCACCGATAATTCCAACTGTAGGGAAACGCTCATTCACATCGCTATCGTAGATGAACAAGATCTCCCACGTTAACTTCAAAGCCATCGGCAAGCAGCAGCGCCCCCAGGCTATTTATAGATAGCGCCAATCCTGTCCGATTTTCTCGCCCAATTACCTCAACCTGCACTTGACGCCCCAAGGTTGCGCAGACTTCGCTATAGCTAGCTACGAAATCTCCACCGTTATCCCACTCTTTGAAATTACTCTCGAAGCGGTTTAAGAAGCTGCCGAGAATTAAATTGCGATCTAAATTGTTAGAGCCGGTAATTGCCAACGATGTCGCCGTATCTATAGGAAGTTCCTCGGTAGTCATTGCGACATTAACTCCGATGCCGATAATTACTCCATTATCTGTAGCCTGCGCTAATAACCCTGCAACCTTCGCTTCACTAATCAAAATATCGTTTGGCCATTTCAACCACACTTGAGATGGAAGATCTCTAGAAATAACTTGCTGCATACTAAGTGCTGCTAGATGAGAGATAAAACCCCAATTGGAGCGCACTCGCTTTGGTGCAAGATAGAGAGAAAATAACAATGCGCTACCAGGTGGTGCTTCAAAGGTGCGATCTAATCTGCCGCGGCCACCACTTTGAAATTCTGTCGCAATTACATCTCCGGTCTTCGCAGAATTTGAATTCACCAAATCTACGAGATCGCTTTGCGTGGAGGTAGTGAGATCAACCACGCTTACCCGCCAGTATTGCGAAGTCAGCGAAGCGATCACCGCTTTATCTAGTGGCGCTCTTGGCGCTGATGTGCCCACGCCTAGTACCGTAGAGCCATGAGCCCAGATCTGCCTACAACTTCGGGAAAAATAGAAGATCTCCGACTTCGCGTTGAAGAAGCAATCCACGGTGGTTCCGCACGCGCCGTTGAGAAGCAGCATTCCAAAGGGAAGTTAACCGCTCGCGAACGTATCGACTTATTGGTCGATCCCGACTCATTTACGGAGATTGATGAGTTTGCCCGCCACCGTTCTACACAATTTGGAATGGAGAAGAATCGTCCCTACGGAGATGGCGTAGTTATCGGTACTGCGACAGTCGATGGCCGACCAATCGCTCTCTACTCACAAGATTTCACTGTTATGGGTGGCAGTCTCGGTGAAGTACACGCTGAGAAAATTGTAAAGATCGCTGAATTTGCGCTCAAGAGCGGAATTCCTTTGATTGGAATTAACGATTCAGGTGGCGCACGTATTCAAGAAGGCGTCGCATCACTTAATGGTTACGGCAAGATCTTCCGACTTAACACTCGTTCATCTGGTGTAATTCCACAAATTTCACTCATATTAGGCCCGTGCGCTGGCGGTTCGGCTTACTCACCTGCGCTAACAGATTTTACCGTCATGGTTAATGAGACATCACATATGTTTATTACTGGACCAGATGTCATAAAAACTGTCACTGGCGAAGATGTTGGCATGGAAGAACTTGGTGGAGCGTTCACTCATAACACTCGCTCTGGAAATTCCCACTATCTGGCAGATAGTGAAGCTGATGCAATTGATTATGTAAAAGCGCTACTTTCGTATCTACCTTCAAATAATATGGATGGTTCGCCACATCTTCCACCAACTCAAAGTTTAGATGAGAGCGCAGCAGATACAGCGCTAAATACTTTGATTCCAGATAGCCCAAACCAGCCATATGACATGAAAACTTTGATCACTACATTGGTTGATGAAGGAGAATTCCTAGAAGTACACGCCTTGTATGCGCCAAATATCATTGTTGGCTTTGCTCGCATCGAAGGTGAATCAATTGGAATTATCGCTAATCAACCTTCCCAATTAGCCGGAACTTTAGACATTAACTCAAGCGAGAAAGCCGCTCGCTTCCTTCGCTTCTGCGATGCTTTCAATATTCCTATCCTGACCTTGGTGGATGTACCTGGGTTTATGCCTGGAACCGAACAAGAGTGGAACGGAATTATTCGCCGTGGTGCCAAGTTGCTTTACGCCTATGCCGAAGCTTCTGTGCCACTTGTTACCTTGATAACGCGTAAAGCATATGGTGGAGCTTTTATTGTTATGGGTTCAAAATATTTGGGCAGTGATATTAACTTTGCTTGGCCAAGTGCGGAAATTGCGGTGATGGGAGCACAGGGTGCGGTAAATATCCTTTACCGTAAAGAGATCGCTGAAGCTAAAGATCCTGAGAAAGTGCGTGCTGAATTGGTTTCTGAATACACCGAAACTTTATCTAATCCTTACGCTGCTGCAGAACGTGGCACCATCGACAGTGTGATTGAGCCACATCAATCACGCGCCTATATCACCAAGGCTTTCCGCACCTTGAAGACTAAGCGCGATACCTTGCCGGCACGTAAACATGGAAATATTCCACTGTAATGAAATTTACTATTACATCCGGAAATCCCAGTGAAGAAGAGCTCTTAGCAATTGAGGCTGTACTAAGTAGCCATGAGATAAAAGATCTAACTCCCGTGATCAAGCGCAGCGTCTTCGGGTTACCGCGATTGCGCCATGCGTTACCGCATCAAATAACTTTCGGCGCACGGAGAAAAATTAAATAATGCCGCAAATTGTTCTGGCTTCACAATCGGCTTCGCGTCGCCGCTTACTCGAAGGCGCTGGTATTTCGCCATTGGTAAAAATTAGTCACGTAGATGAAGAGACCGAGTTTTTTAACGCTATGACCCCGGCTGATATGGTTATTGCCTTAGCGGTGACAAAAGCCCATACCGTGAGAGAAGCGATCGATTTTCCGGCGATCATTATTGGTTGTGATTCAACATTTGATGTAGATGGTGTTTCCTTTGGTAAACCAGGTTCGCCAGAGGTGGCTCGAGAGCGTGCGATGGCTATCAGTGGTCGAAGTGGGTTGCTACATACCGGCCACTGCGTAATAGATACAGAACAAGGTCGTGAGATTGTCGATCGCATAACCACCAAAGTTACATTTTCAAAGATGAGTGATGAGGAAATTGATGATTACATTGCATCCGAAGAACCACTTAATGTTGCCGGTGGTTTCACTTTAGATGGATTTGGTTCACCTTTCATTCCAATTATTGAAGGCGATTACACCAACGTCGTCGGAATCTCAATGCCTTTTATTAGATCTGCGATGTCGCAACTTGGCTACTCCTGGCCACAGGTAAAGGAGATGCGATGAAACGCGTTCTAATCGCAAATCGTGGCGAAATTGCGGTTCGCGTTATTCGCGCCTGCCGCGACCACGGAATTGAAAGTGTTGCTGTTTACTCTGAAGAAGACCGCGATGCGATCCACACCAAGAGCGCAGATTTTGCTTTCTCGCTAAATGGCACAACAGCTACGCAAACATATTTAGATATTTCCAAGATAATTGCTGCTGCGAAATCATCCGGAGCGGATGCAATTCATCCAGGTTACGGTTTTTTATCTGAGCGCGCAGATTTTGCACAAGCGGTAATCGATGCTGGATTGATTTGGATCGGACCACCACCTGATGCCATTAGCGCCTTGGGAGATAAAGTTTCGGCTCGTCGTATCGCTGCCAAGGTAGGTGCGCCACTTGTCGCAGGCACTAAAGATCCAGTCACAGGTCATGAAGAAGTTACTGCCTTTGCAAAGGAACATGGGCTGCCAGTTGCAATCAAAGCCGCTTTTGGTGGCGGTGGCCGTGGCTTAAAAGTTGCTCACACTATGGAGGAGATTCCGGAACTCTTCGCATCTGCAGTTCGCGAAGCAATCGCAGGCTTTGGACGCGGTGAATGTTTTGTTGAGCGCTACCTCGATAAACCACGCCACGTTGAGACTCAGGTCTTAGTTGATAAAGGTGGCCACGCAGTTGTCGTGAGTACTCGTGACTGTTCTCTACAACGACGCCATCAGAAATTAGTAGAAGAAGCGCCAGCACCATTTTTAACAGATGCTCAAAATGAGGAGCTATACCGCTCAAGCAAGGCGATAATGAGAGAAGCAGGTTACGTCGGCGCTGGTACCTGCGAATTCCTGGTTGGTAATGATGGGACCATTTCATTTCTCGAAGTAAATACACGCCTACAAGTCGAACATCCGGTCAGCGAAGAGGTCACTGGAATTGATCTAGTCCGCGAACAATTCCGAATCGCAATGGGTGAAAGTCTTGGCTTTGATGATCCGATAATTCGCGGCCATTCGCTCGAGTTCCGAATTAACGGAGAAGACCCTGGACGTTCATTCTTACCTGCACCTGGTCGGATTACGCAATGGAATTTACCAACCGGCCCTGGTGTACGCGTTGATGCCGGATTTAAAAATGGAGACACAATTGGTGGAAACTTTGATTCGCTACTCGCCAAATTGATTGTTACTGGCGCAACCAGAAAAGAGGCGATCGAACGCGCCCGCCGCGCTTTAGCTGAATTTGAGGTTGCTGGTTTGGCTACAGTAATTCCTTTCCACCGTGCAATTTTGCAGGATCCTTCTTTCACTGAAGAATTTCGGGTCTACACCAGTTATATTGAAAATGAATTTAAGAATGAGATACCTGCCTTTGCGCCAACGATTACCCCAGTAACCACCCGAGTGGCAGCGGAAAATCTCGTAGTAGAAGTAAATGGGAAGAGATTTGAAGTCAAACTCCACACACCAGAACCAGTTGTAAAACGCCATCGGGCGAAGGAATCTAAAATTGGTGGTGCAAGTGGCACTGGGCTAACTAGTCCAATGCAAGGAACCGTTGTAAAGGTTGCAGTAACGGCAGGTCAGCAGGTTGTGGTCGGTGATTTAATAATCGTCTTAGAAGCTATGAAAATGGAGCAACCGCTAATTGCTCACAAATCTGGAACGATCGCAAATCTGACAGCAGTGATCGGTGAAACGGTAGCGAGCGGCGCTGTGCTCTGTGACATTATTGATGCATGACATTAACTGATCTTCTTTACTCAGACCCACTGCAAGCAGCGACGCTAGCTGCTGCAGAAATTGCAGAGCGAACTGGACTTGCTTCTCACGATATCGCCTTAGTTATGGGTTCTGGTTGGGTAACGGCAGTTGATGCTCTTGGTGATCCTCTTTATGAATGCAATACAGAAGAATTGACTGGATTTCTACCTCCTGCAGTAGAAGGACATTCTGGCAAGGTACGCAGTTACGAAATTAAAGATGGTGAAAAAGCTGTGCGCGCCTTAGTCTTTTTAGGTCGCACACATTTATATGAAGGCAAAGGTATGGAGCCAGTGGTACACGGTGTCCGAACTGCGGTTAAAGCTGGGTGCAAGGTAGTACTTTTAACAAATGCCTGCGGTGGAATAAATAGAAATTACAAAGTTGGCCAACCAGTACTAATTCGTGACCATATCTCACTGACTGCCGCTACCCCACTAGTTGGTGCAACGTTTATCGATTTAACCGATCTGTACAGCAAACGTTTACGCGCGATTGTGAAGAGCGCAGATGCTTCTCTAGAAGAAGGTGTATATGTACATTGGCGTGGCCCAACTTACGAAACACCAGCAGAAATATTAATGATGCGTGGGATGGGTGCAGATTTAGTTGGAATGTCTACAGTTCCTGAAGCGATCGCAGCGCATGCCCTTGGCGCTGAAGTACTAGCAATTTCGCTGGTAACTAACGCTGCCGCAGGTGTAACTGGTGAAAAACTCAGCCACGAGGAAGTGATTACAGCGGGAAAGGCTGCAGCATCTCGCATGGGATCGCTTATTAAATCTATAATTCCCAATCTGATTTAATCTCATTAGGCTGTTCTTGTGAACGCAGAGTTAAAGGCTGAGGTGCAAGCCTGGATCGCAGATGATCCAGACCCAAAAACGGCAGCCGAGTTAAGTGCACTGCTCGAAGCAGGCGATGAAGAGGTTCTTAAAAAATACTTTTCTAGGTTTCTTCAATTTGGTACCGCTGGGCTAAGAGGACCAATCGGACCGGGACCGGCTTGTATGAACCGCGCAGTGGTCGGTCGAACCGCCGCTGGTATCTCTACTTATATGAAAGAGCGCGGAATGAAGCGCGTTGTAATCGGTCGCGATGCCCGTTATGGATCAGAAGATTTCACCGCTGAAAGTGCGG
>Ga0209550_10003524_pt1 | contig 14916 bp, 10 predicted proteins | sample LauGreSuBDMM15SN_2_FD_187567 | JGI IMG/M metagenome (GOLD analysis project Ga0209550, IMG submission 187567) | Freshwater lake microbial communities from Lake Michigan, USA - Su13.BD.MM15.SN (SPAdes) (version 5) | ecosystem: Environmental > Aquatic > Freshwater > Lake | place: Lake Michigan...
CGTTTTCAATCATCGGTACGGGTGTGTCTGCGCTTTTGATGGTCAGCGCAACTTGGGCGCTGGCGCGTTGGCCTGAAGCAGATTCAGCCGTCACCACTGCTTGGTAGGCCCCACTGGGCAAGGCGCGTTGCTGCAAGACGGGATCGCCCGTGGGAGCAGTACCGTCGATGCGCAACTGGTAGGCATCTGGTGAGGCTGAGCGATCTACCTTGTCACGCAACAAGTAGCGCACGCCGTTTGCATCGACGAGTTCAACCGAGACGGCGGCATTTTGACCAACGGTATAGCTAAGGGTGACGGATTCGCCTGCCCCGCTCGGGCTGCTGCTCCTCCAGCCCGCATGGCTCCGGCCGCCCGTGCCTCTCCTGCTGCCTTTGCAGCAGAAGGTGGTCCAGGGCACCATCTTTCAGCCCGTATCTCCTCTGGCACTGAGCCAATTCTTCTCGTGAGAAGCAGAGCTCGCCGGCTGCAACTTCGCAGCACTCCATCTCCAGCATGTTCCAACGTTGCTGTGGATGTTGCCTTGTGGCTGTGATGCGATGCGCCCACAGGTCCTGCCATGCGGCGTCACCTCCTTGGAGTTTCAGGAGATAGCGCAGGTACTTGCCTGGCTTGAGGCTGTTTGGGCAGACAACCGCCATGAGAGAATCGCTCCAGGACCCCAGGACACCCTCACCCTAAGCTGCTGAGGCTGGACGCTGGGCAGACGAGGCGAATATTAGTCAACAGCTCAAAAAACAAAAACAAGGCTTCAGCACAAAACTGCATCTACATCAACAGCATCAGCACGAAACTGCAAACGAGGCATCATCAAAAAACTGTCCATAGCCTCAGCCCTAACCCTAGTGACAACCCTGAAGCTGGGCCTCCTGGAAGAGGTGAAGGAGTCACAAAGCCAGACCTCAGCATTCCAGGAGATTGCTTTGCATCAGGATAGGGTAGGGAAAAGCAGGATTTAGGACTGCATGGTGTAGGGTGCAATCAGCAGCCACACTCACCACAAAACACTGGCACATCAATCATGAATCGCCTTTTTATTCACTCAGTGCCAGGTTCACCACTGCCTCACACAAAGTGGCTGGCAGCAAGACTAATTTTGACGAATCTGGTCACCTGGAAACTGGCTGACTCCCAGACTCCGGGACACCTATGCTCCTCTCTCTGGGTCCTCCTTTCCAGCTCAACTGGGACGAGCCACCAACAGTCGAAAAGAAGACGCCGGCAGGTGTGGGAAGAAAGGGTTGCCAGTCTCCTCCTGGACTCGTGCTGGGTTGACTGCACTGGGCCAACTGGCCCTAGGGATGCGGACTTCCCTAATCCTCACTAATTTGTCGATGGCATCAGCCGCCAGGGGCATGCCATGGTCGTCCCTGAGCTTCTGAGCTAGGAGTAGGTAGCTTTCAATAGCTGCATCTGACCAGGGCTTCAGTGGCCTCGTCAAGGTGGGCTGCGGAAGCAAGGCTGCAGCACCAACTTCGGACACCAGGACTACAGGACTCTGCTGCAGAGTTTTGTCACGCATGTACGTCTTGACACAGATGCACACGTCCAGAGGGTCTGCAGCAAGGAGGTCCTCAGACGGTTCCCCCACGGCTCGTTCCATGCGGGTCAGGTCTCTGACTCTCTTCATTGTGAAGGAATGCGGTGCCTCCACACCACCTCGAGACTGCAAGGCATTGTGGATGACAGTTCGCAGAGGCTGCAGCCATGCTGCAAAATCACGCTGCCCCTGCAAGGCCTCCACGTATAGAATCTCCTGGCGACCCTCGTAGTGTCTGGTCAACTCACGGGACACTGCGGCCATGAGCTCCTCAGGAGTGTCCCACTGGCGCAATCTGACGACTATGGACACCAAGAGGCCAAAGAGCTGGTCAATGTCCTCATGAGTATGGCCCACCATGAGAAAATTGAGGACTGCAGTGCTGAAGTACCCCCTGGACACCAGGACTCCTAGAAACAATAGTGTCAATGAGTTTTTGGCTTGAGCCACAGTGTTGTCACTTTGAATCACCAAGTGCTGAGGAAAAGGCACCTTCCTCTGCTGGCAAATCTGCTGGACTTTGCAAATTGTTCGCACCAGGACTTCCAGGAAGCAGGCTGCGCCATGTTCCAGGTTCTCATTAGCCCAGTGCAGTGTGGTGCAAAACCCATGGGCTATCACACCAGTCAGGGCCAGCCTGGGGCGCACCATAGCCTCCAAATCTTTGGGCAGCCGCTCCCACGGCAAGCGGGGCCACGCGTACCGGGTCTTGTCCGGTGAATCAATGATGATGCACAGCACTCCCTGGAGCATCCGGGAAGCCCATCGCAGGCTCCAGTAGAGGCAGCGGTCGAGGTACTGGTGGGAGTAGTGTGTACTGAGGTCCCGGGCAGCTTGCATTTTCTGCTGCCAGTTGGACTGGCGGCCACGCATGACCTGCTGCAGCTCATGGCAAGTCTGGCACTGCGCATGCTGTGAAGATTTGCGAAATCTCAGCAGTTTGTGCCATACTGCTGCCCAGCGGCGATAGAAGGTCATGAAGGATGGGGGCCCTTGCATCAAGTCCCATGACTCCAGGACTCCAGGACGCTGGTGAGCCACAAGAGTGCCCCAAGCAGCCTGGAACAGCCAATACAAGTCATGCAGCCGCCCATGAGGCAGAAAGCGCAGTGGAGCTCCAACCACAGCCTCCTTACTAGCAACGGTCAGCTGATGCAACACCTCAGTTATGGGTCGGTCCGGTTCCCAGTTCTGCCAGGCCACCTGCTCCTCCTCCAGAGAGGCATCACCCAAGTTCAAGCCATCTCCACTCTGGTACCAGGGACCATTATCAAAGGTAATGTCAGCATCTACGGAGTTGCCCGCTCGAATCCGAGCAGCAGGGTCTGTGGGCAGGGGCTCTGCTGCTGACTGGTACAGCTCGTAGAAGAAGAAATCAACTGCTTCTGCCTTCTTTGCCGGCTGCTGGCGGATTTTGCGCAGGTCTGGCACGCCATAAATGCACTTCCAGATGTACTTCGCACTGGTGCCGAGCAAGTGCACAAAATTCTCTTTGCACACACGAATCCCACTCAGACTCCACAGAGTTGCCCGTGCTTGTCCCTGCTGTGGGCCATCGAAAACATCTGGACTCCAGGACTCCATCTCAAATCCAGCAGAATCTTGGTACAAATTCCTCAGCAAAAAGCCCCTCTCGCAGTTGTTGAGCCGCCAGAATCCCTGGCAAATGCCTGTCAAAGAAGTCAGTTTCAGGTTGGAGTAGCAGGGCTTGGCACATCGGCAGTGCGCTCCAGCTGAATTGAACCTCTGTGCAATTTGGGTTGGGTCCATGCCCTTCCGCTCATACTCATTGAATTTCCTGTCAGGTCCCACTCGCATGCTGAGGATGACTGCCTCAGGGGAGCAGGGCTGAAAACTCACATCCACCTGGCGTTGGGCATTGCGGCACTCAGCCCAGGGACCATGGTCTTCAGGGACTGGTTCGGGAACACTCTTTCTTTTCTTTGAGCCCCTCGGGCTCCATGGCCCCACTGCTTCCTCTGGAGTTGAGTCTCCTCCACCTTTCCTCCTTTTGGGCTGCTTGCCCCAGGGACCCAGCTCAGAAACTTCAGTTGCAATAGTCCATGGGCCCTCAGGCTGCAGGGGGGTCTCAGGGTCCTCCTCCACATGTGAAAATCTAGCAATTGCTTTTTTCTTGGGCATGTTCAGTCTTACTATCTCCCAAATTCAGCTGTGTGGGTTTTCAAGCTGCAGGAGTTCACATTGGTTCAGGTTTAATGGGCAGACGGAGCATCAGACTGGATTTCTCAGGAGACACTGGCCCATCAGAGATGAACTCACGACTTTTCCATTGCGTTGCGGTTTCCACGTGACTTCAGTCCAGCTACATTCGTACTCAAGCTGACAGAGCCCTTTGTAACTAGACCGTGGCTCCAGGACTCCAGGACAAAACAAAAGCCCTGCCTGGCATGTCCCAGAGCTCACTTCAGCTGCTCCAGGGTCCGGCTTGATCTCCTGGTGGTGAGGCACTTGGTGGGGCATCCCAGGGACCACCGTCACGCTGCAATGGAGTTCCAGGTGCAAATCCCCCAGTACTCCTGGCTTTGGCTTTCACAGTCTGTGACTCCAGGGATACTGGGCCTGAGGTAGAAGATGCAGACTTGCAAAGACGCTTTGTGGGGCCCCCACACCCTTCACTTCGGCCCCAGGGCCCCTCATCAGAGTCCAGGGTGGCACTGGCACCAGATCTCTGGCCAGCCCAGAAGCCCACGTTGGAGAGAGTAGTTGCCCTAAGCTGGACATCAGGACACCTGAACTCCTCCGGCCGCTGTCCACCCTGCCACCAAGCATCAATCAAGGCAGCACCCAGTGAGGCTGGATAAACCTGCGAAATCTTCATGAGATCAGGGATGCCATTTCGCTGGATTCTGCCCTCTGGAGTCTTCTTCTCTGCCATCAATGGCACGTGGCCAGCATCTCCACAAGGGCAGTCCCTTCGGATTGCACTGATTCCTCTGTAAGTCGCCACAAATTTGTACTTCTTCTGGAAACGCTGGCCCACAGGAACATCATCAAAGGCACAGCGAGGAGTGATGACGTAGTAACTGAACTTCATCAAGGACGCCATTGGCAGAGCTAGGTAGGAGAACATGGTGCTGCTCACCGGCTGCTCAAGCCAGGCAAAAAAGCCACGGACATAAGCCAGGCAGAAGAAAAAGGCAGCCGCCCGAGCTTGGAGATTGCCACTGCGCACAAAGTCTTGGGTAGTGTCACCCTCAAAATTGTTGGCAGCACTGCGCTTAGCACTGCTCGTGGGCCCAAAGACGAAGCTGGAGCACGTGGGCGCCATGCCACAAGCCCCACCAGGTTCAAGTCTCATGGCCTGCCAGACTGCATACTCAAAACCTTCCTTGGTTAGGAAGTCCTGGGCAGAATCTGCCTCCACATCAAACACCTCAGCTGACAGCCCCTGCCGCTGAGCAGCAGCAGTTGCAGCCCCTCTGCCCCCCCACAGGTCCAGGAATTGCAGATCTCGAGTCACTGCTGTGAATGTGGGGTCTTCACTGACTGAGCGGACTGTATGGCCATGCACAATCAAGGGGCACTGCCTGGCCAATTCCCGGACATCAGCAGCATAGATTTCTGAAACCCCACGCAAGGAGTCTCGGACTCCAGGACTCCAAGGACCTGCTGCCATTAGGTTGCTACTAGAGATTACACCTAACTGCTCCAAGATTCAAATCTGGAAAGTCAGCAGCAGAGGACAGGTTATCCCAGGCATTCAAGGAGCAAGTGCACCACCAAAAAATGTTTGACCCCACTGCAATGGCGGCAACGCAAGCTCAGAGACCCAAGGTCAGTGAAGTCAGCAGCTGAGGGCAGCTCAAAACATCAAACTGCATGAGGAGCACATCCAACAAACAACATGTTTAACATCAGCAAGTTTGGTCGAATAGGAGCTCACGCACTCTACGCCAGAAGTCGAGGACCTAATGGAACATTCCAGACTCCTGGACTCCTGGACTCCAGTGCCACTCACCATACTAGATATCCTGCCCATCAGGATTTCAGCTTCCCCATTTGCCTCCTACTCTCACACACCAGCTGCAGCTGCCCCTGGAGCTGCAATGTCTGGCACTGCCAGCTGAAGAAACTCTCCTTGCTTCAATCGCAGCGGCTTCTGCAGGAACACAGCAGGGTAATCGCACATCAACATCTTGTCCTTCGAGACAAAGTCCAACACATGGACAATCATCAAGTGCTGACTGTCCTTGATGGCAGGCACTGAGCAGTAGTGGCTGATGTTGGCCACAGTAGCCTCACCTTCCTCCGCCAAGTTGGGCAACAGCACATTCACCTCCATCTTTTTCACGATGTACTTCGAGGAGTCTGTGGGCTCACGCTCTGCACACCCATGCTTGTGCACCCGCACCCGCACATGGCCAGCGGACTCCAGGACACCAAGAACCTTGTTGAGAGGCATTGGTCCTGATGGCATGGTGGGGACTCCAGCAGCACGGCAAAATACAATGCTGTCACCAGTCACATCCCAGGTCACCCAGTTGCTGCCCCTGGCCATGGCAGCCACAGCAGCCTGACCAGTCTGGAACTTGCCCTTGATGAAGAACAGAGGCTTGTTGTGGCATACGACGTCATCAGCTTTGCCATGCAGGTAGATGCTTCCATCATGTCCCACCACTAGTTCCACTGTGGGCTTGATCAACACCTTCTGCACTGTCTGCCCCTGGGACAAGATAATTAAGCTCTCAAGCAGAGGAATTCACAATCACATTAGACTGGAGGTTTTTGTACTTCAGGCTGCTTTACGAATTTCAAAAACAATAGCACCTCTGGGCAAAGTTTGACCAACTCCTCCACGTTCTGTGGAGCTCCTGGCGGGTTGGACAGGGTCACTGCCTGTGTCTCTGGCATGTTGTTCAGGGCCACTGGTGCTGGTCGGGAGTTCGGCTTCCAAGGCACCCCAGACTGGTTGAACTGCTTGTTGTGTTCCACAACAAATGTACTCCAGCGATCCTTGGTGACAACCTGCTTGTCCCATTCATCGTGGACAGCTTGCTTCAGGGGCAAGGTACGGCCAACCACTTGGCAGTGCTTGAAAGTCGCTGGTGCTGCTGGCGGAGGTCTGGACTCCAGGACTCCAGGACTCCCTGCCTTGCGCACGTAACCGGGCAGGAAATAGTCTTCCTGGATGGAGTCAACAATGTAGCTGAGGTGGCTGAAGCACTCCATCTTCAAGTTCCCTGCCAGGTGGTTGCCTCCATCTTCGTGGACAAAGTTTTTGAAGGTCACCCCTGCGTACCCAAAAGTTGGCAGAGCCTCGGACTTCCGGGCCCGAAGGTTCATGACACCTTTTGCCAGCTCTGGATCATACATCATGTAGTGCTGCACGTGCACTGCAAAGTTGCGGGAGCCCAGTGGCCCAGAATGAATCTGGGTCAGGACTGTGTCCCAAAACTCAGCACCAGAGTGGTGTTGCCGGAGCTCCACAAAGCCATCCAGGTTGCCCACATTGGCACGGAGGACGGCATCGGTCCAGTGGCGGTACTGGGACCTCTGGAGGACGGGCAGGTCCACTGGGATGCCCCGGTGCTGCCACACGGGGGACGAGCGGTAGACTGCCACTGGGTTCTCTGCCACTGTGGCATTGCTGGTCAAGAACAGGAAGTGAAGGAAGAGCTCCCTGCTGTCCGAGTACATTTGTTCTGGAGCATATTTTCCAAAGATGTCCTGGACATGGACTGCCTCCCCCAGAGACGTGAAGGCCATGACAGCCTCAGCACGGGCTTGCTTCACAGCTTCCTCCCACCCAGGGCTGCTGGGCTTCAAGCCTCGCCCCCACGAGGGAGTGTTGGGCAGAACCACCAGGAATGCCGCCAGTCGGGGGCGCTCGCTGAGAACTGTCTCAACCACAGTCGCCAACTCCTTGAGATAGAGACTGTGCTGGACTCCAAGACCCGACAGACTGATCACACCAAGCTGCATGCAATGTTCCTCCACTTTGGTGGGTGGCGCCAGACAGAAAGTGCGACACTGTCCATCCAGGCAAGCTCGCATTCCCCTGCGGTCAGGGAGGACCTCAATGGGGAAGTATTGCAGCATGTGGTCATTGATGGCCTTCTCCTTGGCCTTGTCATGACTGCTTGCCGCCTCCACTGCTGCAGCAGAATGGGCAGCTTCAGCCTCAGTGACTTCTGCCACCCAGCGGGTCATCAGTAGCTGCTCAGAGCGGATTTCCTGCACCAGCAGCTGGAAGTCAGATTCCAGCTTGGCATTCTGTGCATCTCCCAGTGCTTTCTGCAGACGACTTGGACTCCAGGACCCCAGTTCGCTGTGGGCTTTGGACCTGATGTAGGACAAATCCTCCATAGCCAGCTTGGGATCCATGGCCTTAGCACGGTCCATCAGGGCTGAGTCCAAGGCACCAGTGAAGAAGGCAGCCTTCACAGACTCAAATCCTGCCTTGTCTGCACCGTACACCTTTGCCATGTTGGGCAAGGAGCTGACAAACAGGCAAGTGGCCTTCCAGACTGCAGTTGGATCCGGATCACGGTACAGTGCAGCATGATTGCGGAGGCTGGGCGCTTTCCCACGATTAGTGGCCTCCAGCACCTCAGGAAGTTCCCCACTGGAAGCCCACAGACACAAGCTGACCTAGCATGCACCCTAGTCTTCTCCCCCTTCCTACAATCCACCTTGGCAGTGAAGCGCCCGTGGACTCGCTGCAGCCAAAACCACTTTTTCTCTTCATTGACCGCGAAGATCTTGAACCACATGGGGTTGCTGATTGGGTCAGCCCCAGTGTCTGTTTCCTCTAGGAGGAATTTGGCGGAGACAAGGTTGAGGGGGACACTGGTGTAGCTCATCTTCTCCAGGCTCCAAATCCTCCCCAACTTGTCCACAAACTGCTGGTCAGAGCGGGCCAGCAGTTTGATTGCAGTCATCTCATCAGTAGTGAGCTTGTGACTGCGAGACTGCCCTTTCTGGAACTCTGCAATTGCTGAATCCCAGATCTGCACAGCGGACTTCCGGGACGAAGTGGCCGTGAGCTCCCTGGCCCTCAACCCCAGGGCCCGCATCATTTGGACTGGGTGTGGCCTCTGCCGGCTGGTGGCAGCAATTTTTGCACCCAGAGAGGACTGAATCACACCCAGGGTGTTGGTGGTGAGATCCCAGCTGGCATGCAGCCGCCAGATGCTGCTGAGGTGAGGGCCTCCCAGTGCTAGCAGTGATATCAGGCACGGCTGGACTCCAGGACTCCAGGACCCCTCAGGCCCTTGCACTTTGAGGTCGACAGGCCACCATTTGTCCAAGTTGACCATGGCCCAGATGCACAAAAAGCTGGCTGCAGTAGTGCCGACCCCCACCAGCTGGCCCACTGAGTAAACTTCAATGGGCTGATCCTTCACTACAGCAGTCAGGGGAAAGATCTCAATGGGATACTTGGCAGTCTTAGCTCCCTTTGTGAAATTGGTGTCCACAATGTCAATGACATCACAGAGGTTCGCTGGTCCTCTGGGAGATGACCCCTCCCCAAAGGCAAACTGGTTGAGCAGCACAGGCACCTTGATGTGTGCACCTGCTTTTGGCGGGGCTGGCCAGGTGGTAGCTGCCACATGCCCACGATCAGGCCATTCCTGATCATCAAACACCTGCTTAGCCACCAAGTCCAGCTGCACAATGAAGCCTGAGAAGGACTGCAAGTCATCCTGGGTTTGCAGCTGCTGCTGCAGGTACTCTGTTGGACTCCCAAAAGGCTCCACTTGAGTCAGCAGCCACGCCTGGGCCCTCTTGACCAGATCAGTGTAGAGGAGTTCCTGGTGAACCTGGCTGAGAGCCACCACTGCGTTCATGATGGATGCTGAAAATCCACACCTGGACTCCAGGAATCCACTGGAAGTGACGGAGGTGACGGAGGTCTTGGATCACTGAACCAGGCACGCAAGAAACACATACTTCACAACAGAAGGGATGGAGTCAGGAGGACATTTCCAGAATCCAGCACTCCCTTCCCTGTTTCCCCTCCCTTCACTGACTTCCTGAATTTTCGCATCATGAGTGGGATGAGGAATCTGGAAGCCTATGAATGCTGTCCCCATGCAGCACTCCTGCCCCACTCCTGGACCCCCACACCCTACAGAAACCACAAAACATTAAACTGAAAGATTGGGCAGTCTTGGTCTCCTGGACTCCTGGACTCCAGACCTCACAGACTCTCACAGGAACGCAGGAATTGCCTAATCCCAGCCAGGCTCAAACATCGAGGTCAGGAAGAGATTCCACTTCGTCCTGGGCACTTTCCTGCTGGGGCTCTGCAGCCACTCCTGCCGGGCCAGCCTGGTCAGGAACAGGTTCCACTTTGTCCTGGGCGACTTCAGTCTGGGGCTTAGCAGCCACTCCCGTCAGCCTCCATGCATGGGCAGCCTGGCGCATGACTTCTGAGACTGCCATGCCCTCCTGCTTGCTCCGCAGCGCCTTGCTCATGTGCATGCGGAACTGCACTTGCCTTTCCGTGGCAGTGCCAGGGAGCATCTGCTGTGCCTGCTGGTGCTTGGCCTCCTGCTCCTCATACAGAGCGACCATGTGGCGAAAGCGAACCAAGGCTTCTTCAGACTTTGGAGGCCTGACCCCAGCAAAGATTCGGTCAGGAGCTCTGTGCATCCCCAAAAGGGGCCTCCCCAAGGGGGGCCTCCCACGGCGGCGGCCTTCACTGGCTCCTGGCTCCACCTCTGCTGCAGCCTTGGCCTTGGCCTTAGCCTTTACCTGGGCTTTGGCCTTGCCTTGGGCCTGGGCTTTGGCCTGGGCTTTGGCCTCAGCTTTGGCCTGGGCTTTGGCCTTGGCTTTGGCCTTGGCTTTGGCCTTGGCTTTTGCCTTGGCTTTGGCCTTGGCCTCGGCTTTGGCCTTGGCTCTGCCAACACCCTTGGCCTCAGCCTCAGCTTCAGCATCTTTCACTCCAGTGGGGTTCTCAGACTCCGGCTCAGCCTCATCTGCAAGCACAGCACCTTGAGATGTGGCCAACTTTGCTCTGGCCTTAGAGCAGCGCTTTGGCCCATGAGCAGCAGCAATTGCAGTACGGGCTGATTCCCGGGCCTTGACCCTGCTGGACTTCCCCGCCTTATCCTCAGCCTCTGCTTCAGCCAGCACTGAACTGCTGCGGGCTTTCTTCACTGGGCTCACTGGGGCATCCTCAGTGTCGGGTGCATTCTCTGCACCCACTGAGTCACTGGCTAGGACAGCTTCAGGGTCCAGGACTCCAGGACTCCCGGACTCCTGGCCATCACCACTGCCCCAGTCACGGCCACAGCCACTGCCACAGCCACTGCCACGGCCACGGCCACGGCCACGGCCACGGCCACGAGCCTTGCGCCCAGAAGCAGCCAGGCTCAGAGCTCCCGGCAAGCCACCATCTGGTGCTGTGTATTCCCGTGGCACCTCATCCTCTGCAGCACTGAGGCTTGCAGTGGCTCGCTTGCGCTTGAGGGCAGTCTTGCGCCGCTTGCTCATGCGATTGTCCATCCGACGAATCTTATCCAACTCTCGGGCAGTGGGCTCATACTTGGTCTCTGTGGGCGGTCCCTGCTTCTGGGTGTCCCCAGCACGGGATGCAGGGGCAGCAGGCTCAAGCTCTGTCTCTGTGGGCAGTTTGTGCTCCTGGGTGTCCGTGGGCAGTCCCCACTCCTGGGTGTCCCCAGCACGGGATACAGTCTCTGTGGGCAGTCCCCACTCCTGGGTGTCCCCCGCAAGGGAGACACCTGGGGAATCCTGGCCAGGGTTTTGCCAGGGCCAACTCTTTTCCTTCCTTACACTGGTGTGCCCTGGCTGCTGGCGTTCCAGGATGCCTTCATCGTCCAGGACTCCAGGATTCAGTGGCCAGCGCTCGTGCACGCGGAGACTCCAGGACTCAGATTCCCCATGCACTTCGCACGGAATCTTCTCACGTGCAGACTCTCCACCTCCTTCCTGGTGGGATTCCTTTACACCACAAGGTGATGACACCTCCTTGTGGGCAGAATCCAGTCCTCTGAAGGCTGAGCCAAAGTCCAAGCGTTTCCGCAGAACTGCTGGTGTGGACGACGCTGGTTCCTCCACTGGATTCTCACGTGGGGCAGGAGTTGCTGCAACTGCAGTGCGATAGAGGTCAGGAGGAGACTCCTCCTCCTGCATCATGAGCTGTGCCAACAGCAAGGACATGGCTGGGACTAGCAGCGCCAGGAATCAAGATTGCACCAGTTCAAAACTGGAGTGGCCAGCAAACAGAAAGATCACAGCATGCAGCTTCAAAGTACTGAGTCTAATTATTGTGACAGTGCTGCCCTTACCTCTGATGCCGACAGTTGCCTAGCCCTCACCTACCCCAGTCCCTTGCACATTTTTTGCCTGGCGAGCTTCTGGTCCAGGACTCCCTCATGCCTGTGGATCAGCACTATAGCCCCCTGATTGCCAGACTCCTGGTCTCCTGGACTCCAGGACCCCCTGATTCCTGAATGCATGACTGAAATTCAAGTCAAACCTGGCAGCATGGACTCCAGGACTCCCGGACTCCAGGACACTGCAATTCCTGGAAGCCTCACTGGAATTCCAGCTCAATTTTGCAGTTCAGTGGTGTCTTGGGCGACCGCGTTTTCGAACAACCTGGGTTGGGCGGTGCCCAACCCCACCAGGTGCCTGCATCAAAGCCTCCAAAACTGCTGGAGCCACCACAGCTGTGTGGAGAGTCGCCTGCCTGCACGCAGCATCCAAGGATGGCAGCTCACTGGAGTCAAGCCGCCGCCAGCGGACTGGACCATGCTTTACACTCAGAGGGACTGGGACTGCAAAGGGTCTCACCCGTGAAAATGCAGAGCAGTGCAGGACAGCACGTTCCCCAGCATAGTGGCGCAGGTCTGCTGGGGGCACCTGGTGTGCCAGGTAATAGGATGGCAAGAGGAGCTCCTCCAGTGGCATTGGGTAGCTGGGGGCCAGGTCCGCCACAGCATACACAGTTCGGGTGCCAATTGCCATCAAATACACGTCACGCAAGTCTTGGCGTTGCGGTCTTTTGGACAACTCCATTCTCTTGAGGCCAGCTAGGACAGCAGCAATGTATTTGGGGTGGATCTGCAGTACCCGAGGGCCAGGGGGAAACCTGTGCGGCATGTCCTACGGACTGCAGGACCCTTAAGCCACTAGTCCTGGTCCACAGAGCCTGGTGTCAGGAGAGGCGTGCAGTGTGGAATCCCGTCCGTGAGGGAGGAAAGATGTGCTAAGAGATTACTTTGCGAAAGGATTTGACGCCTCCCATCCTAAAATTTGTTTTCCTCTCAGTGCGTTCAGGGCCCTGGCTGTTGCATCCAGGCGCTCCGTCAGTAAAGCTGCAGAACAGCACCTCAGAGGAATAGGAATGTGAACTATTCTGATAAGACTGAGTCTGAGTCGAATCTTCTGAAAAGCTACTCGATCTGGTGTGAACTATTCCAGCGTTTGGAATTGCACGGGGCTTGACACCAGTAGTAGAAAATTATTCACAGATTTCTCATCCCGTTGGGGCATGTTCTCACTGGAGGTTGGGGGTAAGTTTGGTATTTTGCTTCAAGGGTCTGGGAGAAATATTATTGTTTCAGAATCTGCTAGTTTTAATGTGACTTCAGGGAGATGGAGCTCTATGTAGACCCTGGATCTGGGAGAATTATTCACATACTTAACGTTCGTTGTAGCATTTTGACTGGGATCAGGGTGAATTATTCACATTTTTATCATTTTGTTTTCAGCTCTGCTTCCTGGAACTGGAGGGATTATTCACATATTTGACGTCATTTCGGAGCTCTCAGTCATGGTACATATTTTTCAGTGGACCTGACACTCACTGAGGGAATTACTCACATATTTGAAGTCAATAACAGGGAGGAATTATTCACATATTTAATGTGTTTCTGCGTGTCGTCGTGGATCTGGGGAAATTATTCACATATTTGAGGTCATTCTGATTCTCTACGTCGTGGATCTGGGAGAATTATTCACATATTTACTGTCTTTTTTTGCTCTTCGTCGTGGATCTGGGGAATTATTCACATATTTGAGTAGACTACGTCGTGGATCTGGGGGAATTATTCACATATTTAGTGGTTTTTCACGTTTCACGTCGTGGATCTGGGGGAGGGCACCTGACAAAACACTCCTTTCAAGCATCTCCAATGAATTATGTGAAAAAATGGGAATTATTCACATATTTAATGGTTTTTCACGGTTCACGTCGTGGCTCCCGGGGGGGTCACCCAACAAAACACTCCTTTTGCGTCTCCAATGAATTATGTGAAGAAATCAAGGAAATTCATCAGAAAAAGTCTCCCCCCCCTGGAGCCACAACAAAAGACCCTCTGGGAAAGAACCCCTCAGAAGTTGGGTGACCTGGGGGGTCTCCCCTGATTTCAGTGGGAAAAGTTATCGCCTCTGACATCTGAGGGCTTTCTCACAAGGGGGTCCCACGTCGTAGGCGATAACTTTTCCCACTGAAATCAGGGGAGACCCCCCAGGTCACCCAACTTCTGAGGGGTCCTTTCCCAGAGGGTCTTTTGTCGTGGCTCCAGGGGGGGGGCCCTCTCCCAGCGTCGAATTACCACAAAAATCACTCAATTTCGAGGAGGCTGCCACTGGAGTCAGGGAGAACTCTGTGGCTAATACTGCACCCTCTAATCCTCAGAAATTCCACAGCACCCTGCTCCAGAGATAGTTCCACTAGCTGCACTGGTTTCAATTTCCCCTTTCTGAGAAAGTTCCGCTGACTACACCTGGAGTCCAGGGCTGGCGCTACCATCCGCACAGGTGCAGCCAGTAGAACCACCCAGTAAGCCCTAGTGCCATCCACCGCCTCTGGAATCACAGTTTTGCTGGGGGAACTGCCTCCTGAATCCTGGTGCGGCCAGTGGAACCCACACCAGGCAGCCAGGGGCCGCACCCGGGCTCCAGAGCTGGTTCCACTGGCTGCACCTCATGCCTGAGACAGTTCCACTGGCCGCGCCCCAGCTCTGGAGCTGGTTCCACTGGCTGCACCTCATTCCTGAGGAAGTTTCACTGGCTGCACTGGGGCTCCCTTGCTGGTTCCACTGGCTGCACCTCATTCCTGGGAAAATTCCACCAGCCGCTCCCGGGCTCCGGAGCTGGTTTCACTGGCCGCACCTCTTTCCTGAGGAAATTCCTCAGGCTGCACTCGGGCTCAGGAGCTGGTTCCACTGGCTGCACTCCATCCCTGAGGTAGTTCCACTGGCTTCACTAGAGCTCCTGTGCTGGTTCCATCCGCCACACCCCACTCCTGAGGAAGTTCCTCTGGCCGCACGGGGCTCCTGTGCTGGTTCCACTGGCTGCACCTCACTCCTGAGACCATTCCACTGGCCGCACCCGGGCTCTGGAGCTGGTTCCACTGGCTGCACTCATTTCTGAGGAAT
>Ga0209550_10003526_pt1 | contig 14914 bp, 15 predicted proteins | sample LauGreSuBDMM15SN_2_FD_187567 | JGI IMG/M metagenome (GOLD analysis project Ga0209550, IMG submission 187567) | Freshwater lake microbial communities from Lake Michigan, USA - Su13.BD.MM15.SN (SPAdes) (version 5) | ecosystem: Environmental > Aquatic > Freshwater > Lake | place: Lake Michigan...
AGATTTTTCACTAGTAACAGATTCATTACTTGGTAATATTTTAGATTTAATAACAGTAGCTGTGATATTTGGAGAACTATCATCTGAATCTATAGATTCTTCGCTTGGAATAGAACTTTCTGATGTAGATTGACCTCCTTCTAAATTTTCATTTTCATCCTCATCTTCCTCTTCCTCTTCATCAAAAAATAAACTTAATGCACCTTTTGGTTTATCTGTTTCTATTTTTTTAAATTTTGTATAATGGACTTCTTCTTCCTCAGAATCAATAGAAGGAACCTCAGAATTTGATACAGATTCTTCTGTAGATGAAATAATATCTTCAATAATTATATCTTCTTTTTCTCCAGTCAAACATAATTTATTAATTGATTTGATATTATATTTCGTCGATTTTTTATCTTGTGTAAGACGTACTATAGTATCTAAATAAATAGGTAATGTGTATAAATAGTTAATATTATTTATATTTTCAGTAGTAATGGTTATGATACCAGTTTCTTGTTCAAGAGAAATAATTGTTTTAAAACCAGGATTTTCTTTTATTTTTATATCTGTTTTTCTAACACCCCTTTCAACTTCTAACTCATTTGCGATTTTTCTTACCATTTCAACTGCTTGTTCTCTCGTTAAATCCTCACGAAAATTTTCAATAAGTGCTTCTATAATTTGATCACCTCTTAATCCTTGTTCCGATTTTTCCAAAATAAAAGCTTCTTGACTATTAAATTTACTATAATTAGATACACGCTTAAAACGTAGATTAATTGTTGTACCCTTAAATGCATTTGTTTCATTTATAAAAATACTTGATATGCAACCCTTATATGATTCTATATTAAGAGGTTTAGTAATTGCAATCTGAGTTTCATATGTAAGTTGTTTAATTTCAATATTTTCATCTCTTAAACTATTAAAGATATTTAATTTATAACCACTCTGTTCTAAAAACCCTTTAATTTCTTGAATAATTGGATTAACCGAAGATTTAAATATTTCGTCAATTTCATCAAGACTAGTAACATTTATAAACTCAGAACTAATAGTTATAAATCCATCTTCATCAAAGTCGCATATTATTGATTGTGTATTTTCATTTGTTTTTGTTTCAATATAAATAGATACCGATTTATTTCGTGCAATATTTTTCATTAATTTAAAAATAACTGATTTTTTAAGATAAGGTATTTTTCTTCCGTCAGTAGAAATTTTATCAGTGTAAAGTCTATATACATTTTCTTGTCTAGATGAAGGATTATATTTAATTAATGGGTTATCTTCCGTAGCGTGAATAATTTTAAATATTATGTCAAGTGATATTTTTATATCAAATTCAGGTTTGATTACAGCTTTAATATATTTAATACCTCTATTAATATATTTTAACTCCGATTTTCTTAAATTATAAACATCATAAAACATATCAATTGTTTTAAATGTATCAAAAGTTTTTTCGTTAAGAATTTTTGTATTATTTTCAATTAATTTATCTTTGTTATTTTCAAGATCTTCCAAGTTATTAATATTTTTATTATGCAAAAAAGGATAATATATCTTTATGGTCGTTTCTTCGGAAATATCATTTTTACTTAGATAAGAAACTACATTTTCAGTAAGACATAAATAAATACTATTGTCAATAATATCACCGCTGTTTAATAATAAATGACTATTTAATGTAGTTAACGATTTACGCGCCGATTTTTCAAAAAACACATCATAATCTTTAACATCATATGGATCACACACAAATGGATATTCATTTTCAACAATAAAAAACTTTTGACCTAAAACCTTATTCACAATATATTTTTTTTTGTCAATATTCATTTCAAAAATATCATCAAAATTATATACATCTTTATCTTCAGGTCTTTGCAATAAATCTCCATTTTCATCACTTATTATATTTGAAATAAATTGTTCTAATCTAATTTTGGTTAATTGAATTTTATTATTTTGTGTAAGCGATTGATAAACTGAAATTGCGTTTAATGTTTCTTTTTTTTGACAATATAAATATAACTCATCTATTGAAACATTTGCACCCTTTAATTCATTAAGTATTTTGATTTTTATTGTACCAATTGAATCATCAAAATGAATTTGTTTTTCGGAAAATTTAACCGATATACCTTCAGATTTAATGAGTTCATTTTCCTTATCAGTAAATATTTTAGCAAATAATTCTTCTTCATTTTCTATAGGAGTTTTACCATAAAATACATAAATAGTATTAATTTGCCCATTTAAAAGTTGTTTTACCTTATATATAGGAGGACTATCTAAAGATGGATATTTAGTTTCTGGTGTTTTTATTGAAGATAATGATTCTGACATATATATAAAGTTGTTATATTTTTAATTAATTTATCTTTGAATAAATAAATTAAAATATATCTTTATTTATTTTATTTGGTAAACTATGTCCAAATAAAATCATATAAATTAAGACAAATGCACCAATTAAAATACTCCTATTTTGTGACTTTAATTCACTTTGTTTTAATAGAAATTTCATTATTACATAAAGAATTATAGTAATAATTATAGAATGAAAAACCATCATTAATCCACTTTCCATTATATAATATAAATATATTATAATTTTATACTAAATCATAATAAGGATTATCATTTATATCCATACCACAATATTGTTGAGGTTTTTTTTTATAATCAATAGGATCATATATTCCTGCCGTCTTGGCATTTTGTAATAAAAATTTAAAATTTTGCCAAAAATCTTGTTTGTGACCAATAGATTCAGTCATTATATGAGAGAGTTCATGTAAAGCAACAAATGTAAGTGTATTAATATCAATCAATCTATTACCTTCTTTTGTTGTATTTAAACAAAATGCTATTTTCTCTCCTTTATTTTCACTGAATGCAGTTAATTCACTTGTTGGTAAAGTCTCACTAATTGTTTTTGGATTAAAACCTTCAACTAATCGTTTGCTTCTTGCATCATTCGGATGAGTTTTTTTCATATATTCTACCATATCTTTCATTTTTTGTGTAACTTGAGCTAAAAGGTTGGCTGCTAATTCCAATTTCTCTCTTTCTCTAACACAATATCTGTTACCATCTTCTGAAGCAATTATACATTTTAAATTATATGCGTCTGATTGGTAATAAATTGCTAAGCAAAAGAAAAGAATAAATGATATAAATATATAAAAAAATATACTATGTTTCTCCATACAATACATTTAGAAAAGGTATTACAAAAATTATTAAATTAAGAAAATATAATTATATTATATCTACTTAAACAAAAATTTTTACTAATATACATCAAAATGTCTTTTCAAGAATTATCCGAAAATTTTTCATCTAAAGATGTGCAAGTTCAACAAAATGGTCTTGAAAAAGTCAAAAAAATGGTTCTTGAATTTAATAGTTCAAATGAATATTTTTTAATCGGTATTATTTCTAATTTACTTGAATTGGGTTCAGATAAAAAATTTCAACAAGAAGTTGAAAATATATGTGAAATTTTTGTTCAAAATGTAAACCCATATTCATTTGAATTCGTTTTTAATGAAATTTCAAAAATATTTTCAACTGTAAAATTTCAATCAAAAATATTAGGTCTTAAAATGATAGAAATATACGCCAATAAGCATCCTCAGGTTGTTTCATCTAATTTACCTATCATTATTGAGACACTTATTAATTTATCCTGTGATGTTAAAAAAGATGTAAAAGTTGCTGTGCAAGAATGTTGGGTTTCTATTTGTAAAACAATTAAAAATCTAGATATTCAATCAATCATTCCTGTTATGATTGAAGGATATATGAATCCTTCCACCAAAACTGAATATTCATTAGAAAAATTGGCATCTACGCCACTTGTAAATGATATTGATATACCAACTTTGGGATTATTAATACCAATGTTAGTTAGAGCAATGAGAGAGAAAAAAGTGGTTTGTCAAAGAAAAGCAGCAGTTGTTATGGATACGTTATGTAAATTAATAAAGAATCCTGTTTATGCAAGAATTTTTTATGATAAACTAATGTGGATTTTAGATAAGGGAATCAATGAAATCGCAATAGAAGAGGTAAGAAATGTATGTAAACGTTCCAAAGTAACCTTAAATGGTGTATATGAACAAGCCAATACTAAATTAATTGACGCTGTTACAGAAGAGAGTTGTTTTCAATTATACAAGGAATATATTGAAAAGGATTTAAGTGAACATATGGATATTATAAATTATACGATTAAACTTGTATTGAATTTAGTTAAATACGAAATTAGAGATGAGTTGCCTTATCAAATATGTATTGAACCCTATATTCGTCATATTATTTTAGAAGAAGAATCACGACTTCAAATAGTAAATAAAATAGCCAAAAAATTGATTGATACAATTACTGTGTATGAATATGACCCAGAGGAAAATGATGAGAATTTATGTGATTGTATGTTTTCATTAGCGTATGGTACTCGTGTGCTTTTACATCAAACACCTCTAAAATTGAAATTGAATCATATATATGGCATTTTAGGTCATAATGGTGCAGGGAAATCAACACTCTTAAGAGCAATGGCGAATAAGACATTGCAAGGATTTCCTGATATAGAAGCTACTTATATTGAACATCATATACCTGAAGAATTACATGACATGATAACATTGGATTATATTGAAAACCATCCTAAAATAAAAGCGAAAAATATATCTAGAGACGAAATTGCTAAAAATTTGGCTGAATTATATGTAACAGAACACATGATGAATTCACCTTTATCCACTCTTTCTGGTGGTAATGTTCAAAGAGTAAATCTTATATTAGCTAAATTAGCTGCCGATCCTCTTATTTTAATGGACGAACCGACAAATCATATTGACGCTTTAAGTATTATTTGGTTAAAGAATTATATTAAAACAACAAAAAATACCACATTTTTGATTATTTCACATGATATAAAATTTATGGATGAAATCTGTACAAATATTATTCATTATGAAACATTAAAATTAAAGGTATATAGAGGGAATGTTACAGAATTTGTAAAGCAAAAACCTGAAGCTATATTTTATTTCCAAACTACATCACAAGATGTATTATCATTTAGTATTCCTGATCCGGGACCACTTGAAGGCGTAAAATCACTTACAAAGTCTGTATTAAGTATGAAAAACTGTTATTTTCAATATACAAATTCACCAAAACCTCAGTTGATAGATATAACAGTTCAAGTTAGTCAAGCATCTAGAATTATTATTGCTGGTGTAAATGGTGCAGGTAAGTCAACACTTGTTAAAATTTTAGTTGGAGAATTAGAATCGAATCAAGGTGTTATTGATAGACATCCTAATTTAAGGGTAGCGTATATTCCTCAAAATATTTCTGCATGTCTTGAACAACATAAACAATTGACGCCAATTGAATATGTTATGTGGAGATATCGTTTAGGTTCAGATAGAGAACAAGCAAATAAAAATACTTTGACTTTATCTGATGATGAAATAAATGCTATTAGAGAAAAGGCCAAATTGAATAAAACCTTTCTCATAAAAGAATTAGGTTCAAGAAGAACAGGTAAGAGAGAACATGAATATGAAGCAAAATCAGAAGGAATCACCGAGTTGACTCAATGGTTTACAAAATCTGAGTTGATTGAAATGGGATACGAAAAAATGGTAAAAGAATTTGATGAACGTCTAGCAATGGAGAGTATGATGGGACAAAGAAAATTAACTACTGGTGAAATACAAAAACATATGAATAGTTTTGGGTTAGAACCAGAAATAGCGCAACATACTAAAATTAATGCGTTATCATCTGGACAAAAAATGCGTTGTTATTTAGCAGCTGCTACATTTTATTTACCCCATGTTGTCATTTTTGATGAACCCACCAATTTCTTAGATAGGGAAAGCACAAATGCATTGTCAGATGCAATTAAAAATTTCAAAGGTGGTGTATTGGTTATTTCACATAATGATGATTTTTATAATGCGATTACTAGAGAGAAGTGGTTATTAGAAAATGGTAAAATGACTGTATTTGGTGATAATATGATTGAAGCGCTAGAAAAAGAAAGGAAAAAACAAGAAAAGGAAAATGCCAAAAAATTAAAATTTAATGAAGAAGAAGAAAAGGTAGATTCATTAGGAAACAAGATTTTAACAGCGTCTAAAGAAGTGAAGGAGTTGTCTAGAGATGAAAAAAAGAAATTAATGAAACAAAAGAAACAAATGGAAAAAGATGGTCAAGACACTTATGATATTGATGTTCTTCTAGGACTTGTATAATTCATATTATGATATATGGGTTAGATAAATTATAATAAAATGTAAATATATTTAAATACAATATATTTACATGTATAACAAGACAAATGTTTTCGCAGCATCCTAAATCTAGATTTTGGTCAGATAGAAATGAAAAGAAACCAGATGAAGTAGCGTTAAATTCACATAAAAAATTCTGGTTTAATTGTGAATGTGGTCATGTGTTTGATATTCAATTAAAAAATGTAAATTTATTAGATAATTGGTGTCCTTACTGTTCAAATAAAAAATTATGTGAAAGAAGTAAAAATTGTAAAATATGTTTTGTTAAATCATTTGCTTCAGTAGAGAAAAGTAGTTGCTGGTCAGATAAAAATTTCGAAGAACCATTTGAATTATTAAAAAATTCACATAAAAAATATTGGTTTGATTGTAAATGTGGAAATGAATTTAAAAGTAAATTATGTCATATTACAGATGGTTCTTGGTGCCCTAATTGTGTCAATAAAACAGAACAAATATTATTTGATAAATTAAATAAAAAATATCCTTTATTACAAAGACAATATAAAGTAGATTGGTGTAAAGATAAAAAACATTTACCTTTTGATTTCGTTATTGAAGAGAGAAAAATAATTATTGAACTTGATGGAGAGCAACATTGGAAACAGGTTGCTAAATGGAAAACTCCAGAACATAATAGAGAGCGAGATTTATATAAAATGAGATGCGCTAATGAAAATGGATACTCTGTAATAAGAATTATACAAGAAGACATATTTAAAAATAAATATGATTGGTTATATGTATTAATTAATAATATTGAAAAAATTACAAATGAGAATAGAGTTCAAAATATTTATATGTGTAAAAATAATGAATATAAAGATTTTGATTTTTAATTTAAAAATATCGTAATAAAAATATATTATTTCTTTATTATTTGTTTATTTTTTGTTAGAATCTATGTTCATTGAGATCCAGACCCTAACTCCAAAGGTACACGAAGGAAGTCAGGCTCAATTGTACTGGTGTTCCATGGGCCCACATTCAATTGTGGATTTGGTGGTTCGGAACGAATTTGAAGGTTAGCATTTCTCAAACTTTGACCAATAGTATCAATACCAATATGATAACCAGCCTTAAGCAAGTTCACATTGGCTAGTTCACCCTTACCAGAAGGATTTAGTTGGGCCCATTGAGAGTTAGAATCCTTAGGTAAAAGTTCTGCAGGATTTTGAATATTAGGTTTGGAACAAGATGAAGGAATACCAGGCATACTGGTTTGAACACCATTAGCTGATGCGAAAACTTCATTTCCATTAGGGTCAGAAGGTCTAACACTTGCACTAGCTTGTGTGTTAGTATTTTTATATTGTTCTTGCATTTGAGTGTTAGATTCTGAACCAGGCATACCCTTTGTTCCTAAATAACCAGCAAACATACTAACACCATATGCGACAATTAATAAGACAATAATAGCTCCAATTCCATAGTCATTCCATAGCTTCTTTAAAGAGAGTGTCATTATATAAAATTAATGATAAAATAATTTTTGGAATACATATTAATTATCTAAACATTTTGCCAAAACAAAACAAAATAAATTAGAATTTTATAATCCTTCTAATTCACTTTCTGAAACTTCATCAATTTCTGCATCAATATCACTATCATAATCATTTAAATTATCTAACATATAAGTTTTCTTAATATTCTTGGCTTCTAAATAAGCTAAAAGGGCATTTTTTTTGGCTAATTTTGCTTTATTTCTAGCCTCTTTATATATTTCAAAATATACTTGATTGGGTTTTTTAAGTTGAAGTATTTCTAAATTATTTTCTAAATTTAAATCATTATTATCTATTTCTTTTAAATCATCACTATTTTCCTCAATAATTTCATTTAAGTCTTCAAAATTTAAATCCACTGAAGTATTATTTATTTCTTCTGTATCATTATTAGATATAATTTGATCAAAATCAGTATCAATGTTATCTATACTTTTGTCTAAATCTAAATCTAAATCATTATTTAGGTCATCAATTTTAATTTCTTCTAAAGGTGACGGATCTTTTATATCTTTTATATCTATCATCTCTTTACAAGGTTCAGAATTATTATTTATTAAATCTTGAGTGTCTTTATTAACTTTATTTGTCTTAATTAAACAATTATCAAATATAGGTTCATTATCTAAAACCATAACTTGTTTAATTTCAATCTCAATTTGAAAATTTCTAGATGTAAATTTAATACCTTGTATTTCTAAAATGGAATAAATATAAGTTTCTGATTTTATATCCTCAATAGTTAATGGTGTTTCTTTTTCATCATAAATTTTTATAGCAGGTATGTTATTATGAGTATTTTTTACATTTGCTCTTACCAAATAATATTTACCTGATTTATAAATGCGTATAGCTGAATTAAATGCAGATTCTATATCACCTTCTTCTAAAGTATTTTGAAACCAATTATCTCTTTTTTCATAAATTAATTTCTGACATCTTTCTTCTAAATTTTCAAACCAATTAATTAAAGTTTCAGCGTTTTTATCGAACATTAGATCACAATAATATTTTTTACCTGTTTTAACAAAACCTTGTCTTGTTTGACTTTTAATGGTTTGTATATACAAAGGTTTTGCATTATATAAAATTTTAGTAAAATAAGCGCCACCTTGAATCCCATTGGGATGTGCTAAAGAAAGTTTTGAAAAATCAAATGTTTCATTAGGTTCAATAATATTATCCATATTATTGAAAATATAGAAAAATTAAAATCCATTAACACGCATAAATACTAAAAATTTTATATTTTTATTTAGTATGAAAGATACATTAGTTCAGCAATGTTTAGATATATTGAAAAGAGATGACATAAAAAATGAATTTAAAATGTTGTTAAAACCAGTAATTGATTTTATTTTATATGAAATAAATCCATATATTTATGTAACAGTATCTTTAGTATTTTTGATTTTTATAATGATTTTAGCAATATTAATTATTTTAATTATATTACTTCGTAATAAACAACTAATTTCAAAAATATTTTAAATGTATAATATATTTGTAATTTATATAATATAATTATAATTTTATTCTCACTAGTTTATATAATGGCAAAACATAGTCGCAGGCGTAGTCGTAGTCATAGACATAAAGTTAAGAGAGGAGGTGCTAACTATTCATCTGCGTCTACTTATGGAACTTATGTAGCTGGAACTGCAAATGAACAATATGATAGAGTTTTCTCTCAAACAGGTCCAGATTCTGGTATACAATCTAATATTTTAACTGGTGTTCAAGGACAAAATACACATCAACAAAGCAGTCCAACTGGACAAAATTTATCTCTAATTCAATCTGCAGGTAAAAGACGCAGTAGACGTACTAGACATAAAAAAGGTGGTCTTTGGGGCGAAGTGTTAAATCAAGCAATTGTTCCATTTACTATTCTAGGACTACAACAAAGTTACAAACATAAAAAACATGGTGGAAAAAAAACACGTAAATATAGACGTTAAAATAGTAATATTATATTTAATTTATTATAATATAAAAAATATACTTTAAATATAATATATGAGTTTTGAAAATCAAATACAACAATGGGTTTCTCTCGATAACCAATATAAACAATTAAATGAAAAAATAAAAGAGATACGTGATAAACGTAATACATTAGAAACAAATATAATTAATCATGTTTCTTCACATAATTTATATAATGTTACAGTTGAATTACAAGAAAATAAAATAAAATTTGTAAATACTAGAGTTACTGAACCATTAACATTTAAATATTTAGAAAAAACATTGGGTGAAGTTATTAAAAATGAATCACAAGTTAATTTAATAATGGAACATATTAAAAAAAAAAGAAATACAAAAATTGTTCCAGAAATAAAGCGATTTTCTAATAATTAATTAATATATAAATAATTTATATGAGTGATATTGATAATAATATAAGTGGTATATCTGCAAATGATTTAATATTCTATACGGATAAAGATGGAGGTATATATTCTGGGGGGTTTAGTGTTAATTCTATTATGATGAAAGCAGGAATGTCTCCAATAATGACAATTAATACAGGACAATATGGTGGAAGTAATAATGTTTCTGATTTATTTAATGATTTAGTAATACCTAATTGGGCAATTACATATAATAACAAAATGGGAGGAGGTGCTTATAAGGATAATGATAGTGATAATGATAGCGATGATGATATAGACGATGATTTACATGATAAATTATTAGAACTTGTTAAAGAACATGATAACAAATTAAAAAAAGAAAATAAAAGAAAAACTAGAAAACAAATTATAAACAAAAATGGAGGTACAAGAAAATGTAAATAATATTATATTAAATTATTAATCTAATATAATAAAATGAAATCATCAAAAAAACAAAAAAAAAATAATATAAAAAAAATTAAAAAAAATAATGAACTAGTAAAATGTAGTGATGAAATAATTAAACTAATAGAAAGTAATACAATGATTGAATTATTTGAATATGAAAAACAATTAATAGAAAAAAACGAGTGTTTTATTTGTTTTGAAATAATAATTGAAGATGAATTAGAACCAATACAACTTAAAAATCAAAAATTGTATATAAAAAATTGTAATTGTAATGGTTATGTTCATAAAATGTGTTTAGATAAATGGTATAATACAAATAATAAATGTCCTATTTGTAGACAAAATATAAATAAAAAAGTAGATATAATATTAACATATACTAATTACAATGGATATTTAATAGTATTATATTTATATATAAAAAAAATATGTTTCTTATCGTGGTTTATTATGGTATATATAATTGTATATTTTATTTGTGATTTTATATTATCATCATTGCACTTTATAAAAAACGGAAATTATAATATAATTGATATAATTGATATTAACGAAACTATCTAAAATGACCCCCATGTATCATAATTAAACGGTGACACTAACACTTCGTCTATTTTGTCCTTCCAAAAATCTACACGTTTTTGAAAAACTTTATCTTCAACTGTTTCAGGATATGGTGTAGCAGTTTTCATTAGTTCTTCTTCTTCTGATGTAATCTTTGGTTTATAACCATAACAATTTACACCAAATTTAATTTTTGGATTTGCCATGTATCCACCATTTACACCAGGTCTACCACAATCATTTTCGTGTCCCTTTATGGTTTGTAAATTATCGTACGTTTTTTGTTGGGTTGGAAATAAGGCTAGTTGATTTTCTGACCATCCATAATTACACCATTCGGCGCCATTGTTATACGCTTTTTCCACCTGTTCATATGTAGCTAATTCGGAATCATATGCTTTACACAAGGCTTTTGCATTTTCATAATTATAATAATTACCAGGAATATTAAAAACCTGTTTTTTAAATTTTATTTGAGGAACTGTTGATGGTTCAAATGCGCTTTGATCAACAACTATATCAACAGTTGTTTTTGGTGCGAATAAATCGTGAATATATGCTGTAACATTTATACTAAAAAAATATTGAAACGCGTTAATTATAATTAAAACAACTAAAATAGCAACAATAATAATTCCCATAATATTTGATCCTGCTTCTGAACTATTGCCACTAGTATTACCTGGACCATTTCCTAAAGATGATGAAAAAACATAATAAGCAGCTACAAATAAAAATATTATAATAAAAACCATAGGATTTAGAATGTAACTATTAAGATAATTGTACATATTTACTGGATCAGTTGTTGATGTTGTATTTACTACCTCCATTTATAATATATAAATAGTTAAAATAATATAATTATATTTTAAAATTATCTTAATTTGATTTCTTTCTATAAAATAATACATACGCTTTTGGTGATATAATTGATTCTATTAATCCTACCTCTGAAACACTTGTATCATTAAAATGATACCATTTTCCAGTTGCATTTTTTACATAAGAGGTATAATGACCACCCATTAGTCCACCACTATGATTACAAACACCATATAATTCATATTTGTATTTATCTTTTTTATATCCTATTACATAATTTGATAAATCAAAATCATCTAATGGGAATGTTATTAGAACTTGATTTTTTTGAAATCTGTTGTTAAATCTTTTAAAATCTATTACTAAAATATTAGGTAATGACCAAAATTGTATTTTTTTTCTGATATTTATTTTTTCGTTTTTTTCTTCATTAAACCAAGCATTATCACCTTCTAATACCTCGCCTTCGACATAAAGATTAAAACAATCTATTAGGGTCGGTGATTTATTATTTTCTGGTATTGGTAGATCAATCATAAAATAAGGTTCAGGTGTAATTTTAATTTTCTCGTTTGTTTCTAAATTTGTTATTTCTGAAATATGAACTGCATAAAATAAATTCCAAATTTCTGAATATTCATTTGAATACATATTTTTTATCATTTCAAAACATTTAATTGCAATTTCATCTGTTTCATTTTCAGGTTTACCGGATATTGTCATTTTTATTTCTCTCGAAATTGCGTTATGGAAACAATCTATTAAGAATAATAAAAATTCTGGAAGATCATTTTGAGAATACCCAGTAAACATTTCCATATTTTTTAATTCAGCAACCTTTTGTATAGTTTTTATAAATTTACCTGGAGAGATAATACAATTTGAATTCCACATCAATTTTCTTAAATTATCCCATTCTAAAATTAAGGATGAATCACATTTGTTTTTAAGTTTTTTTTTATATTTCTCTTCATCAAGAAAATTATTTAATTCATAAGTATGAGAGATAACTTGCATACACGAATTAATAAAACAAGTGTTACCTAAATTAGCTAGTCCACTTAATCCCTTTTCACTATTCATTTTAAATAATATAATTTATAATAATACATTTAAACAGATTTAAATATATATAAATTAAATGAACACAAATTTATATAATATACCGAATGAACATTTATTATTAGTAAATATACTAAATGATATGTATAATGATAATATTAGACAAATAAACAGGTTAAATACTTATGTTAATAATATAAATCAGAGTAATAGACAAATACGTAATATACTTGTTGAAATATTATATAATACAAATACAAATACAAATACAAATACAAATATAAGACGAATTGCTAGTTCAATTGCAGGCAGAACTATAAATATAAATAGAGATAACAGTTTATCATCTAATACTGATTATGATTATAATAATTTATATATTGATAATATTCAATATTACAGAATCCCAAATAATAATTTAAATAATACAACATTATCAAGATTATTGGAAGAATTTTATAGACCTATAGATGTTTATCCTAGTCAAAGACAAATTGAAATATCTACAAGGCGTGTTAATTATTGTGATATTGTTTCACCTAGAAATTTATCTTGTCCAATTTCTCTCGAAAATTTTAATGATACTGATATAGTTACTGTAATAAGATATTGCGGTCATATTTTTAAGACTGAAGAACTTATTACTTGGTTTAGAAGTAATTGTGTATGTCCTGTTTGTAGATATGACATTAGAAATTATACACCATCTGAAAATGAAGAAGAATCAAAAACTTCAGGTACAGATATAGAAAATGAATATGAAACAAATTATAATAATTTTACAGATGTCTCTGGTAATTCAAGTAGAAACCTTTTATCATTATTAAGAACCTTATTAAATAATAACCCATAATTATATTAATAAGACAATATAAAGACATATTAATAAAAAAATATAATGCCGTTAGGACTAACAAATGCTAATGCTAATGATAATGATAATGCTAATAAAAGAACAATTGAGGAATTTAATGAAAACCAAGATCATACAAATACTATTTATTTTTTTGAAAAATTACGAAAAAAAATTACATCTACATACTTTTTTATGTACACAATAATAACTACTTTAATTAACGTATGTGGTATTTATTTAGTTTGGATTATATTGCATTATATATCATGTCATTTATATGTTTATTTTTGTGTTCCAAATACAATTATAGGATTTCTTATGTCACCATTTATGACAGCTACACCACACTGTTTAGGTCTTAGATGGATTATATATAATGCGGCAAATATGATTAATAATATGTGGTTAATACTGGGAACATGGGTATGTTCTACTTTACTTATAATAAAAAATAATTAATCATTTTTGATTTCTTCAACACCTAAAAATCCTATATATGGAATAGGTAAAAGAGCTATAATATTATATGAAAATTTTTTTGTAGGGAATGTATAACATATTATATCAAAACATGGACAAGTAAAACAATATGTGGTATTAGAATTGTGATGATGGTACATATGATATTTTGTATAAATATGTGTTTTATCTAAATCGTTATGAATAATATAATGCATTTTTTCAAAACAATACAAACCTAATAAATGACCTACCGAATAAGAATATACTACAGATGGATTTAAATAATATGATGTAATAAAAAATAACGGTGAAATTAAAATATATTGAAATACTGGTATATGTGATAATTTATTAGGATATTGATGATGATAACCGTGTAATTTATTATAATATGTAGTGTTTTTTAAACCATGCATCATAAAGCGATGATAAACATATTCCCAAAAAGACCACAATAAAAAACCATAAATTACATAAAATATATTAAAACCATAATATATAGAAAAA
>Ga0209550_10003528_pt1 | contig 14912 bp, 20 predicted proteins | sample LauGreSuBDMM15SN_2_FD_187567 | JGI IMG/M metagenome (GOLD analysis project Ga0209550, IMG submission 187567) | Freshwater lake microbial communities from Lake Michigan, USA - Su13.BD.MM15.SN (SPAdes) (version 5) | ecosystem: Environmental > Aquatic > Freshwater > Lake | place: Lake Michigan...
TATTATTATATGTTATCTTTAAATTATTATAAAATCATTAAATAAAAAAAATGTTAGACATTATCTATTTAAAACGCCGATTAAAAACTTATTTTTTTTTATTTTTTCAACTTATTATTTTATTTTTTGTTTTTATCTTTTTCTTACTTGTTTTTATCTTTTTCTTACTTGTTTTTATCTTTTTCTTACCATCTGTTAATGATTTACTTTTACTTCTTTGCATTTGTACAACACCGATACATTTTTTTAAATCAGACACACTTATTTTTTGCACATCTATATTTTTTTTTGTAATAGTATGCTCCTACATAATCTATGTAGTCCATCTAAAACATCTAAATTACTTTCAGATACTATTAATGGATAATTTAAATCAGCCTTATTTATAGCCTCTATATGATATGGTGCTTTTTTTGGATTAGCAAGAACTTCATACGGAGATATATCATTTCCTTCTTTATCATCCCAATACTTAGATGAAAGACTATTATTAAACGCAGATATAGGTAAGTTTATTATAGGTTTATTTTTAGCACATTCCCATAATTGTTCTATTTTATATGAGTGTGTGTCTAAATAGTTTCTTTCATCAGATGTAAAATCCATTTTATTATAATTAGTTGAGATTTTAAATTTACAAATACTTTCTATAATTAATTTATTATAGAAATCAATTAGACATTTCAAATGCATATTAAACATTTTATTATGTGTAAATTGTGGAAATAATATAAAATCATCAAATATAAATTAACTGGTTGTCCTAGATGGAGATATTATATTAAATGCAATTGTTGTAATAAACGAAATGATTATACAAATTTTATAAATTATTATTTACACTAACAATATTACAGATTAATATAGGGGTATTTATTTTTTATTAAATTCGTTATATTATCTGGTGTTAATTCATGCTGAATCGTTAATAATTTTGCACTCTCTTTTATTAACGGCTCTGTATTTGTTAATATAATCTTTGCTCGTTCATACGCTATTGCTATGATATTATCAATTTCTGCATTTATCTTAGTTGGGTCACTTATGACTATTTTATCCCCCATACCTAAATGTACTATCATTTGTTCTGCAATTTTTTTTACTTCTTGTATATCGTGTGATGCTCCCGAAGATATATTTGTATTTTTAAATATAATCTCTTCGGCAATTCTACCTCCAAGTAGTACCATGATTTCTTGGATTAATTGTTCTTTTGTTTGAATAGTGTTGGAAGATGGTTCAAATAAAGTAAATCCTAACGTTTTTGGAGAAAATAGATTGATAGTAATTTTCACTAATTTTCTATGTTTAGTTAATAGTCCAATTAATGCATGACCCATTTCATGTACGGCTACTTGATAGATAACATCTTCAGTTAATTCATTTTTGTTCGATTGGAATCCAACTAAAATTCTATTTGCAATAATATTTATATCTGACTTTTCAATTTGAAAACGATTCTGTCTAAGAACATATAACATTGCTTCGTTTAATAAATTTTCAATCTGGGCCCCAGAAAAACCATTTGTCAATTCAACCAAATAATCCAAAGTTATAGTTTGTTCAATTGGTTTGTTTACAATATGTATTTTCAATATATCCTTTCTAGTTTCTTTATCTGGATTACCGATATATATTTTTTTATCTATTCTTCCAGGTCTTATTAGAGCGGTATCTAATAAATCAACTCTATTTGTAGCCCCTATTATAAATATTCCATTTGCCGATTTAAAACCATCTAGATTGACTAATAATTCATTTAACGTTGAATCGTGTTCGGTATTTGAATTTTGATCGGAAGAACGTTTTCTACCAAGTGCATCTAATTCATCAATAAATATAATACATGGAACATTTTCTGTAGCTAAGTTAAACAATTCTCTAATTCTTGATGCCCCTACACCTACATATTTTTCTTGAAATTGTGCTCCTGAAACAGGAATAAATCCAATATTAATTTCACCGCTAAAACATTTTGCCATTAATGTTTTGCCGTTGCCAGGGGGACCTTCTAAAATAATCCCTTTGGGAATTCTAACATTATATTTAGAGTATTTTGTATAATTTACTAATATATCTGCACACTGCATCAATTCTTCTTTAATGGATTCATACCCCCCAATATTATTAAAGTTATAGGTAGAATTTGTAATTAATTGAAAATTTTCACTTTGAATATCTCCTTTATTTTCTTTATTTTGACCTGTATTAATAATTATATTGATTTTATTAGATCTTGGTTTGAATTCGTAATCATATTCATTATTAAATCCATCTTCGTCAAAATCATCATAAATGTTTTCATTACCTACATTCTCTATATAATTTTGGATAAATGTTTCATTATGTAAATTCAATCCTGTTATATTTTGCATTATTTTATTTTTTTCAGTCATTAATTTTTTTATTTTAATTTTTTCGTAATTTATTGCTTCATCAATTTTTCTTAAATTATTATCATTATTACCGTTATAATGATAAGTAATTATTCTATTTGATATAAATCGATGTTTAATATTAAAACTACAAACAACAACTAAGTTTAATAATAGTAAATACATGTAGAAAACATAGATATTTATATTCTAAATAATACATAAAATGAATTGTAAATCTACAAATCATTTCAATTAAAACTACTTAAACAAAACTTATGTGTAATATGTGTGTCCACGTGGCTCAATGGATAGAGCGTTCGACTTCTAATCGAAAGGCTGCGGGTTCGAGTCCCGCCGTGGATTAAAAACATTTTTAATAGTATGGATGTAGTAACTATATTCAAAATTACCAGTGCAGTATTTTCGATAATTATAATGTTAATTGGATTTTTATATATAAAAGATCTCAAAAAATTTAAAAAATATGGATATTTAGGTATTTTTATAATTAGTTTTTTAGGAAGTATTGCCGTTTTTTCTCCTGCAGCGCCAATGGCTGCAATTTATGCAGGAACTATATACAACCCATTATTAGTAAGTTTTGTTTCTGCATTAGGCGCTATATGTGGAGATGCACCTGGGTATGGTATTGGATATGGCGGACAATTAATTATTCCTCCATCAAATGTGTATGATCATATAAAGTATTTTATGAAAATAAATGGAACTATGACTATTTTTGTACTGGCAACTATTCCAAATCCATTTTTTGATATTGCCGGAATAGCTGCAGGGGCAAGCAATTTTCCGTTTTGGAAATTTGTGATAATTTCGTTTATTGGCAAATGGATTAAATTTACTATTTTTTCATTGGTTGGACGTTCATTGAAGAAACAAATTATTTAATCTTGTACACATAAATATATGTATATACCATATCAAGAATAAACCCAGAAACAGAAAAAATAAATAATATGTATTCTGTCGGAGTTTTATTTTCAATCATGTAAAAATAGTAAGAGAGTAAGGCAAAAAATGGAATAGCTAAAATATCACCATAATGATTCAAATTTTCTATTTTAATTTTCATATATAAACGGATAGAAATTTAAATTAATATCAGGCAAATTACTGTTATTAGGAAAATCTAAATTTGAAGGTAAAGATTGTGTGTTCATTTTTGGAAGAGAATCAAAATAACTTTTATTCACATAGGTTAATTCAATTACATCAGGCATATTATTTACTACTGGCGCATGATTGTTTCCATGCGCATGTACGATTAAATGCGTTTTTGCTAATTTTTCTAAACACTTTAATTTATTAGTATAATTACAGTTCCAATGATTACCTGTAATTCCATGAAATTCAATTACAATTTGTTTAAACTTATTTAATTGTGATTCTTCTAAATGTAGTAACCATGGATATTCACCACCTTCAATATCCATTTTCAAAAAAATAGTATTGTACGTATTCATCAAATAATCTAAATTTGAATAATTATCATCATTAAAACCGGCAATATTTTTTTTAATAAATGAAATGTTTTTTGTATATTGGTATGGATACGATTGAATTGTACCATCAAACCCAAAACAATTGTATTCGGTCATGTTGTGTTTTTGAATAAAATCTCGCGAAAAACTCTCTTCGTTTGATATTCCTGCAGAAATGTAACAATCATATTCCCCCTCTAATTCTGCAACTACATATCCTCCGTCACTATTTACACCAAATCTACGTTTATTATCATATTCATATACTTTTAACAGTTGATCCATTGAATTAATATAATTGTATGTTTATATTAATTTAACATTTACACAAACAATTTGTTTTTGGCATATTTTTTATAAATTCATAACAATTTGTACATATACATAAATTCATTTCTTTATAAATATCTATTTCATCATTTATGGTAATTATATTAATTTGTATATGATAATATATTCCCGAATCATACGTTTGATAACCATAGTACTGAAAACGCTCAACGTATTTTAATTCATTGAATACATTTCTACGCTTATATTTTGTATTTTCTATGCTTTCTGATAATGTATAGAAATTGAAACTACAAATAATATCTATCACATCTTTTGGCAATTTCAAATTATAAAGGGCAATACTTTTCATATTACCAAACCACACAATAAAAATTAATCCAATTTTAATAATGACAACTACATGTATCATTTCTAATATATTCTCCACACCAATTACAAATAACAAAATTTATTTTTAATTTATCATACCTATGATAATAACAAATCGATGAACATGGAAAAAAAAGGGGTTCATATAGACCAACCCGCATTAAATATTTTAAATCATTGACTAAAAAATTATATCTACAAATGTTGCGTACTATACTTTGAAATGGTGTGAAATAAATAAAACTACAAATATAATCTGTTATATCTTTTGGAAAATTTAAATTATACACTGCAATACTTTTATTCATAAAAATCATAAATATTTTATATACCAATAAAATATGGCATTATTTTACACAAATGTATTTTCTAATACAGATTTAGATTATTTGAATACACATCCTAGTGTTCTTTCATCAAAATTATTGATCGATTCAAAATCGGATGGATCTGTTTATTTTTCATTACCTGTAACTGAATCAATTCGTACTACATTATTACATTTTGGATTACAAATTCCTATAAATTCACAAATACCATTGAGATGGATTAAAGGCGATACTGTACCACATATAGATGTTGGTCATTCTGATTTTCGAAATACATATTTAATGTACCTTACGGGATCCCCAGGAGAGCTTGTTGTAGATTCGCAATCGTATCCTATTGAAACAAATAGAGGTTATGTATTTAATGAAGGACTATCACATAAAACACAAAATACAGAAAATATTCCTCGTTTATTACTTGGACCTATGAATGAATTATTGGAACCGGTTGGAGGTTCTGCAAATCTATACTCTATTCGGTTAATCCTTCCAAGTTCAAATAATTTAGTCATATTTACCGGATATTTTTATGTAGATATAATTTCAAATATTGTATATGCTTTTTACGATTCAGCCAATCCTTCCGAAAATATTATATCTACAGGAAACAACGGAGGTCCATCTTATTTATATCAACCTGGTTGGTTGTGTTTTGATGGTGGAGGGTGTAATATAACAAAATTTCCTTATTTATATGGTCAAACAGTAGGCGATTATAATTTACATGGAAATACGGGTTTGAGTACTGGAAACAATGTGGATGGATTAGGTAATGTAACTTATGAAATTTGTCGCCCTTTAACTTATTATCCTACTGAGGCAGATGCTCTTGCAAATACAAATTCATTAGGATTTACTCCTTACTATATAGTTGGCGGAGAAGGTCCTTTTAGTGGTTATACAAGTTGGAGAATTGCATCCAATAGTTATGGTAGTTCTCAACAAGGTACAGTGTATACATATGGAGATGGATTAGTTTCTGATGGTGCTTACTATTTATATCCATCTGTTCCATGTTTTTTAGAAGGAACTACAGTTCTATGTAAAATAGATGAGGTTGAAACACATGTTCCTGTAGAAGAACTTGTTACTGGAACACTTGTCAAAACTAGTTTGAATGGATATAAAAAAGTTGTTTTAGTAGGTAAAGGAACGATTGAAAATCCAGGGGATAATGAACGAACTAAAAATCGTCTTTATAAATGTTCTACTTTAAATTATCCTCAACTTAAACATGACTTATACATAACTGGATGTCATTCCATTCTTGAATTTCCAATAACAGATAAACAAAAAGAAGATATAATCAAACATCTTGGTGAATTATTTGTAACAGAAAAAAAATATAGATTATTGGCATGTGTAGATGATCGTGCAGAACCTTGGAATTCAAAAGGTACATATACAATTTGGCATTTTGCTCTTGAAAATGTAAATGAAACCATGAATTATGGCGTTTATGTTAATGGTAAATTATTGGTTGAAACATGTAGTATTCGTTTTCTGAAAACAAAATCAAACATGATATTGAATTGATTTTAATTTATACATTTACATTTTCTTCGGTAATTACCACATTTACAAATATAAAATGTAATATCAAAACGAGATTGTATATTGTAAATCATAATTACATTATATTTTAGGTGTATTTCTTGTAACCGTATTGTATAAAATAAATCACATAGTACTTCATTGAAATTATTTCTAATTCGTTGGTAAGATTCCTCTTGTGTATAATAAATAAAACTACAAATATAGTTTACTACATCCATTGGAATTGGCAAATTCATTACTGCAATACTTTTATTCATTGATTATAAATACAACATAATTTATTTATAATCAATTTTAAAAAGAATTTTAAAAAGGGCAAAGAATAGTTGAGACATCGCGTTTATACATCCGGCAACGGTACAAGACATAACTTGATATCTCCCAAAGAAGCAACCGAATACTTTACAACCAAAGGCAAATCATTTTCCAGAAACATTTCGATTTGATTGCACAGATTCGTACATTTAATAAAATACCCCAGATTTTTCAAACTAAAAATTCCCTGAATAATTTTATTCGAATCTTGTTGCTGAATAAATTTCATACTATCATCCGACTCTGCACGACGTACCTCTGCAGTAGCGAAGGTTCCCTTACATTTGAAAATAAGTTCGTTTGCTACCGACTTGATTTCAATTCGGTCTGAAATACACGATAAATCGCGAATAATCTTTTGAAAATCAGTTGACGGTAAATTAATAACAGACGAAAATACAACATTAGGAACTTCTAATTCTTCCGGATCCGGTTCAATTAGCCGCAACTTTTGAGTTTTACATTGTTTAATATCTCCATTCTCAAACTTTAATCCTAAATTATTTACAATCCCATCATTATAGTCTGACTCTTCAATATACAATGTTAAGGTATCATCGTTATCAATTGAGTTGATGAGTTTAAATAAATGTAGAAGATTTACGCCAATAATAATCTTTTCTTTTTTACATTCATATACTTCAAAATTCTCTGCTTTTAAAAATAAATGAACCAAAATAGTATGCGATTTATCCATGTTAATAATCCGCATTCCATCCGGCTGAAAAATAATATTCGTTTCTAATAAAATATCCTTTAATGCAGTCATTAAAGTTCTCATCGGAGAAATTTGGACTGTTTTTAATGTAAGAACATTCATGTATAATTAGTCGTTAAAATCTTTAAATAGTCTTTCTTTGATTATGTTATGACATTACAAAAATCATTTTTTGCTTTTTTAAGTGAAATTAAAAAAAGTTTTCAAGAATTACGCATTTCAGATGATTTACACAATACATTTGTAATGTTTATGTATGCTGTATATAAATTTATTATATATTATATTGTGGCATGGTTTACAATGACGAATAAATTTGTTACTACTTATTTGCCTTTGCCTAAAATAAATTTTACTTAAATACTATATGAAACATATAAGTTATTGTTGTACTTGTCTTTTTTCCCTCTTCTTGTTATTTGTACTTGTTTATTTAGGAAAAAAACAAATGACCAGTTTAGAACCAATGTCGGTTATTATGAGTGCACCCTATGATAGTACAGATTTATTGTTAGATGAACCGACAAAATTAAAAATGAAAACTACAACATATAAACAATCGCAAAAATATAAAAAAACAGTTGAAATGTCTTCGTTTGAACAAACCAACAATAATCAAAAATATACTCGACCCGAAAATGGTAGCATGGAATTACCTGAACTAAGTGGATTTTATTAATTTATTTAGTTAATATATGGAAAAAAGAGATTACATATCAGAAGCGGAAGAAATTACAGAAAAAAATCAAACCATTATTAATGATCTTGCTATTCACCATAAAAAAATAGAAATGTCTAAACATGATAATCTTGGTTATCAACAAGATATATGGAGAAAAGATATGTTAGAAGATTCTACAATTAGAAAACAGATTATATCTGATTTTCAATCCAAAAAAAATGATAAACTTAAAGAAGAAGAAGAAATATTAAAAACTGCATTACCAGAAGTTATAAAAATGGAAGAAGAAGTTATAAAAATGGAAGAAGAAGAAAATAAAACCAAACCTAAATCATATTTTTTTACGTCACCTATTTTTAAACAAAAAACAAAAACAAAACCTAAAGACTATTGGAATTTAGAAAAACAAATAACCAAACAATTACCATTCTATGATAAAATAACCAAACAATTACCATTCTATGATAAACCCAATAGTACAGTTGTGCATTTTGATTTAGGTGGTAGACGTAAAAAATCGCGTCGAACTCGTAAATCGCGCCAAAGAAAATCTAGACGCCGTTAATTTACAATAATCTCAGGATCTATTGCGTCAACACTTATCATTGGATACTTTTCAATGCTAAATCGTTTCATAAACGAATAAAATTTATTGATTTCATCTTCTTTCATTAACGACATATTTCTCATATATAAATCAACCGATACAGGTTCTTTTTTATATTTTGTAAGTAAATTTCTACAAATTTCTTTCACATGTCTCTTTTCCTCAGGTTTTATCATAAATAACCTATAAATATTTACTTTTCTATCTTTTTTAGGCAAACTATGGTGACTTTCCAACCTAACTCCTCTACCAATGATTTGCTTGTTTGCTGATTCATTCCATGACGGATTCATCAATATAATTCCCGTTGTATTCTTTAAATCTAACCCTTCTCCACCCGCTTTACTAATAAGTAGTACCTTTATCCGGTTTGCATTATATTCTGATACTGCATGATCCCGTTTTTCTTTTGATAACGAACCATTTATGTACAAATGTGGAATTCCAACTTCTGTTAATTTAGCAATTACCTTTTCTAATCCACTCTTTAAATAGTGCGAAAAAACTACAAATTTATCTCGTGCATTACTTTTTACTATATGGTCCATAATCCATTCTACTTTGGGGGATTCTCTACCATCTAGTGAGTTTGATATTTGACGAAGACCATTAAAAAAGGCTTGTTCATTTGGTGTTGGCATTTGTTCTACTCGCATATACGTTTCATAATAGCCTGGAGGCATGGTTAAAAAAATATCATTATATTTTGATTTTGGAAATTTATCCTTGAAGAATTCAATTGACGGAACATATATACTTACCTTTTTCATTAACCATTTTTTAAAATCAAGTTTATAAAATTCTTTACTTGTTATTTCCTTTTCTCCATTTACAATAGCAATCAAATTAATCATATCTGCAGGCAAATTAACCATTGGAGTTGCTGTCAACAACAATACTCTCTTTACTTTTTTACCTAATTCTATCAATGCTTTTGCATAAACACCTACTTCTTTATTTTGTAATGGATCATCCAGACCATCAAATTCTCCTTGATTTGTTCGAATGTTATGGGCTTCGTCTAAAATAAGCATACCTTCTTCTTCCTCTTTTACTAATCCACTTCTGTATGCATTATAAAATCCCTGAATGGTATAAAATTTAAATCTTCGTTTGTCTGCATCTGAAACACCATATTTATCAAGAGTTTGTATAAAATTCTTTTGTAAACTTACCGGAGTAACTACAATAACATGATGTTCAGAACTTTCATTTAAAAAACATTGTCCGGCAGTTACTGCAGTAAGAGTTTTACCAGTACCAACATCATGTATTGCAATAAGTCCTCTGTTTTCAGATAAAAAAGAAACAACGCGTTGTTGATGTGGGTATAGAGGAATTCTACTATTGGTAATACAATCGGATATAGGTATATCATCGTGTGCTAGAGGACTTGGAGAGTTGTACCCTTCTAAATTAAGAAGTTTCTTTTTAGTTTTTTTGGGATTTTTTAATTCCAAATGTATATCTGGATTTTTAATGCATCGTCTTGTTCTTGGATTGCGTATTTGATTCGGTCGACATATTTTATAACACTTTCTTGTTTCAGGATAATATTCTTTTCCTTCAGGACATTCCATAATATATTATATTATTATAATATGTTTAGTTGGCTTCGAAAAAATTTTACTTTTAAACGGAAAAAATATGATAGTCGAATAAATCATCATAACCCAATAATTATTAATCCTGTTTATTATAAAGATGATGAATATGATGAAGATGATGAATATGATAAAATAATTGCAGAAGAAAAAAGGAAACAATTATTAAAACAAAAAAACGAAAATAATTTAATACATGATATTTTAAAATTAGATATATTCCCAGATATAAACAATAATACATTAACAACAAGTCCTCAATATAAAGAACTTAAAGATGCATTTGCGGATTGTTATAAGTACGATAGCAAAACATATCCAGATCAAGTACATTTATATACAGATAAACATTTAAAAGTTATAGTAAAATGTATGCTTCTTATTACAAAACTTATTGGCGATCTTAAACCAGAATATGATGAATATGATGAATATGATGAATATGCTGAATTTGAAAATTATATAATAGAATATAACCCCACTTTATTAATTATAGAAAATACAATATTATTATTAGAAAAAGTATTAAATTTGTTAGAATCGATTGGTGTAGATATGATACACAAACAAAAAAATGCAATACAAATTGGTATTGATTCGCAATTGTTAGGAGTAATAATACCATTATTTAAATATATTCCTTTAATAAAACATTATATTAAGTTGTATAAAGAATATATTAAAAACGATAATGGATATAAACAATATTATAGAAATAAAATTGGATTCTTTAATACACCACATTCTGGCGGTAAAACTAAAAAATGTAAAACTCGTAAGTATAAACGTAAAAAAATATAAAATCGTTTAAAGATTTACCATTTAGATTTTTTTACTTGAATTGTTTGACCTGTTGTTTTCTTTGATTTGGAAGGATCATATTTATCATCATCGTCGTCATCTGGCAAGTTTTTAGACAATTCCCAATATTCTTTTGATCCTAATTTGAATGCAGGATGGTTTTCCGCCTTATACCAAAATATCTGTTCTGTCAACTTGTTACTCTTTGAATTGTTATTAATCACCAAACATTCATAATTTTCAGTGCACTGATCCATTACTTGACAAAACGATTCAAATGTTGGAAACATACCTGCATAATTTTCATAAATCTTTTTACGATTATTGATATACGGTTCTCTCAATATAAATACATAATCAATATTAGTTCTCAAATTTGGCGGAATACCTAATGGATACTGCATGGTTATGATAAGCAATATTTTCCAATGCCGCCCATTCATGAAAAGTAGACGCATAAGTTTATCTTTTGTCCATGAACTATCATATAAGCAATCATCTAAAATAACAAATGTACGAGGATCAATATTACTTTTCTTATAAGTTTGCATTTCTTTCATTACCTGTTTCATACACGTTTTTTGTCGTTTCAATATATTTTCAATAATTGATGTATTGTATTCGTCATGAATAAAAAGTTTAGGAATATGTTCACTATAAAAACTATTTCCAGCTTCAGTTCCCGATATAACTGTTCCTACAGGTATGTCTTGTTGATAAAAAAGTAAATCACGTACAAGGAAACTTTTACCAGTATCACGTCTACCAATTAACACAATAACAGGTCCTTTATTTTCATTTGGTCTAAAACTAATATCTCTCATATTAAATTTTTTAAGTTCTAAAGTCATGTTTAAGGAGTATAAAAATATTATACAGTTAAAACTTAATTGGTTCAAACCAAGTACAAAAAGTATAGTAGAGTTTTATGGTATTTTACAAAAAAAATAAAAATGGCACTCTTTTACAAGAATTGGAAACGATTTTAGATGTTTCCGGTGCACAGAATTATATTCCAATTTATTCCAGATTTTTTACATTAAGCTCTACAAATTGGAATAGTATTAATTTAGAAAATGACTATGAACTAGAAACAATTCATCAGTGTGAATATAATACAGGTCTTGCTACATTAGCCAATACATCAACTCTTCCCATTTTTTTAAAGTATTCTCCCCTATTAGATCCTTTAAAATACCTAAATGGAAAGTATACAAATTATGATTTCACACTTCCTGGATTAACTGGTAATTTTCCTAAACTTATGGATGTTCACAATTCTGCATATATTGATAGTTTTTTTTCCTATCTATCTTCGCAACTTTTGTACAAACAAAACTTTGTAAATGGTATTGGATTTTACGGAAGTTATTTGGGTATTAAACAAAATTTTCGATACAATATTGAAGACGAAATTGAACAACTACACAATTCCACGTTTTTCTATGAAAATAACAACAAATTATTTACATTGAATAAAGAAATTACCACACCTCCTTCTCAAAAAAACAGAGAACGGTTGGTTTTAAACGATGAATGTATTGCTCTTCCGATTGAAGATTTAGAATGTTCTATTTCAGAACGCGTTCAAATCAATGATGCAGATATAGAAGTAATAGAAGATTTAATTCCAATTCAAGATAAATCTATAGATAATCATTCAGATACTTCATCCAAATCGTCGAATACAGAAGTAAATGATTCTGATTTTGAAACAGATGACGATACAGAAACGGACGATTCAGATGATAGCGATTTTATGTTTGGTTTAAATGCAAATATTCACCAATTTCCAGTACAAATTATTGCTTTAGAACAATGTAAAGATACACTCGATTCGTTGCTCGTTGAAGCAATACCAACTGAAGAAATTACTTCTGCATTAATGCAAGTAATTATGACATTAATTATGTACCAAAATGTTTTCCAATTTACACACAATGATTTACATACCAATAATATTATGTTTGTTGAAACCAATGAACCTTATTTGTATTACACCTATAAAAATATTCATTATAAAGTTCCGACGTATGGTCGAATTTTCAAACTTATAGATTTTGGACGTGCAATTTATACCTATGATGGAAAACGTTTTGTCTCTGATAGTTTTCATATGGAAGGAGATGCAGCAACCCAATATAATATAGAACCATTTTTGGATCCATCTAAGCCTGTTATTGAACCGAACTACAGTTTTGATTTGTGTCGTCTAGCATGTTCTATGCTTGATATTATACCAGATGATACTCCATTGTATGAATTAGTTGAAGAATGGTGTATGGATGATAAAAATAGAAATGTACTTTATAAGAAAAATGGCGAGGAACGATATCCAGATTTTAAATTATATAAAATGATTGCCAGAACAGTTCATGCACATGTACCCGAAGTACAATTAGAAAAACCAATTTTCAAAAAATATGTAGTTTCGCATGAAAACGAGCAAAGCATTTCTATTCGTAATAAATAATTTTACAAAATAATAAATAATGGTATGATACTATTATTTATTATTTTTATTCTATACCAATCAAATAAACACAAAAATTATGATAAACTAATTTAATTTCAGTAAATAAATGGAAAAAACAATTACAAAATGAATTAACTATCGTAGAAACGTGGGATATAACACATCAAACATTTATACCATATTACAGACATTTTTTTAGTATTTATATTAAAAATAAAAAATTACCTGAATGGATTTCGGATACTCTTATATCTTATTTTTCAAATAATCAACATTTCTCCTATGTAATTGCTGTTTGTAAAAAATTGAATTGAGATGAAGTTTCGGTTTAATATAAAATGGACTATTGTGAAATTGACTATTGTGAAATTGACAACATATTTGACGATTCATCAAGCGATGTTGGTACCCGGATTCGTCTTCATACCGAAATTAAAATAAAACAATTTGAAATTCCTGATATTATTTATGATTTTGATATATTTATAATTGTTGAAGAAATTGATTTTACCAATTTTTGAGTTATAGAAATTTTATATATATAAAATTTTTTAATCATTTTATAAAAATGTATTATATAATTATTAAATGTTACACTGGTATCAATTTGAATGTTATGATGCTGTAATAAAAAGTTTTCTAAACAACCGTTTCCATTTGCATGTATAAAACTACATTTTTTATTATTTAATTTTATTTGTTGTAATGGCGTTGAAATAACATAAAAAAAATTGTGTTTTATATCACAATATATATCATTTGGATTTTGTTTTGCATATTTTATAAGTTCTACTTGATCGTCCTGTATATTTTTTTGTTGTAAAATAAATAACAATATATGTTTTATGTTTTTAACATAACCTATATATGTTCCTGAATTTATTTTAGAATTATCAAATACAACATCATTAAAGAATTCTTGTATACTATTTTGTGTAACACCTCCGCCAACAATCATTTTTACATTTGGGTGTTTTTTTGAAAACTTTATAAATTTCCTTTCTAATTTGATTATATTTTTTGTAGGAAGAACATCATATGCATCTACAAAACATATAATATTATCGTCTTTTAATGATTCTAAATATTCTATTATTAATTCGTATTTCATAATAAATCCTCTCCATTTCATACCCATTCCTAACACAACTAATTCTGGAAGCAATTGTTTAAGATATGGTAAATATAAAATACTTTCGGTTGCTACACATACATAATGTATCATAACAGAATATTATATCATATTTTACAAATTTATACCAATTATGTTTTTATATTTTCTG
>Ga0209550_10003531_pt1 | contig 14908 bp, 27 predicted proteins | sample LauGreSuBDMM15SN_2_FD_187567 | JGI IMG/M metagenome (GOLD analysis project Ga0209550, IMG submission 187567) | Freshwater lake microbial communities from Lake Michigan, USA - Su13.BD.MM15.SN (SPAdes) (version 5) | ecosystem: Environmental > Aquatic > Freshwater > Lake | place: Lake Michigan...
TTTTGATCGAGCATAAACGAGGAGATTTAAACGATGGTGACCGAGAAAAATTTGTCTGGAACAAATTTTCGCGACAGCCCCCGAAGGGGGTGAGGCACATGGATGTGCCGAACAAAAACGCAGGAATATCGGGCCATATTTCAAGTTTTCCGTAGGGAGGCATCGTTTAAAACTACCGTTTAAGCGAAGATAAAAAAGCCGCAAAATGATTCCCGAGGAGTATATACCCAGCGGCTTGTCCGCACCGGGACGACGCACAAGAGAGACCTAAAATTCCACCACTGACCGAATAGACTGACCGGCATGCATTAAATCAAACGCATCATTGATCTTAGTCAGCGGTAATTTATGGGTAATCAAATCATCAATATTAATCTTACCATCCATGTACCAATCGACAATTTTAGGCACATCCGTTCGACCACGAGCACCCCCAAACGCAGAGCCTTTCCACACTCGCCCGGTGACTAATTGAAACGGTCGCGTTGAAATTTCCTGGCCGCCACCTGCCACACCAATAATAACACTCACACCCCAACCTTTATGACAACACTCTAAGGCTTGCCGCATCAACGTTACGTTACCAACGCATTCAAAACTAAAATCCGCACCACCGTTTGTTAAATTCACTAAATAAGGAACTAAATCACTCGCGACTTCTTTAGGATTCACAAAATGGGTCATGCCAAATTTTTCTGCCAATGCTTTTCGTGCTGGATTAATATCAACACCAATAATTTTATTGGCGCCAGCCAATCTCGCACCTTGAACCACATTCAAACCAATACCACCCAAACCAAATACGACAACGTTAGCACCTTGATGTACCTTTGCCGTATAAATTACCGCACCAATTCCCGTCGTTACACCACAACCGATGTAACAAACCTTATCAAAGGGCGCGTCTTCACGAATCTTTGCTACAGCAATTTCTGGCAGTACCGTGTAGTTGGCAAACGTCGATGTCCCCATGTAATGAAACAACTTACTGCCATTCAAACTAAAACGACTGGTGCTATCAGGCATCAAACCCTTACCTTGGGTCACACGTATTGCTTGGCAGAGATTGGTTTTTTGCGAGAGGCAATAGTCGCATTGTCGGCATTCTGGCGTATACAGCGGAATGACATGATCGCCCGACCTCAGGCTTTTAACATTTTTACCCACGTCAACGACAATACCAGCGCCTTCATGACCTAAAATAGTCGGAAACAAACCCTCAGGATCATCGCCAGACAAAGTGAATGCATCGGTATGACAAACACCTGTTGCCTTGACTTCAATCAACACCTCGCCCTCTTTGGGGCCGTCAAGATCCACTGTTTCTATCGATAAGGGCTTACCCGCCTGAAACGCTACCGCTGCTTTTACTTTCATAATAAATCCTATTAAAAAAATAGCAGTGTAACAACTCAATTCAAAGAAATCTAATTTTATCCCTGGACTCTGCTTCGCGGCACCCAGCCTTATATACCCAAAAAACGCTTTGGGTATATAGCGCTTCCACTTTAGATTTCCAGTTATTCTATGGATGATATGCTGGTGCGAAAAAGAGAATGCCGTTGGGCTTCGCAAGCTCAGCCCAACCTACATTGAATGCATAACTGGAGTTTTAAAGTGGAAGCGCTATATAGTCGCTGGCGCGAAACTCCTCATGCGGCTTTTTCCTTGTTTGGCGGTTTCTGGTGTCTGATAAGCTGCCTCATGTTAAACCCAAGTATTGAAGTATAACCAGAGTTCTCGATTCCTTTGCCCGATTTCATTAATCACCAAATTTAATTGCTAATTCCAATAAAATTAGCTAAAATGGTCTAGATAATCTAGATTTATGGAGAATCATCATGAGCTGGGCATTAGCAGACGCAAAAAATCGATTTAGCGAAGTGGTTAGACTGGCAATTTCCACCGGACCCCAAGAAATTACTCGTCGAGGAGAAAAGATCTTCGTGGTATCAGAGAAAGATTTTCGAAAACTTAACAACGAACATATCGATTTCAAACAATTTTTATTAAAAGAAACACCAGATTTAGAAGGTCTTGATATTCGTCGCGATCAATCGCCAATGCGGGATGTTGACCTATGAAATTATTATTAGATACTTGCGTACTCGCTGAATTTGCCAAACCCAAGACAGATCAAAACGTTCAGCGTTTTATTCAGGACATCGCCAGCGAAGCGTTGTTTATCAGCGTGATATCATTGGGCGAAATCAACAAAGGTATTCATTTGTTAACTACCAGCAAACCTAAAACTCATTTGCAAAAATGGATGAAAACGCTGGAAATGACTTATCAACATCGTGTATTACCCATCAACGCAGAAATTGCCAATCTGTGGGGAGAAATCACCGCTCTAGCACAAAAGAAAGGAAAAACTCTTCACAGCGCTGATGGATTGCTTGCTGCAACTGCCATTATACACGGCTTACATTTAGTGACGAGAAACACCAAAGATTTTCAACATACACCGGTACTGTTGATAAACCCATGGGAATGCCCACAGGAATAACCCCGGGATTCGCTCGCTGCACTCGCTACTCCCGGGCTACATTAAACCTAGAAAACACAATCGCTTCTTCGAAGAGTGCCAACAAAAATCCCCGCGCTTGCGGGGATTTTCAATCAATTACATTTATTTGCTATCCGTCGGTGAGCCGGGACGATCGACTAACTCGACATAAGCCATCGGTGCGCAATCGCTCTTACGAAAGCCGCATTTTAAAATACGGATATAACCACCAGGACGTTTTTCATAACGTGGGCCGAGGACTGTGAACAATTTACCAATCATTTCGTTATCACGCAATTTTGCGAATAAGGTTCTACGAGCATGAACGCTATCAACCTTTGCGCGAGTAATCATGGGTTCAACGTAACGACGTAATTCTTTTGCCTTGGGCAAGGTCGTTTGAATCAACTCATGACGGAATAATGAATTCGCCATATTCATGAACATCGCTTTACGATGCGCACTGGTACGATTTAATTTAAGACCACTCATACGATGTCGCATATTACTTTCCTTCTTCTTTCAAACTAACAGGCGGCCAACCATCCACACGCATACCCAAAGCAAGGTTGTGTGCCGACAGAATAGCCTTGATTTCGTTCAATGATTTTTTGCCTAAGTTAGGTGTTTTTAATAAATCAACTTCGGCACGTTGCACGAGATCGCCAATAAAATGAATATTTTCCGCTTTCAAGCAGTTAGCAGAACGAACGGTCAATTCCAAATCGTCGACTGGGCGCAAGAGAATCGGATCATACGCTTCTTTAGATTCATGCTTTTCTCTCATTGGCTCAACTTGCAAGTCAACAAACGCCGCCAATTGGTGCTGCAGAATAGTTGCCGCACGACGAATCGCTTCTTCAGGATTCAATGTGCCATTGGTTTCAATCTCTAAAATCAGCTTGTCTAAGTTGGTACGTTGCTCAACACGCGCACTTTCAACCGTGTAGGTCACGCGACGAACAGGAGTAAAGCTTGCATCTAAACGCAGTATACCAATTTCACGGTTTTCTTCGTCATGCCTTGGCTCGATAGCAGCAATTTGATAACCACGACCCATTTCAACCGTAAGGTGCATCTTAAACGTGACTGCTTTAGAAATGTGGGCAATCACTTGTTCTGGATTAATAATCTTAAGGCCGTGTTCTAAGGTCAAATCACCCGCTGTCACCACCCCAGGACCCATTTTTTCAATGTGCATACTGGCTTTATTACGACCTTCCAATAAAATAGCAATATTCTTTAAATTTAACAGAATATCAACCACATCTTCCTGAACGCCTTCGATGGTACTGTATTCGTGCAATACCCCCTCGATTCGCACTTCCGTAATAGCCGCACCGGGCATTGACGAAAGCAAAATACGTCTTAAGGTATTACCTAAAGTATGACCGAAACCACGTTCAAAAGGCTCCAAAACCACTTTCGCATGAAAAGGATTTTTGACTTGAACTTTAATTTCTGTCGGGGTTAAAAAATCATTTAGCATCATTCAATACTCCATACGCCTGGCAAAGTGATAAAATTACTTAGAATACAACTCAACTACTAATTGTTCTCTGATATCCAACGGTAACTCACTGCGATCTGGCAGCGTTTTAAATGTTCCTTCTAACTTCGTTGCATCAACAACAACCCACTCCGGAGGAGTTCCACGTTGTGTAGCCAATTGCAATGCTGAGAGAATACGCTCTTGCTTTTTAGCTCTATCAGCAATAGTAACGACATCTCCAGGCTTAACTTGATAAGATGCAATATTGATGACTCTACCATTTACCAAAACAGCACGGTGTGAAACCAATTGTCTGGCTTCGGCACGGGTCGATGCAAATCCCATGCGGTAAACAACGTTATCCAAGCGAGCTTCTAAAATCTTTAGCAAGTTCTCGCCGGTAGAACCCTTCATACTCGCCGCTTTCTTAAAGTAATTACGGAACTGCCGCTCCATCACACCATAAATACGACGAACTTTTTGTTTTTCACGCATTTGCACACCGAAGTCAGTATCGCGACCTCGACGTTGCCCGTGTTGACCAGGTAAAATATCCAAATGACATTTTGAATCCATAGCACGATAGCCAATGGTACCTAAATCATATCGTTCCCGTCTTGCTAATTTACAACGTGGACGTAAATTTCTAGCCATGTTTGCTCCTGATTATATTCGACGACGTTTTGAATCACGGCAACCGTTATGCGGAATACCGGTCACATCAGAAATGGTATTGACTCTCAAACTGACCATACCACCTCGACCACCTGAAGAACGACCTTCGCCACCTTCACCTTCTGTTTTACCGGCCGCGCCTCGCTTAGCGACTTCAACACTAGCCGAAGCCAATGCCCGCACTGCAGATTCTCGACCTGGGCCTGGACCCTTCACCCGCACATCAAGGGTACGCATGCTATAATTTTCTAACACCGCAATAGCCACCTTTTCTGCTGCAACCTGAGCCGCAAACGGGGTGCTTTTACGTGAACCGCGAAATCCACAAGCAGCCGCACTGGACCATGCCAATGTATTGCCCTGAGGATCTGTAATCGTCACAATTGTGTTGTTAAAAGACGCAAAAATATGCGCTATGCCATTAGGAACATGGCTGTTAGCACGCTTGCGTTTTACTTCAGTATTTTTTTTCGGTTCTGCCATTATCTGTTACCACCTTTAACCTTTACTTTTTGGTTTTACTGCCTGATTTTTTACCTTTACGAGTTCTAGCGTTAGTGCGAGTACGCTGCCCACGAACAGGGAGATTACGACGATGGCGCATACCACGGTAGGTACCTAATTCCATCAATCGCTTAATATTTAAAGACACTTCACGACGCAAATCACCTTCAATGGTGTATTTAGCGATCTCTGTTCGTAGACTATCTAATTGCACCTCGGTAAGATCTTTAATCTTTACCGTCGGTTGTATACCAACCGCGTTACAAATATCAATCGCTCTTTTACGGCCAATACCATAGATAGCAGTCAGACCAACGTCTGTATGTTTATTGACTGGGATATTCACGCCTGCAATACGGGCCATGTGTTTAACTCCTAAAAATTCATTTATTTTTAATCAAAAATCAACCAAAACACCAGGAACTTTAGTTGGCTTAAAAAGACCGCAAGGATACCTTCTAGTCAACCATAAATCAACTCTTTTTTGATGATTTATACTATCCTTGTTTTTGTTTATGTCGAGCTTCGGTACAAATAACCAATACTTTACCTTTGCGTCTTATAATCTTGCAATTTCGACATCTTTTCTTAACGGATGCACATACTTTCATCTTCTCCACCTCTATTTAAGCAAACCAAAATTACCAACATTGCCGGATTTCTTCAATAATGACTCATATTGCAATGACATCAAATGCGCTTGCAGTTGAGCAATAAAATCCATCACGACCACCACGATAATCAATAATGACGTACCGCCAAAATAAAAAGGCACATTCCAGGCCCGAATCATCAACTGCGGCACTAAACAAACCAAAACGATATAAATGGCACCGGCCAACGTTAATCGCGTCATCACGGTATCAATAAAACGAGCCGTTTGATCTCCCGGACGAATACCAGGAACAAATGCGCCGGATTTTTTCAAATTTTCTGCCGTTTCTCTTGGATTAAAAACCAAGGCAGCATAAAAGAATGAGAAGAATACCACAGCAGCGGCAAATAGCACCATATAAATGGGTTGCCCCACTTGTAAGGCTAAACTGACCGGACTCAACCAAGCTAACCATTTATAATGACTTAAAAATAAAGCCAGTGTCGCAGGAAACATAATAATACTAGAAGCGAAAATAGCAGGAATCACTCCTGACATATTAAGTTTTAGCGGTAAATGCGAACTTTGTGCTTGCGTCATATGACGGCCTTGAACACGTTTAGCATAATTAATGGTGATGCGACGCTGTGCTCGCTCCATAAAAACAACAAATCCTGTCACCGCCAAGACAATCACGACGATCAAAAACATCACCAACACTGACATTTGACCTTCGCGAACTTGCTCTAGCGTCACACCCAGTGCCGATGGCAAGCGTGATACGATACCGGCAAAAATAATCATTGAGATACCATTACCAATGCCCCGCTCTGTCATTTGCTCACCGAGCCACATCAAAAACATAGTACCGGTTACCAATGTAATGGTGGCAACAAAATAAAATATAAATCCTGGCGCATGACTTAAAGTGACGTTTTGTGAGACTAACCACCGCGAAATACCAATTGCCTGAAAAAAAGAAAGAATCAACGTAAAATAGCGAATGTACTGATTAATCTTACGCTGCCCCATTTCACCTTCTTTTTTGATTTCACCCAAGCTAGGAATGACGGATGTTAACAGCTGAATGATAATAGAAGCAGAAATATAAGGCATCACACCGAGAGCAAACACCGTAAAATTACGTAATGCACCTCCGGAAAACATATTGAATAGACCAAGCATACCGTTGCCATGTTGGTTAAAGAACGTTTGCAAGGCAACTGGATTAATGCCGGGAACAGGAATGTAGGCGCCCATACGGAAAATAATAATGGCGATGACCAAAAACAGAAGACGATGCTTAAGTTCCGTTAAACCACCCGATGATTGAGCCGCCTTCGCCATCTGATTAACCTTCTACTTTGCCACCCGCTGCTTCAATCGCTGCGCGGGCACCTTTGGTCACTGGAACTTTGACAGTAAACGCTCTAGCAACATCACCGCTGGCAATCAATTTAACAGTTTTAGTTGAAGACTTAATAACACCGCATTCCTTGAGCGTGAACAAGTCGACGATTTCGTCTTTTAGCTGACTTAAATCCGATAAACGCACTTCTTCTCTTAATAGGGATTTACGTGAAATAAAACCGAATTTAGGCAACCGTCGATAAATAGGCATTTGACCGCCTTCAAAACCAATACGGGGCTGACCACTTTTACGTGATTTTTGACCTTTATGACCACGACCACAGGTCTTACCTAAACCAGAACCAATACCACGACCAACGCGTTTCTTTGGTTTTTTAGAACCCGGAGCTGGACTTAATGTGTTGAGTAACATAGTTAGACTTCCTCAATTTTTAACATATCAATCACTTTATTCATCATGCCTCGATTACAAGCGGTGTCTTCAACGACAACCGTATGATGCAGTCGGCGTAACCCCAACCCTTTCACACACGATTTATAACTTTTCTCTCTGTGGATAGGACTTCTAACCAACGTCAATTGTACTTGTTTACTTTTAGCCTTAACCATGCTCATCACCCTTATTAATTAGTGTCGATAAGATCTTCTACTCGTTTACCGCGTTTTTCAGCAATGCCTTCCGGTGAAGAAATACTTTGTAATGCCTTGATAGTCGCGCGCACAACGTTAATCGGATTACTCGAACCAATGGTTTTTGCCAATACGTTCTGTATACCCAATACTTCAAACACGGCACGCATCGCTCCGCCGGCAATAATACCCGTACCACTGGACGCCGGTTTCATAAACACTTTACTAGCGCCATGATAAGCAGTCACTTCATAATGTAACGTATTACCATTGAGATTAACATGATGCATGTTACGACGCGCTTGTTCCATCGCCTTTTGAATAGCGGCCGGAACTTCACGAGATTTACCGTGCCCCATACCAATCTTACCCTTACCATCGCCAACCACGACGACCGCAGCAAAACTGAATATACGACCACCTTTTACCACTTTTGAATTACGATTAACCACAACGAGCTTTTCTAACACGCCATCGCTTTTTGTCGTTACGTCAAAACTTGTCATCTAACACTCCTCGAGAATAAATTTACGACTTTTCTATCGTCGCCTAAAACTCTAAACCACCTGCTCGAGCCGCATCAGCCAATGCCTTAATACGACCATGATACTTAAACCCAGAGCGATCAAACGCAATCGCTTTAACACCGGCGCTCACAGCACGTTCTGCCACTAATTTACCAACTGCCGTAGCGGCGCTAACATTACCCGTGTATTTCAATGTTCCTTTGAGATCTTTTTCAACCGTTGAGGCACACGCCAACACGGTTTGACCGTCTGACGCAATTACTTGTGCGTACATATGCCGTGGTGTCTTAAAGACACACAAGCGAGGAACTTCCAAAAACTTAATCTGCGCTCTTGTACGCTTTGCTCGACGTAATCTGGTTTGCTTCTTTTCCATCGTGATCGCCTCTTTAATCTATAAATCTATGCTTATTTCTTAGTTTCTTTCAACTTAATCACTTCGTCCGCATAACGCACACCCTTACCTTTATAAGCTTCTGGTGGACGGTAAGCGCGGATATTCGCAGCGACTTGACCTAGTAATTGCTTATCCATCGATTTCACAATGATTTCTGTCTGCGTTGGTGTTTCAATCGTAATACCTTCAGGGATAGGGAAATCCACCGGGTGTGAAAACCCTAAGGTTAAACTCAAGAATTTTCCTTTAACCGCAGCACGGTAACCGACGCCGACTAACAGCAATTTTCTTTCAAAACCAACAGTCACCCCGGTCACGATGTTTTGCACCAACATACGCGTTGTACCAGCTAATGCATCAGCACCAGCCGTCTTTGCAACCACTTTCAATAATTGATCTTGAAGCGTAACTTCAACATCTTGATGAATAGTATGAGACAAAACACCCTTGGGCCCTTTAACATTTAACAGTTGTCCAGCAAAGCTCGCCTCAACACCTTTGGGCAATTGAACTGGATAGTTTGCAATTCGAGACATAACTTCTCCTCTATTCAACAAAGCAAATGACTTCGCCGCCTAAATTTTCAGCGCGCGCCATTTTGTCACTTTTTAATCCTTTAGCCGTAGAGATAATCGCTACACCTAAACCATTTAGCACTTTTGGTAATTCCTGTGCTTGTCTATAAACTCGCAAACCGGGACGACTAACGCGTTTAATTTTGTTAATAACCGGTTTACCAGCAAAATATTTTAAATCAATAGTTAATTCCGGCTTTACCGCATCGTTAACATTAAAATCAGAAATATAACCCTCATCTTTCAGTACTTTGGCTATCGCCAACTTCAATCGCGATGCTTGCATCGCTACAGATACCTTCGCTGCACGTTGGCCATTGCGAATTCTTGTTAACATATCTGCTATAGGATCTTGTAATGACATAACACTCTACCTCTATTACCAACTCGCTTTCTTTAGACCAGTAATCATGCCCATCATGGCATATTCACGCAACTTATTACGGCCTAACCCAAATTTACGATAAACACCACGTGACCGACCAGTAATACGACAACGATTGCGCAAACGCGTTTTGCTGCTATTTCTCGGTAAATCTTGTAACTTCATTTGCAATCGTAAGACTGCCTCGGGCGACTCTTCATTCGCTGCCACGGCAATATACGCCTTGCGTAACTGTTCTTTCAAGTCAGCCTTTTTAGCGCGATACGCTTTTACCGTATCTTGTCGTCGTCCTTCTTTTTCAATCAATGCCGTTCTTGCCATGTAAACACCTACACCTTACTCTTTAATAGGAAAATTAAACGCTTTCAACAAAGCACGTGCTTCATCATCTGTTTTCGCAGTGGTTGTAATGGTGATATCCAAACCACGCAACGCATCAATTTTATCGTAATTGATTTCAGGGAAAACGATCTGTTCTTTCAAGCCCATGCTGTAATTACCACGACCATCAAACGATCGAGACTTTAACCCTCTAAAGTCACGGATACGAGGAATGGTAATTGAAATCAGACGATCTAAAAATTCATACATTCTGTTTCTGCGTAACGTCACTTTGCAACCAATCGGCCAATCTTCCCGAATTTTGAAGCCAGCAATTGATTTACGCGCATTGGTTACAATGGGTTTCTGACCACTAATCGCTGTCATATCATTCACAGCATGCTGCATCACTTTTTTATCGGCAATCGCTTCACCAACGCCCATGTTCAAAGTGATTTTAGTGATACGTGGCACTTCCATCACTGAAGCGTAATTAAACTGTTTCATTAACTTATCAATAATTTCGCTTTTATATAATTCTTGCATTCTAGACATCATGACTATCAACCTCAATTCTGAATAGTAGTTCCATCGGCTTTAAAATAACGTGTTTTAGAGCCATCTTCTTGGACTTTAAATCCTACCCGACTGCCTTTGCCCGCCTGGGTGTTATAAAGCATCACGTTAGAAACATGGATCGACGCAGGCTGTTCAACGATACCGCCTTTGTCACCCTTATTCGGATTACCTTTTTTATGTTTCTTGATCATATTAACGCCTTCAACAACACAACGCATGTCAGCCGCTAAGCGTACAATCTTGCCGCGCTTACCTTTATCTTTGCCGGCTATAACAATAACTTCATCACCTTTTTTTAATCTATTCATGGCTTACTCTCTTATAAAACTTCAGGTGCAAGTGACACAATTTTCATAAACTTCTCAACACGCAATTCACGCGTCACCGGTCCAAAAATACGGGTGCCGATGGGCTGCATTTGCGCATTTAACAATACGACTGCATTCGTGTCAAAACGTATCAGTGAACCATCAGAGCGACGCACACCTTTACGAGTACGCACAACCAACGCATTCATCACTTCACCTTTTTTGACTTTACCCCGTGGAATCGCTTCTTTAATGCTAACTTTAATCACATCACCAATATTAGCATAACGACGATGCGACCCACCCAATACTTTGATACACATAACTTGGCGAGCACCACTATTGTCGGCTACATCCAGTCTCGTTTGCGTTTGTATCATATCCTCTCCCAGTATTTTTAATTGGGCCTATTTTAATTTGGCCTGTTTTAATTTGTCTCAATTAAGCCGCAGCAGCGTCGATAATTTTGACCAATACCCACGTTTTCTTTTTAGAAATGGGCCTTGATTCACTGATTTCAACAATATCACCAATCTTGGCACTGTTTGTTTCATCATGTGCATGCATTTTTGATACACGATGTATTACCTTATCGTAAACTGGATGACGAACTGTGCGCTCAATGGCAACAACAATAGTTTTATCCATTTTGTCACTCACTACTTTACCCACTAAACCAGATTTTTTGCTTTGCTGTGTCATTATCGATTACCACTCAATTTTCGTTCTGTTAATAATGTCTTAACACGAGCTATTGCTCTGCGCACCGTTTTCAATTGAGAAAATTTGGTGAGCTGTCCTGTGCCCTTTTGCATACGCAATTTAAACTGCTCACGCAATAAAGCAATCAACTCTTTACTCAATTCTTCTGTTGCTAAGTTTCTTAACTCTTTAATTTTCATTGCATCACCGTTCTTTCAACAAACATCGTACTCACGGGTAACTTAGCCGCCGCTAGCTTAAAGGCCTCACGAGCAATTTCATTGGTTACGCCTTCCATTTCGAATAACATTCTACCGGGCTGAACCAATGCAACGTAGTACTCAACGTTACCCTTACCTTTACCTTGACGCACTTCCAACGGTTTTTTAGTGATGGGTTTGTCTGGGAAAATACGAATCCACACTTTACCACCCCGTTTAATAAAGCGAGTCATTGCCCGACGCGCTGCTTCGATTTGTCTAGACGTAATCGGCGCGTAATCCACCGCTTTTAAACCGAATTCACCAAAGCTGATTTTGCTATGGCACATACCTCTGTTTCGGCCTTTTTGTTGCTTACGAAACTTCGTTCGTTTTGGCTGTAACATGACTGCCTCCTACTCCTGCGTTGTCTTTTCTACGGGTTTCTGCGTCGCTTCTTTTGTCAGGACTTCTCCCTTGAAAATCCAAACTTTAACGCCAATAATACCGTACGTTGTTTTAGCAATGGCAACACCATAATCAATGTCAGCACGGAACGTATGCAAAGGCACACGACCTTCTCGATACCATTCGCTACGTGCAATTTCAGCGCCGCCTAAACGACCACTGATATTGACTTTCACACCTTTAGCGCCGGCTCGAATCGCACTGGTTACTGCACGTTTCATTGCCCTTCTGAACATAATGCGTTTTTCTAGTTGCTGCGCAATAGTTTCCGCGACCAGTTTTGCATCGAGATCGGGTTTACGCACTTCGGCAATACCAATATGGACCGGAACACCGCCCATCATGCGACTGACATCATCACGCAATACCTCGACGTCTTTACCGCTTTTGCCAATAATCACACCGGGACGCGCGGTAAAAATAGTGATTTTAGCATTTTTAGCGGGGCGTTCAATTTGCACGCGGCTGACCGACGCATGGGCTAATTTTTCCATGATATATTCACGCACTTTGATATCAGATATCAAAGTGTTTGCGAAATCCTTGCTGTTAGCATACCACGTAGAAGCCCAGTCTTTGGTGATACCTAAACGTATTCCGATTGGGTTGACTTTTTGACCCATTATTTCTTCTCCTGCTCATCCGATACTTTCACGGTAATGTGACAAGTACGTTTCAAAATTTGATTACCACGACCTTTTGCACGCGCCTGAAAACGACGCATACTGGGACCTTCATCGACGTAAATCGAAGAGATACGCAATTCATCAACATCAGCACCGTTATTGTGCTCCGCGTTCGCAATGGCAGATTCTAAGACCTTTTTAACAAATACAGCTGCTTTTTTGGTGCTGAATGTCAACAGATTCAATGCTTGCTCTATCGGTAAACCGCGAACTTGGTCAGCCACTAAACGACATTTTTGTGCCGACATGCGCGAATATTTTAATTTAGCAAAGGTTTCCATTTATTAACGCCTCTTAGGTTTTCGTTTTTAGGTTTTCGTCTTTCTATCGCCAGAGTGAGCCTTGAAAGTACGCGTCGGCGCAAATTCACCAAGCTTATGACCCACCATATTTTCCGTAATAAAAATTGGCACGTGTAACCGACCATTATGCACGGCAATAGTTAAACCCACCATTTCCGGAATAATCATCGAACGTCTCGACCAAGTTTTAATTGGTTTTTTACTTTTCGTATTAACGGTATCAACAACCTTCTTTAATAAATGACCGTCAATATGCGGACCTTTTTTTAATGAACGTGGCACGTTTTACCCTCTCTGTTAACTATCTTTTTTCGGTCGTGAAATAAACTTATCAGTACGTTTATTTCGACGAGTTTTATAACCTTTCGTTGGTTGTCCCCAAGGCGTTACAGGATGTCGTCCTGCTGACGTCTTACCTTCACCACCCCCATGAGGATGGTCAACTGGGTTCATCGCAACACCTCGAACTGTTGGGCGAATACCGCGGTGTCGTTTCGCACCGGCTTTACCCAATTTTCTTAAATTATGCTCAGAGTTACACACTTCGCCAATCACTGCTGTGCAAGTCAAGTCAGTGCGCCTAAAACACGTGAGTTGATCGAACAATTAAAATCGTTAAATTTGAGTCAAGTGCTGATTGTATCTGATCGTATTGACGAAAACCTATATTTAGCGGCTCGTAATATAAAAAACGTCGACATCTGTGATGTAGAGGGCATTAATCCAGTGGTGATGATTGCTTATCCGCACGTAGTGATGACGGTTGCAGCGCTGAAGCAACTTGAGGAGATGTTAGGATGAACCCGATACGCGAAGAATCACTGTTAAAGGTGTTGTTATCGCCGCATGTTTCTGAGAAGGCAACAGTGACGGCTGACAAGCATCGTCAGTTTGTGTTTGAAGTGGCGAAAGAAGCGACCAAAGCGATGATTAAATCAGCGGTTGAGCATTTATTAAAAGTCGAGGTTGATGCTGTTCGTGTATTAAACATGAAAGGTAAAACCCGTCGTTTCAAAGGCATTAAAGGTCAGTTGAAATCTTGGAAGAAAGCTTACGTCACATTGAAAGACGGCCAAGATATTGATTTCACCAGTATCAATGTAGAAGGGGGAAAATAGAGTATGACAATTCTCAGATCTAGGCCAACTTCCCCGTCGCGGCGATTTACAGTTGCCATCAAATCGGAAGATTTGCATAAAGGCAGTCCGTATGCACCGTTGTTAGAGCATCAACATAGACACAGTGGTCGTAATAATGCTGGTCGTATTACCTGCCGTCATAGAGGCGGTGGCCATAAGCAACATTATCGCATTATTGATTTTAAACGAAACAAGTTTGATATTGTTGGTAAAATTGAACGTTTAGAGTATGATCCGAACCGCACAGCGCATATTGCATTAGTACTTTACGCCGACGGTGAACGTCGCTATATTATTGCACCCAAAGGTTTAAAGGCTGGTGGCGAAGTTATTTCAGGTAAAGGTGAAGTAGCCATTAAACCAGGTAACTGTATGCCGTTGCGAAATATTCCGGTTGGTGCGGTGATTCACTGTGTGGAGTTAAAACCCGGTCGTGGCGCGCAATTGGTGCGTAGTGCCGGTGCCTCAGCGCAATTGATTGCTAAAGAAAATGGTTATGCTAGTGTGCGCTTGCGTTCAGGTCATATCCATAAGATCTTGTTG
>Ga0209550_10003532_pt1 | contig 14903 bp, 15 predicted proteins | sample LauGreSuBDMM15SN_2_FD_187567 | JGI IMG/M metagenome (GOLD analysis project Ga0209550, IMG submission 187567) | Freshwater lake microbial communities from Lake Michigan, USA - Su13.BD.MM15.SN (SPAdes) (version 5) | ecosystem: Environmental > Aquatic > Freshwater > Lake | place: Lake Michigan...
CGCCAACAGGCCACGCACGTAGCCGACGGATTCGGCGAGGCCGGTGACAGGATTACCGGCGACTTTTTCGTATTCGAAGGCGACGACGCCTTGGTATTTCACATCGATCAGGGCACGCAGCATGCCGCGCACATCGAGGCGGCCGGCGCCGACTTCGATCGGAACATCCTTCTGCGCGCCGACGATCGCGATGCTGTCCTTCATGTGCACATCGTAGAGGCGCGCTGAATATTTCTTGATTGAGGTCACGACATCGTCACCAAACCGCGCCGTATGCCCCACGTCGATACAGAGCCCGATACGGGCGTCGAGGGACTTGATCGCATTCCACGCCACCTCGGGCGTGGGGTACAGCTTGTCCTCAGGACCGTGGTTGTGGATCGCGAGTTTTTGATCGAACTCCTTCACGAGTTTTTCGACGAGCGGGAGGGCGGCGATCTCCGGCTTGCAGACCATGGTCAGCATACCGGCCGCCTTCACGTTTTCAAAAGCCTTGCGGCACTTCGCCTCGTCGTTGGTCAAGTTGACCACGCCCGACCCCGTCAGCGTCAGACCAGCGGCCTTCAATTTTTCGCCGACCGCGCGACACTCCTCGACCGAGGCCGTTTCCCAAGCGCAGTGGTTTTTGAACAAAGCGATATTGGAAATACGCAGCGTCTTCACGGTCGCGATGGCATCATCGAGCGACAGATTGCGCAACGAGTAGGAGGCGATGCCCAGACGCAACCGTTCCACCCGGGCCGGAGTCGCGGGAGCGGCGGCGGCCGCTGCGGCCTGACCGACCGAGGAGAGTAGCGGAAGGGAAAACACACCGAGCGCAGCGGTGCGGAGGACTTCGCGACGGGTCATAATATTCGTAGTTGGCATAGGAAACAGCCGTTTCTGGCGGGCAGGACGGCGCGCGGCAAGGCCGATGGCGGGCCAGCCGATAGCATCGATAAGGCTCATCGCCCACCGGGCTAGCTTGGGACCAGCCCGCGGCACGGCTCGCGCGAGGTTACCGCAAAGCGCGGGCCCCGATCGCAAATTTCCGCAGATACTTCAGCGCGACCTCGAACTCGTGCGGCACGGGCGCGGTGATGGTAAACGGCTCCTTCGTCTCCGGATGTTTGAGCGTGAGCTCGCTCGCGTGGAGCGCGAGTCGATCGATGAGCGGCTTCTCCTCGTCGCGACCTTTGTAACGACGCTTGAGCTCCGACAGCAGCAGCTTGATGGCCGGATCGCCGTAGAACGGATCGTTAAGAATCGGGGCCCCGGCCGCCGCAAGGTGCACGCGGAGTTGGTGCGTGCGGCCCGTGAGGGGCCGGCATTCCACAAACGCGAAGCGACCAAACTTCTCCAGCGCACGAAATTCGCTCAAACAGTCCTTGCCGCCGCGACCCTTGAAGACGCGCATGCGCCCCTTCTGGCGCTCGTCCTCACCCAGCGAGAGGTCGACCGAGAAGGCATCCGGCAAGGCGCCCGCCGCATCGCGGATGGGCACAGCCACTTTCATCGCGTGCTCGGCCGCCAGCACGACCACCAACGCGTGGTATTTTTTCCCCACCGTCTTCGACTGAAATTGGCCGCTGAGAAAATCGAGCGCGATTTTGTTCTTTGCGCAGAGCAGGAGGCCGCTGGTATCGGCGTCGAGCCGGTGCACATTGGCCACACTGTGCCCCATTTTTTCATGGACGAGCCCCATGAGGTTTTCGCGTTGTTTGTCCCAGCGGTCGGGCGCGACGAGCATCCCGCTCGGTTTGTCGAACGCGATGAGCGAGGCGTCCTCGAAAATGACGGGCGGAAGCGGCATGGGCGCGAAGATGGGTGCGCCCACCTCCCGTCGGCAACCGTGTATTCCCGCAGGCTCAAATCAGGCGGGTTGCCACAGCAGCACAGGGACTCGCGCGGCGCCCGCCGCGGCCGGAGCGATCGCCTCATCGCCGATGAACGGCCGCCCATCACCAGGTTCAGTCGGGAGTGAACCCGCGGACCCAGGTGCTATCTTGCTTCACAACACGCCACGGCGCATGGCAGGTCGGCGCCTCACTTCAACAGCGCCATGATCTTCTTTGCATACTCTTCGGTCGGCTCGGCACCCACCTTGCGATCCCGAATCTGCCCGTTCCGATCGATGAGAAACGTCGTCGGCAGCGCCTCGATGCCGCCAAACGCCGCCAGCATCTTTTCATCCCCCATCACCATCGGGTAGTTCACGCCAAACTTATCCGAAAACGTCTTCACCACGCCCGGCCCCGCCTCGTCCATCGAAACACCGACAATCACGAGCCCGTCCTTGCCGTGTTTCTTCACCAAGTCGATGTAGCCGGGAATCTCCGCGCGGCACGGCGGGCACCACGTAGCCCAAAAATCAATCACGACCACTTTACCCTTAAACTGCTCCGAGGTCACCACGGCGCCCTGCAGATCCTTGAGCGCCCAAGCGGGCGCCGGTGCCACGATCGGCAACCCGGCCACCGCCGCATTTGCCGACGGAGCCTCCATCGTGATTTTTGGCGCCTCCGCCTGTTTTGAGCACCCCGAGAAAGCCAAGACGGCGGCGAAGCACAGTGAACACGGCAGGGAAGAGGGGATTTTCATAGAAGAGGTAGGAGCATAGCAATCAGAGCAGTCGCCGCAAATTTTCTTCCCATCTTTCGGCAGGCCCGCCGCGCCCTTCGCAGCACCTCACGTTCCTCTGATCTCCGGCAAATCCAAGCCGAGGATCTCGATAAACTTCTTCATCGCCGGCGTCAGCACCCGACCCTTGCGATGGAGAATCGCGAGCGGCCTCGTAAATGCTCGGCCCTTAAACGGCAATACCGCGAGCGTCCCCTGTTTCGCCTCTTGCACGACAGTCGCCTGCGGCACGATGGCGATCCCGTGGTCGATCTCGACCGCCCGTTTCACCGTCTCGATATTGTCGAATTCCATCACCGGCTCGATCTCCAGCTTGTGCGCGCGAAAAATCTGATCGACCGCCTTGCGAGTGGGGATGTCCGGGTCAAAGCCGATGAACTTCTGCCCCGCAAGATCCTTCACCTCGACCTCGTTACGCTTCGCAATCGGGTGATTCGGATGGGCGATCACGACCAAGTGGTCATCGCGAAACGGCAACACCTCGATCTGCCGTTGCTTCACCGGAAACGCCACGAGCCCAAAATCCACCGCGTTGTGCAGAATATCCTCATACACGAGGTTGGAGCGCCGGTATTCCACCCGCACATTGACCGCGGGAAAATCGTGGAGAAATTTCTTAATAAACGGCGGCAGCTCGTGCAGCCCAATCGAGTAAATAGTGGACAGCCGGATCGTGCCACTAATCACCTTTTTCATCTCCTGCAGCTCCGAGATCAGCTTCTCGTAGGTGTGCAAAATATCCTTCGCCGCATCGTAAAGCCGCTGACCCTCAAGCGTGAGCTGAAACTGCTTCTGGCTCCGGTCGATCAGCAGCGATTTGAAATCCCGCTCCAGCGCCCGCGCCTGCTGACTCACCGCCGACTGCGTAATGCCGTTGAGCTTGGCTGATTTCGAGAAACTTTTCGTCTCAACTAGGTCTGCGAAGATTTTGAAGTTTTCAATTTGCATGATTAGCCTACGTTCTTGGTTTCAGAGTAGCCGTACCCGACGTGTCGTAAACCTCTAATTAGATTCTCTTCACTTAAACCGCCTTCCTGCTCGCACTCCCACCGCCACCCATGCTGATCAGTTACGAAGAATTTGCCGACCGAGCCGACGCCATCCGCAGCCAGATCGCCGCCGCCTGCGCCACCGCGGGGCGCGATTCGCGCGAGGTGGACGTTCTCGCCGTGACGAAGACCCACCCGGCCCTCGCCGCCGACTACGCCGCCCGCTACGGCCTGCGTGGCGTCGGCGAAAACCGGGTCCAAGAAACGCAGGAGAAACGCCCCCAGACTGCCCCGACCTCCGCCGCGCTCCACTGGGAACTCATCGGCCACCTCCAATCTAACAAGGCACGACTCGCCGCCCAGCACTTCGACCGCATCCAGAGCGTCGATAGCGAAAAGCTCCTCAACCACCTCGATCGCGCCGCCGCCGAACTCGGAAAAATCCTGCCCGTTCTCCTCCAGATCAACGCCGGCGACGACCCCGCCAAATTCGGCGCCGATCTGGCCGAAGCCCCACGGCTCGTCGCAGCGGCGCTCGCCAAAAAAAATCTCCGGGTCGACGGTTTCATGACCATCGCTCCGCTCGGTACCACTCCCGAGCAGACCGCCGCGCACGCCCAGCGCACGTTCGCCAACCTTCGCCACCTCCGCGACGACCTCGCCACTCGCTTGGGCACTCCGCTGCGCGAGCTCTCGATGGGCATGACCGGCGACCTTGCGCTCGCGGTCGCCGCCGGCAGCACCTTGGTACGCGTCGGCACCGCGCTCTACGGCGCACGTTGAACGGCAGTTATTCGCGTCGCCGAAACTTTCACGGTTGCGCCGCGCCCTAATCTTTTTTCGCATCGCCGCGTGGACTCGCCAACGCTCAGCGCACCCCAACAACACGCGTTCCTCAGTCTGCTCGACGATCCCAGTCCCGCCGTGCAGCGCGCCCTCTTGGCTCACTTCACGCGGGTCGGCTCCGCCGCTGCGCCCTTCCTCCTGTCGGTCGCCCGCGGGCCGGATCGACTCCTCGCCAGCCACGCCTCCCGGTTCCTTCAAGAGCTAAAACTCAGCGATCCCATCCGCGAATTCCGCGACTTCATCCGCTCGCTCAACTACGAACTGGAATCCGGCGCCCTCTTTCTCGCCCGCACCGCCAACCCCCACCTTGAGGTCGGTCGCTGCTGCGCCCAACTCGACGCCATCGCCGCCCGGTGCCGCGAACTGATCGTCGAACCCTCTTCCACTCGCGAGAAATGTCGCATCGTCAACCGGGTCATGTTCCACGAGTGGGGCTTTCACGGCAACCTCGAGCACTACACCGACCCGCGCAACAGCTTCCTCGACCAAGTCCTCGAGCGCCGCACGGGCATCCCCCTTTCGTTGAGCATCGTCTACCTCCTCGTCGCCCAGCGCCTCGGCCTCGAGCTCGAAGCCGTTGGTCTGCCCGGCCACTTCGTCGTCGCCTGTTACACCGACACACTTCCTTTTTTCATCGATCCTTTCGACCGCGGCGTCTTCCGCGACCCCGATGAAATTTTCACGCTCCTGCGGGCCCATCACGTCGTCCCCCAAATCACCGACCTCGCACCCACCCCCGTCCGCGAAGTCCTTTGCCGGTGCTGCCGCAACCTCGTGAATCACTATAACGCTGCCGGCGAAACCGCGCGCGCCCTCCTCTTCGCTGATTTCGTCCGCGAATTCGAGACGACCTACGAACGGAACGCGCCGTAAACGCGCCGACACTCGACGCCTGATTTTAGATTTCGCGCGCACCCCGAGCCCCTGCTTCCATCGAACATTCACCCTTGAACATCGCAGACGCCCCCGTCCTCACCCTCGCCGACTTGGCCGCTTGGTCGCGGCCCGGCACAGCGCTCGCCGTACTCGGCCATCCGATCAAGCACTCCCTCAGCCCGCGCATGCACAATGCCGCGCTGGCCGAACTCGCCCGGACCGACGCCCGCTTCGCCACCTGGCAATACGTCCGCTTCGAAATCCACCCGGACGATCTGCCGCGCGCGCTCGAGTTGCTCCACGCGAAGAAATTTCGCGGCGTGAATCTCACCGTCCCGCACAAGATCATCGCCTTCGACCGCGTCTACGAGATCGACCCCGCCGCCCGCCCCGTTGGTGCCGTCAACACCCTTCGCTGGACCGAGCGCGGCTGGCACGGCTTCAACACCGACGGCTACGGCCTCGCCGCCGCCGTCAGGGAAACCCTCGGCCTCGACCTCACCGGCGCCCCCATTGTGCTCCTCGGCGCCGGCGGTGCCGCCCGCGGTGCCGCCGTCGAATGCCTCCAGCGCCGTTGCGCCTCGCTCTGGGTTGCGAACCGCACCCGCGAAACCCTCGATACCCTCCTCGCGATCATCGGCCCGATCGCTGCCGACGTCCCGTTTCACGGTTTCTCCTCCTCAACGCCGCCGACCGATTTACCCGCGGGCGCCATCGTCATCAACGCGACGAGCGCCGGCCTCCGCCCAGAGGACCCGGTGCCCATCGACCTCGCCGCCCTGCCGCGCCCCATCGCCGTCTTCGACATGATCTACAATCCACCGCAAACTGGGCTCCTCCGCGCCGCCGCCGACCGCGGCCTCCCGCACGCCAACGGCCTCGCCATGCTCGTCCACCAAGGCGCCAAATCCCTCGAACACTGGAGCGGCATCCCGGCCGGCCAAACGGCCCCCACGATGGCCGCCGCCGCCCGCGCCGCACGGGGTCTCCCTTGACTCCGGAATCTCGCCCGCAAATCTGCCGCTATGCCCGCCACATCTCTCGCCACCGCGAAAAAAATTCGTCGCAAACCTCGGACCGTTTCGCCGGCAAGGCGCTCACGCCGCTCCGGCCCGTCGTTTGCGGAGGGCATGAAACCTTTCATCGGCATGGTCAAAAACGCACCGCCCCACCTCTCGATGCGTGAAGGCTTCGGTCATTAGATATATAATCGATGCCGGACCGCTGGTCGGCACACTGTCCGTTCGCGATCAATGGCACACGTGGAGCGCACGCGTCGTCGCTACGCTCGACGAACCGGTGTTTACCACCGAAGTGGTTTTTGGTGAAGCCTGCCACCTGTTGAAGGAGGAACGGGCCGCTCTGTTGGTGTTGGTCCGCATGGTTTCGGAGCGAAGACTCAACCTCCTTTCCGTTTGGTCTGACCACGGTGCCCGCGCGGCCACCCTGCTCAGCCAATACCCACAGATGGACGCCGGTGACGCCTCGCTGGTGATGCTTTCCGAACTTCACCCGAAAGCGAAAATCATCACGACCGACGTCCGCGACTTCACCGTTTACCGCCGTTGCGGTCACGAACGTCTGCCTCTCATCCGCCCATGAACTTCGCCTCGTTCGCTGAAACGTCCGCCACCTTCCCTTGGTTTTTCCCCTTGGGCGCATTCCTGGTGGGCGCCTGCGTCGGCAGCTTCCTCAACGTCGTCATCTACCGCGTCCCGAAAGACGAATCGATTGTCACGCCCGGTTCCCACTGCGACTGCGGCCAACCCATCGCGTTCTTCGACAACATTCCCCTTCTTTCGTGGCTGGCGCTGCGGGGTCGGGCGCGTTGCTGCGGGCGGGCATTTTCTGTCCGTTATCCTTTCGTCGAACTCCTCACGGGCCTCCTCTTCGTCGCGTGCTGGCTGCGTTTTTCGCCCGGTGGCGCCTTCAACCCCGGCATCGCCGCCGCCGGCTGGCTCTTTCTCAGCTGCCTCATCGCCGCGACCTTCATCGACCTCGACCACCTGATCATCCCCGACGTCTTCACCCTCGGGCTGGGCGTCGTCGGCGTGGTGGTGTCTTTCGCGGTCCCCGCTTTGCATGGCCAACACGAGGGCCTTTTTATCGTCGATAGCTTTCGCTCCGGCGTCGCGTCCGTGGTGGGTCTCCTCGTCGGCTCCGGCCTCGTGCTCTGGATCGCCCTGCTCGCCGAAGTCATCTTGAAAAAGGAAGCGATGGGCTTCGGAGACGTAAAATTTGTCGGGGCCATCGGGGCGTTCTGCGGCTGGCAGGGCGCCGTCTTCTCGATCTTCGGCGGCGCGCTCGTCGGCACCGTGTGGTTTGCCGTCGCCTGGACGTGGGAAAAAATTTCCGGCAAGTCCTCGCCGGTCGCACCGCCTGCCGAGACGCCGGAGGGGGAACCGACCGCGCTCGGCTTCGGCGCCCACGTCCCTTTCGGCCCCATGCTCGCGATCGCTGCCGCCCTCTACTTTCTATTTTTACGCAGCTGGGTCGGCGCCTGGTTCGCCGATCTCGCGGTCTTATTCTAAACCGCGACCAGCGCCGCGCCGTCACCGGTCTGCGCAGGGAGCACGTCGGGCCGCGCGCCAAATTTTTTCTCATAAGCGGCCGCCACCGCCTTGGCCTGCGTGTCACCAAAATCTCCTGACGTCAGCGCCATCACCGCTCCGCCAAAGCCGCCACCCGTCAGCCGCGCGCCCCACACGGAGGGTGCCGCGACCAAGTGATCGACCAAAAAATCCAGCTCTGCCGTGCTGTTCTCAAACAGCGCCTGCGAGCTGCGATGCGACGCCGTGAGCAACGTTCCCACCGTGGCAAGATCGCCCGCGCGCAGCGCCGCCCCAGCTTGTTCGACCCGCGAAATTTCTTCGACGACGTGGCGCGCACGTTTGAACGCTGCCGGAGCCAGCGTGTGCTCGGCGGCGAGGACGGTGGCCGGCGTCGCCTCCACGAGCAGCCCCACGCCGAGCGTTTTCGCGGCCAGCATGCACTCAGCGTGGCGCGCCGCGTAAAGGCCGTCGACGAGCGCGTGTTTCGTGTGCGTATTAAAAATCCAGAAGCGGGCCACGGCCGGAAAGGGCACGGTGGAAAACCGCGGACCACGACAATCAATCTGCACCAGATGGTCTCTGCGCCCGAAGCCCGACACACCCTGATCGAGGATGCCGCAGGGCACACCGACGAAATGGTTTTCCGCATACTGGCCCACGTTCACGAGGGTCTCCCGCGACGGCGTCTGGTGCGTCGCGGCAAGGAAGACGAGCCCCGACGCCAGCTCGATCGCTGCGCTGCTACTCAGCCCAGCTCCCGTCGGCAGATCCGACATCGCGAGGTAATCGAAGCCCGCCGGCACCCGCAGACCAAACACCGGAAGCGCGGCGAGCACCCCGAGCGGATAATTGACCCAACTCTGCGCGCCAGCTTGCCGGGCCACGTCCTCGCTAGAAAGCGCCACCACACCTTCCCGTTGATCGCTCGCGAAGCGTCGCTGCCCGTCAGCACGCTTCGCCAGCGCGACCCAGACCCCGCGATCGATCGCCGCACCCAACACCGTGCCGCCGTTGTAGTCCGTATGATTGCCGATAAATTCGATCCGACCCGGCGCGCGGGCGATGATCTCCGGCGCACGGCCAAACGTGGCGCGAAAGGCGTTAACAAGGGCGGTTTTCATTCGGGCAAAGGCGTTAGCCAAGCCCGCTCCGCACACCCCGTCGAACCAGAAACCACCGCATGACGCGCACTCCGTTCACTGCCCGCAGCTCTGTACCCGCCTTCAAGCGCGCGGTCTTCATCGCCCGAATCGTCACTGGGGTTTTCGTATTCGGATTTAAACCACACCGTGCCGGGCGCGCCGCCACCGCCAACACTCCCCTCCCCACCAGCGACACGTCCTTATTTCCCCCGCAGCCCTCGCTTGACCGCCGCCAGCACCGCATCCGCAGCACGTTCGGCCGTGGCCCGGGAGGTCGCTGCGCCCAGCTGTGGCTGCACCGCTACGACTCATGGAGCTGGATTCGGGGTAAACGGGGAACGGAAGCGAGCGGGCAAACGGACGCGCAGACTCACCGTCCCATCCGTTTCCATCCACGCACACCCGTGCGTTGCACGTTTCGAAAATTTCCCGCTCAGGCCGGCGGCGTAGTCGGCGAACCCGGCGGTGCCTCCCCCGCCCGCCCCTTCACCACGGCTTCGAGCAATCGCGCCATCGCCACTTCCCGCGTGAGCCCCCGCTCCACCGCCAGCTGCGTCGCACGTCTCGCCAGTTGCGCAGCCATCGTTTCCGCCTGCGCCCGCGGAGCGCCGAGTCGTTCGCACAACTGCGTGAGTTGCTCAGCCTCGGTCATGGCACGGACACCAACCGGACCACCGGAGCCGCGTCCGCCGCCAGCGCGAGCACCGTCGTCGCCTCGACCTGCAGCAGCGACACCATCGCGAGGCCGATCCAACCACCCGCACCGTCCCGCACCGCCGACCGCAACTCACCCACTTTGCGCTCACCCGCAAACAGCGCCGCCGGTAATTCGCCCGGCCCTTCGCCGCCCGCGCCCGTCACCCGTATCAGCCGACGCCGTACCTGCCCCATCGACTTCAGCCGAGCCATCACCTCTTGCCCCAAATAGCACCCTTTGGTGTAGGAAATCGCCGCTCCCTCCAGCCCGCCCTCTCCCGGCAAATCTCCGGGCCCGATATCCGTCGGTACCGCCGGCACCCCGGCCGCAATTCGCCGCCGCGCCATATCCTCCGCAGCGACTTCGCTCAAGCCCACCACCTGCGCGCGCACCTTCGCCCGCTGGGTCACCGGAAAAACCCACTCCACACCCGCTTGCCCTCCTCGGCGCCCGGGAAACATCACGCCTTCACCGTCTCCGCCATCGCCACCCACCGGGTTCGCTGGCAGTGCGCCCAGCGTTTCGCCGAGCAACGCCAGACCGGCCCAGTCCGCCGTGAAATCCTCCATCACCACATCGTCGGCGATCACATAACCCTCCAAGCGCTCCCGGATCACCACCGACGATGAAAAATAGCTGCCCACCCAAAACGCCGCCGCGCCCCCCACCGAGCCCCCGCGCACGACAAAACTATCGGCCAGCACCTTGCCCTTGAGCGTCAGCCATAAACCATAGGCCGCACCGCCCTCCGGCAGGCCTCTCAACTCGTTCGAAAACTGCCCTTGCAGGAAATTCGCAGCATCTTCACCCGTAATTCTGAGCCAACACGCCGGCCGCCACTCGTGGATAATCGTCGCTGGTGGAAATTTCATGATTTTTAAGATGCTTCATTTCAGCTGATTGCAATAATGTAACGCTGTTTTGAAAACTTGCTGTTGACCATCGCAAACTAAACGGGCTTTTTCCACTTTCAGTTTAACACTTCTCCCCGCTTAGCGGGGAGTTTTGGGGTAACTAAGAAAGCAAAGGCGCACCGTATAGGGGTATACGGTGCGCCACTTTTTTTGCCCATTTTTTGAGTCCGGCTTACGTCAATAATCGAAGCTGGGCTTGCGCGGCGATCGCCCAGCCCGCCAAGCTCGCAGCTCATGCAGAAAACATCCGACCTCAATGTCGTCGAGACGCGTCCCCTGCCCTCGCCCGCCGCGCTCTTGGCCGAGCTCCCCAAAACCGAGAGCCAAGCCGATTTTGTCATTCGCTCCCGCCGTGATATCCATCGGCTCATCTTCACCGACGACCGGCGTTTTCTCCTGATCATCGGCCCGTGCTCCATCCACGATCTCGACGCCGGTCGCGACTACGCCCGCCGTCTAGCCACGCTCGCCGCTGAGGTGTCCGACCGGGTGATGATCGTCATGCGCGTCTACTTCGAGAAACCCCGCACCACGGTCGGCTGGAAGGGCCTCATCATGGATCCGAAACTCGACGGCTCTCACGATATCGCCGCCGGCCTCACGCTCGGCCGTAAGTTCCTCGGCGACGTCCTCGACCTCGGCCTCCCCACCGCCACCGAGTTCCTCGACCCCATTACCCCACAATACCTCGCCGACCTCGTCTGCTGGGGCGCCATCGGTGCCCGCACCACCGAGTCACAGACCCACCGCCAAATGGCCAGCGGCCTCTCGATGCCACTCGGCTTCAAGAATAGCACCGACGGCACCTTCACCGCCGCCGTCAACGCCATCAAAGCCGCCTCCCAACCCCAGACCTTCCTCGGCATCGACCTCAGTGGTGCCGCCGCCGCCATCGTCACCCGCGGCAACCCCGACTGCCATGTCGTCTTGCGCGGCGGTTCCGCGGGCCCGAACTATTCGCCGACGCACATCGCGCAAACCGAAGCGCTCCTCGCCAAAGCCCATTTGCCCAAGTCGATCCTCGTCGACTGCTCGCACGACAACTCCGCGAAAAAACCGGAGCTCCAGCCCGACGTCCTCCGCGCCCTCCTCGCCCAAATCACCGCTGGCAGCACTTCGATTATGGGCGCCATGATCGAGAGCAACCTCGGCAGCGGCAGCCAACCCTTCCCCGTGCCGAAGGAAACGCTCCGCTACGGCGTGAGTATCACCGACGGCTGTATCGATTGGGCCACGACCGAACAACTTATCCGCGAGCTCCACGCCGCGCTCGCTCCACGGTTCGCCTAAGCCGCCCACCACCACCACCCACCCGACCGATTCTGCAACGCTCTGGTTCGCGAATTTCGTCCGTGTATTCGATCTCGTTCGTGAGCTAACCTCTTTCCTCTCTCCTATGAAAACACCCATCCGCGTCGCTGTCACCGGAGCCGCCGGCCAAATCGGCTACTCCCTCCTCTTCCGCATCGCCTCGGGCGCGATGTTCGGTCCCGACCAGCCGGTCATTCTGCAATTGATCGAAGCCCCCGTCGAGAAAGCCCTGAAGGCCCTCGAAGGCGTCGCGATGGAACTCGACGACTGCGCGTTCCCCCTCCTCAAGGGCATCGTCCAAACCTCCGATCCCGCCGTCGGCTTCAAAGATGCCAACTGGTGCCTCCTCGTCGGCGCCAAGCCTCGCGGCCCCGGGATGGAGCGCGCCGATCTCCTCAAAGACAACGGCACCATTTTTATCGGTCAGGGCCGCACCATCGACGCCGTCGCCGCCGCGGATGCCCGCATCGCTGTCGTCGGCAATCCCGCCAACACCAATTGCATGATCGCCGCATCGCAGGCGAAACGCCTCCCCGCCGAACGCTTCACCGCGATGGTCCGCCTCGATCAAAACCGCGCGCAAAGCCAGCTCGCGAAAAAAGCCGGCGTCGATCTCACCGCCGTCAAAGACATCTTCATCTACGGCAACCACAGCCCGACCATGTTTCCGGCCTTCGCCCACGCCACGATCAACGGCGCGCCCGCCACCTCCGTCATCACCGACACCGCCTGGCTCCAAGGGCCATTCTGCGAGACCGTCGGCAAACGCGGCGCCGCCATCATCGCCGCCCGCGGACTCTCCTCCGCCGCTTCAGCCGCGAACGCGCTGGTCGATCACGTGCGCTCCCTCGTCACCCCCGGCGCCATTCACTCGATCGCGGTCAAGAGCGAAGGCCGCTACGGCTTCGACGCCAACATCTGGGCCGGCATGCCCGTGCGCACCACGACGCCCGGCAGCTACGAGGTCATCGAAGGCTACGCGATGGACGCTTTCGCCCAAGCGAAGATCGCCGCCACCAACAAGGAACTCGCCGACGAACGCGCCTTTGTCGCCGAGATGATCGCGTAAACAGAGCCCAGCCTTCGCTGGTCAGCGTCCCGAGCCCGAGCACGTCCATTGCGCGGGCTTTTTCTTGCCCTCCGCCGTCCGCCGTCCGTCGTCCGCCGTCCGCTCCGCGCTCACCCGATGAGGCCACCCAACACTCTGCTGATCGCAAACGCCCCGCACACCGCGGCAAATCCTTCCATGAGTTCTGCGGGCCCGCTCGCTCTGGGAAACACCACCTCCAAGCTGCCTCCCGTGCAACGCACCCGCGCGTCCACGCCGGCCACGACGATTTCGCATTCACTGCAATCCGACGGATAGCTCACCCGCAGCCCACCGTCGTCCTTGGCCTCGAGCGCCTCGATGGCATCGATCACCGCTTCGACACGCGCCCCTTTTTTCAGGCCAAACGAGATCTCCGAAAACTTGCCGGAGAAAATCTCCGCAAACTCCGCCGTCCTCGCCAACTCCGCATTGCGGAGCTCCCGCAACGTCGTCGTCACCGCAAACCGCGTCGGATCGCCTTCCTCCAACGCATAGAAAATCTCCACCGAAAAATCCTTCGCCACCAGCACCGCGCTCTGCCCCGCAACGGCGAGCGACACCTCTTTCCGTTTGTAACCCAGCCCGGTCCGCACGCCCTGGAACAGCGTCTCACTCTCCTCGGCCAGTTCGCCCGCGCAGAGTTTCCCCAAGAACGCATTCGTCGTGGCATTCACCGCATCGGGCACCGTGTGGTGACCTTTGCGGAATCCGCCCAAATTTTTTACCACGCCGCCGCTCCGCCCGATAAAGCTGATGCCCACGATGATGCTGGAGGGAAGTGCGCCCGTCATTGGCCCAGAGCAAACCCATCGTCCTCCTCCGCGCCAACCCCGAATATGGGCGCCCCCGCCCCCCGTGGCGCCCGCGACGCGCTCAACCGCCTCGGAGGGTAGGAGCCCGCTTGCGGGCGATTTTTACATACCACCGACTGCCCACGTCCTGAATCGCCTACCAGCAAACTCCTACCTCCGGGAAAATGAGTCTCATCCTGGAAGCGAACGGGCATGAATGGTGACGATCACCGCGCCGACCAGCAGGAGAATCTTCAGACGCATTTTCATCCTCCAAGAACCCTCCGCTCACCGCAACGATGCCGAACATGTTAAATCCAGCGTCCGGCGAGAAATGACGTGGAGCTTCCCCGCGCTCCGTGTCTTTGTGCGGCCGTGGTTCCATCCAAAGCCCTCCCCGTCGCCTGCGCCATTATCGAGGACGCCACGGGCCGCGTCCTCATCGCCCAGCGACCGGCCCACAAACACCTCGCCCTCCAATGGGAATTTCCCGGCGGCAAAGTCGAGCCCGGTGAATCTCCCGCCGATGCGCTGCTCCGCGAACTCCACGAAGAACTCGGCTGCCAGGCCGAAATCGTTCGCGCCCTTCCGTCCTTTCGGCACGACTACCCCGCGCTCACCATCGAAATGTTTCCCTTCGTTTGCCGCCTCGCCGCGACGAGCCCAGCGCCCCGAGCCTTGGAACATGCCGCACTCCGCTGGGTGCTCCCCCACGAGCTCCCCACGTTCGACCTAGCCGCCGCCGATTTTCCGGTATTGGCCAGTTACCAGACGTAGCCCGTCGGCTTGCTGGCGCTCGCCGCTACGCGCATTTTCTGCAGATCCCCGATCGCTGATCCCGATCAGCCGTAGCCGCGAGCGCCAGCGAGTGGACATTCCTCGGCATCCCCCGGCTTGCTGGCGCTCGCCGCTGCGCGGGATCGGCCACCGCGTATTAGGATACTCACTACACTAACGAGGAACGACCACGACGGAGCTACGCTTCGCTGCGGGGCCACGCCACCGCCGTGACCATCTACGCGCTGCCGCGCTTCGTTCTTCCTCCAGCAGACGGCCTTGGTTTTCGGTTGCGTGGC
>Ga0209550_10003534_pt1 | contig 14894 bp, 10 predicted proteins | sample LauGreSuBDMM15SN_2_FD_187567 | JGI IMG/M metagenome (GOLD analysis project Ga0209550, IMG submission 187567) | Freshwater lake microbial communities from Lake Michigan, USA - Su13.BD.MM15.SN (SPAdes) (version 5) | ecosystem: Environmental > Aquatic > Freshwater > Lake | place: Lake Michigan...
TGCGGCGTGGGAGACGCGGGTCTAGCGGTTTCACCCGACCGGGAACCGCGGGCGACGCACCGGACACCGGCGCAAACCGCGCGACGATTATCAATTAACCACCAGCACCACACGCCCACGGCCCGCACTTGCCGGCACTGGCACGCACAACGCACAGCATCTGGTTTTCGGCGCGCAACAGTTCTGGTGCTCGTGTGCCTTTGTGTACGCACTTGGTGCTCTTATTGCTTTGAGGCTCTCCCCCCGCGTCGCGACACCCTCAGCCTTCTTGCTCACTCCACTGGAAATTGGGCGAGCGGGCCAGTGTTGTTTCTCGAGGGCAGCATTGAGCATGGGCGCACTCTTGGGTCTCGAGAGCAGATGGGCCGCTCCATGCAGCAACCGTTCATCCATGCCACCTCTGCTCACGTGTGGCATGCGTTCTCGGCCCACTTCTCCCAGGTGCCTGGGAGCGCGATTTCGTTGAAGATGACGTCAAAGAACATGGCGCTCGCCGCGAGCACGAAGAGGTGCCAGATGGCATTGTGGAATTCGAGGCGGTTCATGGCCCAGGGGAAGAGCCCGAGCGTGTACGTGCAGCCGCCGACGAGGACGAGGGCCGCGCTAGCCTTCGAGAAGGCGTGCATCACTGTCGGTAGCACTGGCGCCACCGCCCAGCCCATCAGCAGGAAGCACGTGACGTGCAGAGCGATGACGTCGAGGCCGGACTTTGAGAGCTTTGCGACGAAGGACACGAGGCCGACGGTCCAGACAAAGGCGAGCAATCTCATGTAGCACAGCCGCGCAGCGAAGGGCGTGTACGTGCCCGCGATTAGGAGCAGGATGCCAGTGTGATCCGCCAACTGAAGCTCCCAGATCGCACGCACCCACGGCTTGACCATCACGTTGAAGAGCGCCGAGAAGACGAGCATCGCCATGAGGCTGATGCAATAGATGACGATGCCACCGGCGACCACCGGCGGCAGAGGAGGCGACTTCGTGGCCAGCATGGCATCGCGCGTTCGGCTGAGCAACATGGCCGAACCAACCAGCCCGAGGGCCACGCCGATCGCATGCACCGTAAAGTCAGCGGCCAGCTCACGACGGCTGTAGCCCTCTGTGGTGCTGCGGTAAGGTCCGAAGCACCCATCAGGGTACCACGGAAGGCGTTCCTTGAGCCAGTATGCCGTCCCTGGCGACGGAGCGGCCATAGATGCCTCCGGTGGCGGCTGCGGCGGGGTCTTACTGCGTTGGGAGCCATCCCGCTGCTTTGGCTTGCCCATGGGCGAGGCTGCTGAGCGTCGTGGCCGTTCGCCGGGCTGCTGCATGGCTGGCACGCTTGAACTTGGAGTGGCGGCCCTTGGACGGCGGCCGTCGTTGTGGCCACCTTCGGGCGCACGAGATGAAGCCGCGGAGAAAAACCGAGCACGAAATCGCGAAATACGGTTCCGGGTACTGTACGGCACTGAGGGTGTCCGGGTCTTTCAAACGAGTCTGTAACCTTGGGCCCCTCAGCACTTGCACAAAACTTAATTGCACGAAGCATGCAGATTGACCAGTCTCGTCACATGCTGTTTCGTGCAGGCAGTTCAACGCACATGACGCCCCACTGCACGCACGGCACGCAGCAACTCGCGATACCATGCGATTGAGCGCCATCGTCGTTTCGACCCCAGCCGACGCCGAACCCAGCCGGTTCAACGGCGTGTGGCCGCCGTCGCCCTTGTCGGTCCAGGATCGCGAGTTCCGGCGGCCAACCACGGGCCTGAGCACGACCTCGGAGCTGCAGAGGTCTTACTGCATCACACGGCGCATGCCTCCGCTCATGCGCGCTCGCCGCTGCGGCGGTCCGCACCATAAGGGCGCCCTTCATGCGGTGGCGCAGGACTTCGAGGGTCACGGCCTCACGCCGCACGAGCCACACGACCTTGGGCTGCGCGATGATGTGCTCGATGTCGCAAGCGAGGTGGAGCGCGCGATAAGCGGGCAGCTCTCACTCGTGCGCCTCGACTTCAGGCGGCGCCAGGTCTCGCTCGTGCGCCCGGTCGAGTTTCGGCAAGGCTCGACGGAGATGATGTTCGACCAGCCGTACGTCGAAGAGGTGAGCCGCGAGCTGGCGACAGCGCTCCGGCTGGTGAACGAGGTGCTCGTGGAGCAGCGCGAGACGCCCATCGGTCTCTCGATCGAAGGGCACACGAGCGGCCCCCACAACGGCGAGCGCACGATGGAGACCGCCAAGGCGCGCGCCGTCAAGATCGAGGGGATGGTTCGCAAGCATCTCGTCCATTGGCTCGATGAGTCCTCAATTCAGTCCTCAACCTCTCCACCGCCGCCCACACCCTCTGCGCCGCCCAAGAGCTCCTTCAGCGGGAGCGCCGTGACGAGCGCTCCCGCACCACCCGTGCCCCCGGTGCTCGTGTGGGGATTTAGCCTGAGCGATTTGATCGTGGCGCGCGGCATGTCGTCGCTTCGGCCGCTGCCAGGGACATGCAACGACGAGCTCGCCAGCCCTGATGCGGAGAACGACCTCCCACCCGAGAGGAGGATGGAGAGGAACGATCGCGTCGAGATGCGCCTGATCGACATGCCGCTGATGGTGGTGCTCAAGGCCAAGGAGGAAGTCAAGGCGGCGGTCAAGGCGGCCGCCGAGGCGGCCGCCGAGGCTGCTGCTGTGGCGCTGCTAACACCCGAGGCCATCCTCGAGAAGCAGAAGCCTACACGCACACCAGGCGTACGCAGGGACAGAGACTCACGCGTCTCGACAGAGAACATGGCGAGTGATCCCCCGGCAGCGCCCGCGACGGCGCGGGTGGTGGGCGAGGGCGGCGAGGAGAGCGCGCCGGCTGCCACGCAGCCAGATGGGTCGCCCGGGTCTGAGGAGTACGGCACGGGCAAGGCGCCAACGGCCGACGCCCTCGACGGCGCCATGATGCCGGGCAGCGACGTGGGCATGAGCTTCTCACGCAGGTCAGGCAAGCCGACGAAGGGTCTCGAGGAGCGAGCCGCCCTTCTCGGCCGCCTCTTCGTGCACGTGCGCGGCAAGACGCTGCCCGTGCTCGTCGGGGAGGGGCATCAGACTGCATATTGGCTCGGCCTCACGGCCGTCCAGCGCTATCTTCGGCTGCCGGACTCATACACCACGCCCTTCTCGATGGAGCTCACCCCTCAGCGTGTGCTCGCGAGGGAGCCGCCGCTCGCACTGCTGCCCGGGATGGGCAGCCGGCCCACCACCCCTGCCGAACGATGGCGTTGGCTCAAGAATGGGCAGCGGCTGTGCGATTGCGGCCTGCGGGACGGTGATCACGTCTTCGTCGACGTGGGCGACGGCGTCGGCGAGGCTCTCTCAAAGGTCTTTGTACCCTCGTCGCGCCCCTTCAGCGCCAAGCCGGCGCTCGTCACACGCGACGAGCGTGTGGGCGAGGCGGTGGTGCGCTTCGAGCGGGTCCACATCTCCGTCGGTTCGGACCCGATGGCCATCACTGGCGAGGAATGCTTGCTCGACAAGACGGACCAGCTGCCCGACGTGCGACCGACCGTGCGTTACAGCCTCATCGACCGGCTGCCCTCCGCACGTCTCGTGGCCGACTACGGCACGTGGCTCGCCCGGCGCAAGGGCGAGGGGCCCAACGGCGCCGCCGACCCCGCCGCCATCACCTCCGATGAGAGCTTCGAGGACTTCAAGAGCGTCTTCGAGCGCGTCTCCGTCGTCGACATGCCCAAGAGTGGAGAGTGGGTCTCCGACGTTCGCGCCATCCTGTGGAGTCGGTATGATCTCCTCATCTACTGCTTCTACTCGCACGGGGGCGCCAAGGACGCACCCGGCCAGCCGCCTCCCAACCCCAAGGATAAGAACAGTCGGCACGGCCAGATCACCATGCTCGACTGCTGGGACTTCGTGCGCGCGTGTGGCCTCACCTCGCCCACGCTCGGGATCAACGAGCTCGACGTTCAGATGCCCGACCACGAGCTGCGCCGCAAGAAACGTCTGGAACTCATCCACCTGCCCGAGAGCCGCGTCTCTTTGCCCGAGTTCGTCGAGATGCTCGTGCGCGTCGCGCTCTACAACCAGCCGGACATTCTCAAGCCCCTCAGGGAGGTCAAAGACGCCCTCAAGGACATATTAGAGCAGCACGTGAGCCCGGTCTATGAGTCGCCCATCCCCTCGTCGTGCCTGGGCAATGCGGGAGTCTCGCCGTTCACGCCACTCGACCCGGCCACCCGCCGCATGCTTCGCATGCATGCCATCTCGCTCCGCATGCTCTTCGAGCAGCATGTGCGCGATGACGTGACTGGGTACGCGATCCGCGTGCGCGAGGTCGACAACCTCTTTCGCGAGTCCGGGATGTACCGCGCGAGCACCTCCGACGAGATGCTCACTCCAAAGCAGCTCGTCTCCCTCTTCGGCTCGATGGTGCTTGGTGGCCATTCGGAGCCCGCGCTCGCGGCGTGGATGCAGCGCCACGCGCCCCTCTTCCCCCATCTGCCAGCCCCCACTCTGGACGGCACCGGCCGGCTGACGGTGCTGCCAGGGGGTGGGCTGCTGCAGTGGGAGTTTGAGGAGCTCATCGCACGTGCGGCGCTGCTCAGGTACGCTGCGGACACAGTCACTCCTGACCACATGAAGGTCAACGAGCTCTGCCAGATGCTGCGCGCACGCGCACGGCCAAAGGTTGGGCGTCTGCGCGGCTCCGTGCCATGGCTTGCGGCGCCTCCGATGGAGTACACGTATGACAACGGGCCGACGGGCGGCAACGGTGCGCGACTCACGCTGCCGCGCCCGATTGACGAAGCGAAGGCGAACGCCGAGCGCGTCAAAGCCGTCTCGTCGCTGCTCAAAGTGCGCCAGCCGCCGCCCAAGGCAGCCGCCAAGGACGACAAGGGCGGCGGCAAGAAGAAGAAGTGAGCGTACGTGCGCGCGGCGGGCATGGATCATCTTGGGATCGATCTGGCGATGGATCTCCTAATGGATCTCCCGAGATGGTCTCGTCGGCGCTTATCGGCGCACTGGGCCATGGATCTGCACACTCTCTCCCGAGATCTACCCGAGATCCATGGCTCAGTGAGGCGAGAGAGTCGGGATCACCCCGGGTCTAGCGGACTCCAAGCGCGTGATCGAACTCGTCGACAGCACATGTACTGGTGCGCTGGGGGGGCGCTGGGGGGGCGCCGGACCGGACGGTGTGGCGATTCGTCGAGATGCATTGCGCTCAACGCTGGCCCACTTATGGTGTGGTTGGTGCTAGGTTGGTGCCAGCGGCCCGGCGCGTGCGTTCTCGCTGTATGGAAATCGCATGGTGATAATTGCTAATAATGCGCCTCTGAAAGGAAGCGCCCCAAATAATTGCAAGTGAAAAAAGAAGCTATACGTAGAAGGGCACGCCCATCACAACTGTGATCTCTGATCAAATCTGTCGATAGGCAGTAGATTCGCAGGCCGACCCGTCTTGCGCCGATCTATACCCTGTAAGCTTTCCTAAAGGCTTCACGGTACGCGAGGACCTCGTCAGGCATCGGCAGCCGCGTGGGCTTCGAGCCAGAGCGCAAACGGTTCGTCTCAAGGTCTCTTTCCAAAGCGGGTGGAATTGGCGATCGGTGCTGCTGACGACTTGAGGGCTCTCGATCTGCGGTAGTAATGCTGCGACGGGTCGTGGCGCTCCGGGAGGGAGTTTGCACCGCCTGGTGCGCGTCGCGAACGCCCTTCTGCTCGTGTTGCTGTTGGGACTTCCCTGGAGAGAGCCGATCATGGAGCCGATCTGGGTCGAAGCCGCCGCGACCACGGATGAAGGCAGCCGGTGTTGGTGTCTCTTGCAGCCAGTCCTTTGCGAGTCGAAGTTCCCGCGCACGCCTGTACGCGCGCAGCCTCTTCTTTGTGTCCAGCACCGCCTCCTCTTCCTTTTTTTGACGATCGGCTTGCAACAACCTGACCTCCGCCATCCTCCAATTCTTCATCAAAGTTTCGAGGGCAAGCTCCTCCTCCAACGTGGATGGAGTCGGCGATGGAACCGGCGGTGAAGTCGGAGATGAAAGTGCAGCACCTTTCTGCTCAGACGAGGCAGCTCCGTTGGTAATGAAATCGTCCAAGGCGTATTGGACGAGGAGTTGATCCTTCTTCGCCGTCTTCACCGCTGTCTCCTCCGCAATGGCCTCAACCGGTCGCTCGGCTGTGGCGCCGGCCTTCATGTAAGAGTTCATCCTTCGTTGGCTGGGCGGGCCCTGCGAGAATAGGGCGCTCAGCTCCTGCACCTCAGGTGATGGCCACGTCGAAGTCATGTTGCGAAGCATTTTGTAACCGGACGCGGCGTCGGAATTTTTGTTTCTTTTGGGCGAGTCCAACTTTCACCTTCAATGCATGCAATTCACAGAGAACGTGGTCATAGCGATTTCGACCGTCGCCGTGGAAACACAACCTGGTGACTGGGGTACTACTGGGGTTGGTGCGAGCTGTGTTCACAGAAAGACTAACGAGAAAATGAGCGTCAGCTTCCTGAGCGCGGTGACGACCCGAACGCGTCAGACTCAAGCACGTCGTGTTCAAAGTGGTTGCGGGGTCCACGTTTTGTTGCCACGCTTCAACCCTGCGGCACCGGACGGTCTCCGAGAGTTAGTCGAAGCTTCGCCGCTAAAGGACGGTCCGGCAGTCCTGTTCCAAGTATGCAGTCTGCATTTGGACCGAGCGTTGGAGCGCATGACAGCTTTGCACGGCGCAGGAGCACCCATCTTCGTCGAAAAGTGCCCAAAGGGTGAGGCGAGCACGTGCCTCTTCCGGTGCTGTGACTTGAGCCGCCTACTCGACTCCGTCTTGCGTGACATCCCACTCTGCCGCGTGCTGACCCGGTTGCCGTTTATCGCCTCGGTTTGCAGCCATTCGGCTGCCGAGGTGGCAGCCGCGTTTGTGTTGGCATGCGAGATCGCAGCAGCAGACGCTGGCAAGGTGAAGCTCAGCGCTCCCACCTCCTTGCGTCGGACTCTTCTCGACGCAGTCCTCCGTTCGCCCGTGGCCTCGAGTCTCGTGACCACCGGAGAGACGCTCACCTTCCAAGTGGCCAGATGCTTCGGCGCCGCCTACTTTTATGACAGCGAGGCGGTGCCGTCGTGGTGTCCCTCTGCAGACTCACTCGAATCGTCCCTCGGCCCCTCCGAGCAGCACGGCCATTGGCACTCGGCGAATGCGTTGGACAAGAGCGGTGCCAAGCTCTCGGTGTGCCGCGCGTTCTACAAGCTGTCGGAGGTGTTCCATGAGGAGCCGAGCTTTCGAAGCGCGCTGACGGACGCGGTACGGGGCTCCGCATGCATCGACATCGGCGCGAGCCCGGGCGGGTGGACCGATCTCTTGTCTCGGCATGCGCGAGTTGTCGCCGTCGACCCCGGCGATCTGGAAGCCGAGATTGCGTGCCGACCGAGCGTCGTGCACCTTCGTAGGCTCGTCGGTTCGGACGCCGACTCCGACGATGCGATTCGGTGTGCCCTGCGGCCTGCACTGGCGGCGGACTTTGTCGTGTGCGATGCCAACATCGCGCCCAGTGACGCCGCCTCCTTGCTCGCCCATCTGGCGGCCTCCGGACTCCTTGCCGCCGGGTGCAAGGTGGTCTTGACCCTCAAGGCCCAGTGCAAGGTGCGGGGAGGGTTGCAAGGCCAGTGCACCAGGAGGCGCCTCGAGTCCGAAGCCGTTGCGGCGCTCGGTAGCAGCTTTGAAGGCGTCCGTGTGCGCCATCTCTTTGCGAATACGCAGCACGAGACCACCCTAACGGCGCTCTTTACCGGCGCCCAACACGGCGCTTCCGAGCAGCAGCGAGCGGGCACAGTTCTCTCTCGAGCGATTCAAGGGCAAGGAGCAGCATGAATAAAAATGTCAACAGTTTAATATTCTAGCGCGTGACCGGTATGTATTGGTGTTTGTGGCCAGTCTGTGGCTCGAACTTGCGTGGACCGAGGTGAGCGCAGTGCCTTCCACCGAGACGTGCGTGTAGATTTTGACGCGTCGTCGCAGGCGCCTAGCCGCCCTTTTCTCCGCGTCCCTCTCCGTCCCTCTGGACGCGCTCGCACACGAGCGACGTCGGGAGCCGATGCTCGAATGCACGGCGTGCAATCGCCAATTTTTCAGCACCGAAGCGCTCATTCAGCACACCGAGGCGAAGCATGGCAAGACTACCGTGCACCGCGGCGTGCGAGCATGGGAAGACAGCCGCAACCAGCGCGGAGAACTTACGACTGGCCAGGAAGCTGCAGCTTGCACGTACGAGGTGGGCTCGCATTGCTACGACTATGACACCGAGATGTGGGAGTGCGAAATCTGCTACCGCCAATTCTACGGAAAGCGTGACCTCGAGCAGCATCTCAACTCCGGTGCCCACGAGGCGGAGTTGTACCGGTGTCAGGGCTGCCAACGCACGTTTCGGAACTTGGGTGCACTCAACCAGCATGTCACCGCGACAGACTGCTCGCAGCGCGCGGCGCGCCAGGTGCGCACGCTGCTGAGTGACGCTCAACGCCTCCCTGGCCTGCTGCAGCTTACAGACCGAAGCTTCAGCGCGAACCGCGCGGCACCAGCCGAGGGCACACTCTACTTCGATGGTGGCGCGACGCCCAACCCAGGATTGGGTGGCGCAGGCTACCGGCTGCTCGATGATCGCAACATCGAGGTTGCCCGGCGCGCCATCGGCATTTATCCCTACCATGACGTGACGAACAACCAAGCCGAGTACATCGCACTGATCCAAGGGATGATAAAGGCCCAAGACGAGGGGATGAAGCGGCTCGTAGTCAAGGGCGATTCGGAGGTGATCATCAAACAGATGACGGGCCAGTATCAGTGCTTATCGGAGCGCCTCGTGCCTCTCAACGAGTATGCCAAGGAGTTCGAGGGCGCCTTCATGTCGGTTCGTTACGAGCACATCCCGCGAACGCAGAATACGGTCGCCGACTCGCTCGCCAGCCTGGGCAAGACGAACGACGCCGATTACGAAGTGACGCTCGACGTCGATGTGTACCCACCCATCCGCAGGTGAGGCGCGCACGGGTGGAGGGGGGAGGACAGGTGTGTCAGTCTGATGTGGCAGCTGGTGATGCTCGAGGGAGAGTCGCGGAGGCCTTAGTTTCATGACCAGACTCGGCTGATCGCGCAGCTGCTTCGCCACCTCCTCGGCCGACGAGCCGGAGACGTCGATCCAAGTCTTCGAGAAGAGCGGGCGTGCCAGGGGGAGAACAGCGGGGGAACAGCCGGCAGAAGTTGAGTTCTCAGTTGATGCGGCGAGGCTGCCCGCGAGGCTGTGAAATTGGAGTGGTCTGTTCCAGTGCGTGGTTTGGTGCGTGGTGCGACGTTGTGAATTTGAATGCATGTGCTACACCTCGTTCGTCCTGGGAACTCTCTCGGTGTCTGCTTGGTGTAAATTAGTTTGGAACGAAACCATTGCCCTTGCGCGATTGCCTTGCGCGTGCGTGCCCCTTGTGGCGTGCCCTGCAGCCCGAGGCCCGCCCGGAACACCAACTTAACCCTTACTTTGCGAGGACGAGACGAGGACGACGGCTATTGTTGATCATGTTGTTGATACCGAACGTAGAACCCCCTCAAATCAAAATAATTATGGAGGCCCCCGCCCCCTTGCCCCCGCCCTCCTCAACACCTAATCCATCCTGCGTGCCGACCCTTCAGAGAGTACGCTGAACAGCCCATTCATATCATGGATTCCGCTTCATACTACGCACTTCGCTCTCGTGTTAACGTTCACACTTCGAATTGCGATGGCGGACCCCCGTCGGCAATCATGGATGCAGTTCCTCCGCGGCCACAGGGTCACGCAACTCCTGCGAGTGCCGCTCCGCCTCTTTGCGAGGGCCTTCTCGATCGCGCAGAGCCTCGTGCGCCTCGTGTTCGACCGGCTTCCGCTGCTCTCGGTCGGCGGATCGCCACCGCCGCCGCCACCGCTGCCAACGGGGCCGCAGACGCTCCTGCTCGTGCGCCACGGTCAGTCGATGCACAACATTGCCAGCGTCGCCAAGTACGGCGATACGGGCGCGGACGCGAGCCTCTTCGACGCGCCGCTCTCGCCGCTCGGCGAGACGCAGGTCGCTGCGCTCGCAGGCCACGAGCTGCTCGCCAAGGCGGAGCTGATCATCTCCTCGCCGCTCACGCGCGCGGTGCAGACACTCTTCGGCGCTTTCCCGCCGTTGAGCGGCGCGCCGCCCGCGCCAGTTGAGCTGTGGCCGCTGGTCTCGGAGCACCTGACTGACTCGTGCGACATCGGCACCGGCGCGGCTGAGCTCGCCAAACGCTTCCCGACGCTCCATGCCTCGACGCTGCCCGAGGTGTGGTGGTACACGGGCGGCGTGCAGGAGACGGCCGCCGGCTCACGCGAGCGCTACCGTGAGTGTGGGTTCATGGAGCCCGAGCTGATGTTCATCGGTCGGGTCGACGCTTTCGTGGAGAAGCTGCGCCAACGGCCAGAGAGCGTGATCGCCATCTTTGGCCACTCGGACTTTTTCAACTATCTCATGGAGCGCCACTGCGGCGTGTTCGACTATTGGCTCGAGAATGCCGAGCTGTACTCCATGGAGCTGCCGCGCAAGCCGCCGGCCGCGCCGCCGCCGCCAGAGAGTTCGTAAATCTTCCTATCCATTGAGAGAAGCAGAGAACAATGGACGGGGAGCGGGACGCGACACCCAATGATGCCCCCAAACACCCGTAATCAGTAAAAGTCCATTTCATCATGTCATTCGCGTCCTGGTGAGCGTCCACACGCTCCGTCCGGCTGGTTCAATTGCGCGCCGAGCGCGTGCAGCCATGGCGCAGGATTATAAGATGGTCTCACAACAAATGATGCCCGCATCGCCGTATCATCGGCAGGCTCCTACGCTGCGGCAGAGCCGATCTCAGGAGAGTCTCATCGCGCAGGCGCTGCGCGACAGGGATGCGCGGAACTTTGCGCTGGACCAGATGCAACGCTACCGACTCGATGTGCAGATTTCGCACAAGGTCGCAGCAGCGAATCGGAGGATGATGCAGGAGCGCGAGGCGATAGCGACGAAGCTGCTAGAGGCTGGTTACTTGCGGGACAAGGCCATCGAGCGTGCTGTGGCCAGCAAGCACGAGCAGGAAGCGCGGAAGATGCGGCAGGTCGCCGCAGAATCAGCCGAGCTTGAACGGGAGAGGGTGATCAAGGTGAAGAAGGCGCAGGAGGCGCGCGATCAGTACCAGAGGGAGATTGCCGAGCACAATGCTGCGGAGGAGGAGAAGCGGCAGCAGATGCTCCTCAAGGTGGCGGAGGAGGAGGCGCTCGAGCGCATGCGTAAGGCCAAGATCATGGTCGAGCACGAGGCTGCCGGCCGACGACGGCTGCAGGCGGTGGCCGTGCAGCGCGAGGAGATACGACTGCAGCGGGCCGCTGCTCTCGAGGTGCAGCTGCGGCGTGCGAGGGTGGTCAAGGCGGCCAAGGAGGCGTGGGTCGAGCAACAGATCAAGGTCGCCGCCGCGGAGCGGATGGCCCAGGCCGAGCGTCGACGAGCGGTGGCGGCCCAGGCGAAGGTGGCGGAGCAGGAGGCGTACGCGCGACGGAACGCGGCCGAGGAGGAGAAGCGGATCCACATGCTGCAGCTCGTTGCCGAGCGTGAGGCTGAGCAGCAGCTTCGGGTTGCGGCGACCGCCGCCGCCGCGAAGGCTGCGGGCGAGCAACGGGTCGCTTCGGTGGCGTCTCTGAATGCGTCCAAGGTGGCGGAGCGCGCGGCGAGGGTTTCGATCCAGCTCGAGCGCGCGGTGTACCTCAAGGCGCAGCGCGAGGTGAGTCACCAAGCCGAGATCGAGGCGAAGGTGCGTGCGCGCGAGGTGGAGCGGCGTAGGCGCATCGCCAAAGCGCAAGAGGTGAAGCAGCAGCAGCAGCGATACTACGCCGAGCGAAACGCGGCGCATGATGCTAAGTTCGAGGAGGCGAGCATTGCGCACTTCCATCGGCAGGCCTCGCGGCTCGCCCAGTCCTTTTCACAGGACCGTCTCCTCGATCACGAGCTCAACGAATGGCGCAGCACGAGCGGAACTCCGCTGCTGCTCACCTCCTCGCGCTCGACGGGGGCGCTGCTCAGCTCCACATTTGGAGCGAGGGAGTAGGCATGCCGCCCTGAGGATGCTCAGATGCATACAGACAGGCACTCAGATGCACTCGCTCAGATATGCACGACGTGCACTCGGAGGGGTGTGTACTGTCTCCATCGCATGCATGCGGCATGCGCGTTGTGCTCGCGTGCCGAACGTAGAACGTTGCAGCTTGCACGTTTGTTTATGGTGCGCGCGCGCCGCGGTTTAAGCCCGTTGCCGGCATGGCCGGGGGCGGAAACAACTATGCAAAAAGTGACAACAATTCGATTGAACTTGCTCCTGGGAATCAATGCGCCCGGACGGGCGATTACACGTCTGCGACGTGCGCGACGTCGGCACGTCGCGCGACCGGGTTTATTTGCTGCCGCCGCAGCCGCCGCCTCACCATCCGCGGCCGCGGCCGCCGCGCCCGGGCTCGCCGATTGCGCTCGCTTCAGGCCGAAGTTGGCCACGGCGCCACTCTCGTGTTCTTCGACTTGCGCAGAGCGCCTGGAGATGGCCCGAAGCAGCCGAAGCAGCCGCCGCCGCCCCCACTCACTTGCTCCACCGCCTGACGCGATTTGGATGCGAGGGCGTCCGCTGGCGTCGCGTCCGAGGGCTCCAGCGCGAGCCTCAGAAGCTCGACGCTCTCGGCCGCGCTCGGTCGCTTGGCCGGTATGCGATGTGTCATCGCGCGTACGAGATCGGCCATCGGGCCTGCCGGCCATTGCGGAGGGAGCTGGCCGTGGGCCTTGAGCCGTTCGACGCAGTCGGTCAGGTCCATATTAGGCAAGCCGGCCAGGCCCTCGACCTCGCTTGCGACCTCGCCGCTCGCGACGACCGCGTGCCAGATGGCGAAGAGGGTCATCCCAGCCGAGAAGACATCCGTTTCGCGTGGGTCGTATCCCTCGTCGCACCCGAGCTCCGGCGCCGAGTAGAGCGACCCAATCGCCGAGTCGTCCAGCGGCGCACAGCCCTCTGAGCGGAGGCCGTAGAGCCGTCCATCGGCGGCGCCACCACCATCGCTGCTGGGCGGGACGCGGCATGCCAACCCAAAGTCACCGAGCTTGAGGAGCCGCGGCCGCTGCTGCCCCTCCCCATCGCCGTGAGCGCCGGAACTCAGAAAGCAATTCCATGGGCTGACGTCGCGGTGCGCGATGCCATGCCCATGGATCCAGGCTACCGCTGTTAGGATCGCGCGAGCCCAGCTGATTCGCTCCGCCTTGCTCACAGCCGCACCTCGCTCCGCCTCCACAGCATCCCAGAGCTCTCCGTCCACACGCTCCAGGAGAATGCGCATACAGCCGTTCTGCACCCATGCAAAGTGATAGCGTACGATCGCGTCGCATGCCGGCAGGGACGCGTGCAGCAAGATCTCGGCCGTGAGCTCGGGCAGAGCCAAATCACCTTCAGGAAGCCTGACGGTTTTCAGCGCGTAGCTGCGACCGTCGAGGCATGCCTCGGGCACAATGCTTTGCACGCTGCCAGATGAACCGGCGCCGAGCAACTTGCCGCACGTCAGGGAAAGGGTCACGACGTCGTCGAGGCTGTAGGACATCCCGATGGACTACGAGCACCTCGCTCGCGTCGTGGCGCCGGCAAGAACCTCTGGCTGTGTGTGTGGTCTTCGAGAGGGATACCTAACGGTCGTTTCTCGAAACCCACACTTCACACCCCATGGCCCAGTAATAAAGTCAGAATCTAAACACACAAGATGCTGATTCTCAGGTGCCCCACCTTGCGCATTGCATTCGCGTTGCATTCGCGGCGTCTAAAGCTCTCCATTTGACTTGATGAACTTACTTGACTAGACTTATTGGGTTCGTTAAACCATAACTGTGAAGTTCTTCGGTGGTTTCCCAGAGTGCTCGCTTTTTAGTGCCTTTGCTCGTGCTCACGAACCTCAAAGCGGCACCCCTGCGTGCAGCACGCGGGGCGTGCATGAGTGCCGTAGGCGTCACCGCCGGCGTGCCCGTCGCAGCGTTCGCCACGGTCGTCGAGGGTAAGGGGATGAACGGGAACGCCGCTGAGAGCGGCACGGACGATGAGGCTCTTCAGCAGCGCTTGGCGGAGAACGATAAGGTGCTTCGTGCTCTTGCATGGGGCGATATCGATGCCCCGCCGGATGCAACGCTTGTCGAAGCGAGCGAGCCGCTTCCCAATCGCAAGGGCTTCGACCCGTACAAGCCGCCGGCGGCGCCGCCTTGGGAGCAACCGGGTCAGAGTGCGGGCGGCTGCATTCTCATGTAGGAGCTCATTCCACTGCTCTTCGCCCGAGGCGATGCGTGACCACTGCGCTGGCCGAGAGCGGCCTGGCCCGCGCTCCGCTCCGGCTGCACCATGCTGGCGAAGAATCACAGCGTGCCGTGTTTGACAATCAAAATCGAGAACTTGTGTGCATGATGAACCTTCCTGTGACCCACGCCGTGAAATTGTAACTAGACTCCGGCGACTAGTGTTGCATGTTGCACACATTCCGTATGTGTTCAAATTTCTCGTCAAACACAGGTCGTGCGGTACCCTGCTGGATTTTCTGTTAGCGCGCGGTTAGACCCACCATCGAATCTGCACGGCTCTCGCCACGAATGCTGGGGGGGCCTCGGCGGCTTGACACATTATGACACATGTGCGCGAGTCCTCTCTCAGCAGCCTGGCGTCCTGCAGCAGGCCTTCCTCCCCACCGACTTACCCCCATCGCCTTCGGCCGCGCGTGGGACAGCCCGCCTCGCTGACATCGAGGCATCGGGCCCACTTCGGACCTTCAGCTAGGTGCGCCTCAATGCAAGGCTCCCAGCGTCCGAGCGCCGTGACGAGCACCGAGCCTCTTGAAAGCACGCCGCTCCCGCCCGAGATC
>Ga0209550_10003535_pt1 | contig 14891 bp, 11 predicted proteins | sample LauGreSuBDMM15SN_2_FD_187567 | JGI IMG/M metagenome (GOLD analysis project Ga0209550, IMG submission 187567) | Freshwater lake microbial communities from Lake Michigan, USA - Su13.BD.MM15.SN (SPAdes) (version 5) | ecosystem: Environmental > Aquatic > Freshwater > Lake | place: Lake Michigan...
ACTATAGCCTCAGTGACTATTCTATCCTTTTCTTTATCGGCATCATTTTTGTGAGTTGATGGCGCTGCCACAATGGTATCATGCCCCAGAACGTTCCCAAATTCTCTATATTCAAACTTGGTATATTGACTATTTTGCTGCATTATACCCATAGATTAATACCATACTTGTATCAGGTCTAAATGATCTATCTCAAGACACATATTCATCTTTTCCATCCACAGCTATATCTATCTCACCTTTCTCCACTAACTCTTTAACCATTTTGACTATCATTGATTGAGCATCATCAACATCACGCACTCTTACAGGACCTAGAGCTTCGACTTCTTCCATAATAATACGAGCAGCACGTTGTGACATATTTTTGAAAAATACGCCTCTCACTTCTTCTGAAGCACCCTTAAGCGCTATAGAAAGCTGAGATTTGTCTATAAAAGTAAGTAAAGTTTGCACTCCTCTACTATCAAGCCTAACAAGATCCTCAAATGTAAACATAAGATCTTTGATCTTCTGGGCAGATTCAGGGACAGATTTTTCTAACATATTCATATACTTGGTTTCACTACTACGATCCAAATTGTAAAATATTTCAGCTATCATTTCACAACTATCACGTTTCATTGTCCTACCAACGCTACTAATAAATTCAGCTCGCAGAATCTTCTCTACTCTTTCTATTACTTCTTTTTTTACAGAACCCATGTTAAGCATACGCATTATCGTATCAAATGCAAAATCTTCTGGTAAAATCGATAATACTTTCGCAGCATGCTCTGGAGAGATTTTTGATAATACTAACGCTGCTGTTTGTGGATGCTCTCCACGTAAATAAAGAGCAAGAAGGTCTTCATTTACATTCGCTAATTTTTCCCAAGTGTTTCTTCCTTGTGGACCCTTAAGCTCCTCCATTAAGGACTTAACTCTATCACGGTCCATTACTTTAGTTAAAAGCTTTTCCGTAGTAAATAAATTACCAAGAAAAATACTATTACCTACTACATCGTCACTAAATTCTTGCACTACTGTTTCAACCATAGTAGGAGATATTACACCCAAACCTGACATAGCATGCGAGACTTCCTTAACCTCATCCTCACTCATTAGAGAAAATATCTTTGCTGCAACTTCATCAGCTACAGATAATAATAAGATAGCTACTTTTTGAGCGCCATTTAATTGCCCGGCCTGCTGTAATTTTGAATTACTCACCATATATCCTAACCATTATTATTCAACCATCTACGCAAGACCATTAATGTCTCTTCTGGGTGGCTATTCATCACTTCATTCACTTTACGCATAGAAGCTACTTGAATTTTTTGCTCTACCAAAGAAACTTCTATTTCTTGTAGCTCTTCTTCTTCAGCACTCTTTATCTTCTGACGTTCGGCTAAATCACCACTCGCAACTCCCAGCAATTTGACAGCAAGCGGACGTACTACAGTCATAAATACTAATATTACAACTACACCTAATATGAGAGATTGGAATAGCGATGGTAATTGCTCCTTCAACCAATTCTCTTCAATATTTAATTCGTCCATATCATGCATGAATGGCATATTTACCACTTGCATCTGATCCTTGCGTTCCACCTTAAACCCTACAGCAGCTTTAACAAGACTCTCTATTTGCACTATTTCTTCAGGTGTTCTAGGGGTATAAAGCATCTCTCCAGTATTTGCGTCTTTTTTATAATGACCGTCAACAAGCACTGCTACAGATAATTTTTGTACAGCACCTGCTTCTGTAATTTCGCTACGAACAGTTTTTGAAATCTCATAATTTTTTGTCTCATCAGTACGCTCTACTGTAGAAGCTTGACTTGACAAAAGATCTGCATTCGAACCATTACCTGGTAAGTTATTTGCTAACGAAATATCAAGCTGATCTTCACCAGACACAGGCGTACGTTCTCTTTCTTCTATTGATTGTACTGAACGGATTACAGCACTATCAGGATCGTAAATCTCTGCGTTAGTTACGATACGATCAAAATTCATTTCAACAGAAACACGAGCTCGAACTTTACCAGCGCCCAAAGATCTTTCTAGCAACTCTTCTACAGTGCGAGTAAGCTTATTTTCATAATTGGTTCTATAATCTTCAGCGGTACCTCCGCCAGCACCTTCAAAAGATGAATCATCATCTCCACCAAGCTTCAAAGATCTACCAGCTGTATCTACCATAGTGATATTTTTAATATCTAAACCAGGAACAGCTGTGACTATGAGGTGGCTTATCGCATTAATTTCATCTTTACTCAAAGATTTTTGTCCTTTGAGTTTTAAAATCACTGATGCTCTGGGGTCCTGTCTATCTTTTGAAAAAACTTCGCGCTGCGGAATTACTAGATGGACTCTTACTTTTGCTATCGGATCAAAAGTGGCTATAGTCCTAGTCAATTCACCTTCCAAAGCTCGCATTAATTTAACATTCTGCAAGAAATTCGTAGTGCCTAATGTTTCTTCTTTATCGAAGATCTCGTAACCAACCATAGATCCATGGCTTGGTAAACCTTGACTGGCCATTGAAACTCGAGTTTTCAGAACATAATTTTCTGGAACCTTAATTGTCGCACCACCATTTTCTAATGTATATGGGATATTTTTGGAATCTAATTCAGTTGTGATTCTACTACTATCAGACCCATCTAAATCAGAATAAAGTACTGACATGTCAGCAGAGGACATTTTATACAAATACACCGTTGTAAGCAGAAAAAATGACAGCAAAGTAATAGCCGTAATGGCTAACTTAACTGGACCTAACTGCCTTAGGAAATTCATCACTATAGCTAATCTATCCTGCAATCATACCTCCTACAAAAACTCGATATACACAGCAACTTACATAAATATATCTTCTGGCTCAAAAAGTCAATTAAATGAAGTGCACTTAGTGCTTAAATATTTTTAAGTACAGTTTGCAATATACCACCATTTAAAACATATTGTACTTCGCTATCAGTAAAGATCTGTAGCTCCAGCTCTATCTTTTTATCACCTATCATTGCTATAACTATTTTACGAGGAGAAATAAGATCCAAACCTTCTATACTCACAATTTCATCACCTGATAATTTCAAATCCAGCCTCGTCATACCTTTTGTAAATGTTAATGGTAAAATTCCCATACCTACTAAATTTGATCTATGGATTCTTTCAAAATTTTCCGCTATTACCACTTTGACACCTAAAAGACAAGGCCCCTTAGCAGCCCAATCTCTTGATGAACCAGTGCCATATTCCTTACCAGCAATTACTACTAAAGGAGTATTATCTCTTTGATAAAGCATCGCAGCATCATATATGGACATTTGTTCATTATTCACCAAATATCTTGTAACTCCACCTTCTGTCCCTGGACATATTTCGTTTTTAATGCGTACATTTGCAAACGTACCACGCATCATCACCTCATGATTACCTCTACGCGCCCCATACGAATTAAAATCACCTTGCGACACTCCATTCTCAAGTAAATATTTTGCAGCTGGGCTAGTCTTGCTAATATTCCCAGCAGGAGAAATATGGTCAGTTGTAATAGAATCCCCAAAAATTGCCAATATCCTTCCCCCTGAAATATTTCCTACACTTTCCTTCTTACCTCTAAAATAAGGTGGATTATTTATATAAGTGCTTTTTGGATCCCAGTCATATGTCGGCGAAGAACTTACTTCTAGACCTTGCCAATTTTCATCTCCAGAAAATACATCTGCATATTTCGTTTTAAACATATCAGAAGACACTGTTTTGGTAACCATATCAGATATTTCTTTATTACTTGGCCAAATATCCTTCAAATAGACATTCTTACCATTCACTTGTCCTATGGGCTCTTTTGTAATATTAATATTCATATTGCCAGCTATTGCATATGCAACAACAAGAGGGGGAGAAGCTAGATAGTTAGCTTTAACCAACGGATGAACTCTGCCCTCGAAATTTCTATTCCCAGACAAAACTGCAGCTACTAGTAGCTTGTTTTCAACAATCTTACTCTCTATTTTAGGGTCCAAAGGCCCTGAATTACCAATACAAGTAGTGCACCCATATCCAACAATATTAAAGCCTAATTTATTTAAATATTCCTGCAATCCACTAACTTTCAAATATTCAGTGACAACTTTAGATCCAGGCGCAAGCGAAGCTTTTACACATGGTTTTTTAGTAAGACCTAACTCCACTGCTTTTTTAGCGAGAAGCCCGGCTGCAATTAAAACGTAAGGATTTGAGGTGTTTGTACAACTCGTAATAGCCGCTATCGCGACATCTCCATTATCTATAATTTCATCCCCTTTGCCTTTTTCACTAGAAGATAAAAATACACCAAATTCTTGTGATAAATTGGCTAAAGTTACTTTATCTTGTGGCCTTTTAGGACCAGCCATAGACGGTTCAATTTTACTCAAATCAAGCTCTAAAATATCGGTATATTGAGCGGTGTCAAAATCACTGCGCCACAAATGTTGTGCTTTAGAATATTCCTCAATAATTTTAATTTGAGATTGGTCTCGAGATGTGAGAGTGAGATATTTTATAGTCTCATCATCTATTGGGAAAAATCCACATGTAGCACCATATTCTGGAGCCATATTTGCAACGGTAGCTCTATCAGCGAGAGAAAGATTTGCTACACCCGGACCAAAAAACTCTACAAATTTATTTACTACACCATAAGAACGTAGCATATTAGTTACTGTAAGCACTAGATCAGTCGCGGTTGATCCTTCCGCTACAGCGCCACTTATTCTAACCCCTATTACTTCTGGTAAAATCATTGGAATAGTTTGGCCAAGCATTGCCGCCTCGGCTTCAATACCGCCTACACCCCATCCCAAAACTGATAAACCATTGATCATAGTAGTGTGACTATCAGTACCGACTACAGTATCTGGGTATAAAAACCCCTCATCAGAAAAAATAACTCTCGCCAAATATTCAAGATTGACTTGGTGACATATACCTGTACCTGGTGGCACAACTTTGAAATTATTAAACGCCTTTTGCCCCCAACGCAGGAATTTATATCTTTCTTTATTACGCTGCATCTCTATCGCAACATTTTGCTTCAATGCGTCCTCTGTGCCAGCATTGTCCACTTGTATAGAATGATCTATTACAAGATCCACTGGGATAAGTGGATTTACTTTTAAACTATCACCACCAAGAGCTTTTTTTGCATCTCTCATAGCAGCCAAATCCACTATCGCAGGGACACCAGTAAAATCCTGCATCAAAACTCTAGCAGGCATAAATCCAACCTCATGCTGCGAAGATTTTGTTTTAAGCCAATCTTTATAAGCTAACAATGACTCCTTTGTATTATCCTCTCCATTTTCCATACGAAGAGTATTTTCAAATAATATTCTTAAAGAATAAGGCAAATGTTTGATATCAAAACCTAATTTTGAAGCGGCTGTTTCTAAATCAAAGTAGTTATATTCTACATTATCTATTTTAAGTTTTTTAAGTGAGCCTAAGCTATTATTGCTATTGATGCGCATATATTTAAGACCTTATTTATAATTGACGATTAAGCGTTGGTTAATTGCTATAGAATAAATTAGTATCTTAAATTGATGTGTTTTTATATATATTTCTACCAAAGCAGTCTTTTTATTAGACTTGTTTTTTTAGATAGTTGCTTTTTAATTTCAGGCATGTTTTGAATGGCAGCAATTCTACCCGCTTGATATAGATCATCTTTTCTGTGCGCATCAAATATACCAACCTTGGATATAGAAGGTTTTATTAGTATATCGGCTTCTTTAGACACAAGATCATTAAGTACAGAATAATTCACACTTAGAGATTTGAATACAAGATCAACCATATTATTCACCCGACTGTTATCTAGTGGCAAAGTAACATCTACAGCTATAATAATTTTGGCATTATATTCTTTTGCTATTTTTATACCCAATGGAGCTGTCACCCCCCCATCTACAAGCACCATCCCATACATTTCCACAGGAGTAAATAGGCCAGGAATTGAATATGACGCCCTCACAGCAGGAGCAATAGGACCACTATTCAATGGCACAGTCTTTCCAGTTACAATATCAGTAGCCACTGCAATAAAAGGAATCTTTAGCTCTTCAAAATTTTTAGCTTGCATATTCTTAAGCAAAAACTTCTCTCCATTTCTCCCATCTACAAAACTACTACTTAGACTGTGAATACCTTGTATTACAGAAAGCACTGAGAAATCTACAAAATCTTCTATATTCATTTTTTGTATTATTTTCCTTAAAGATTTTGCATCAGGATTGTCAGCATACAGTGCTCCTACTATACTGCCACCACTAGTGCCTATTATTAAGTCCACAGGAATATTATACTCCTCCAATATTTCTAACACACCTAAATGAGCTATCGCTCGTGCACCACCTCCCCCTAAAACTAAAGCAACTTTTACATTTTTAGGTATCGATGCGGTAGTTTTGCCGGTAAAATTATAATGGGCTTGTGTGTATGAAGAGGGTTTATAAACAATTTTCTTACTACCACAACCAGAAAGTACCAAAGCGCAAAAAAATACTCCAAAATATTTTATCATGATTATACCAAGAAGAAATAGGCTAAAGTTAAAAATGAGCAAAAACCTAAAATATCAGTAATTGCAGTCAAAAGCACACCCGATGCAGCTGCTGGGTCTATATTTATTTTATTCAAAAATATTGGTATAAAGGCACCAAAAAACCCTGCCACTAAAAAACTAATTACAACAGCTGCTGCAAAAATAACGCTAAGATAGATGTCATTAAATCCTACCAAGATAATAACTCCACCAATTATCGCAAGAGTAACTCCGTTAAATACAGACACCATGACCTCTTTTATAACAGCTCTATATGAGTTCGTATAATGCATTTCTTTATTATGCAAAGCTCTTACCGTCACCGTCATTGTTTGAGTTCCAGCATTTCCGCCCATAGAAGCAACTATAGGCATAATAGCGGCTAAAGTAACAAATTTACCTATAGTCTCGCTGAACAAATCTATCAATAGAGCTGTAATGCAAGCAGTTATGAGATTAAAAAACAACCATGGGAATCTATGTTTTGCTGTGCTAAAAAAGTCAAAGAACATATCATGACTATATACACCACCTAAATGCATCAATTCTGTCACGTTTTGCTCATCAATAATATATAGCATGTTATTTATAGAAATCGCACCTACTAACCTTCCTACTTTGTTTACAACAGGTACTACTGTCAAAGCATATTGTTTGAAGATATAAGAAATTTGATCTAAGTCTGTATGAGTATCTGCAATTTTTAAATCTTTCTCCATAATGTCACGTAATGCAATATTATGAGCATATCTTAAAAGTGAAGAGAGAAGAATTTGACCAACTGGCTTTTGCTTACTATCTACAATAAGAGCAGCATAAAAATCATGCTCAACAGTCTTATTTCTAATAGCTTCTATAGATTGACCTATAGTCCAATGTTCCTGCAATGTAACAAAATCTTTCTCCATTACACGACCAGCTGTCTTATCAGGATAAGTAAAACCCTCTAGAATCTGCTGCTTTTTATCTTTGCTTACATTAGAAAGGATTTCATCCTTAACGCCATCTTCAAAATCATAAATAACTTCAATTGCTTCTTCTATACCTAATAAATCGACAAAATAAGCAAATTTTTTCTTGCCAATAATATCTGTAATTCTCTGTTTAGCACCAGCACTTAATGTTACCAAAGCTTCTTCTTTAAAATCATTCCCAAGCAATTCTAGAATTTGCTCTTGTGTATCATACCCTGTATTTTCTATAAAAGTTGCTAAGTCAGCATGGTGTAGCGATTGTAAGATTTCCTTTGCTTCTTTAAGAGAACCTATTTCAATTAGCTGATTTATATGATCAAAAGTTGATTGTAGATTTTCATGATATTCTGATGAAATATATGTATTTGTACTTGCATCTCTCATCATATATCCCCTAAATTTAAATCAGTTTGGATAACTTAATATGGTGCGGCCGAGAAGATTTGAACTTCCACTCGATTAAGAACAGCGACCTCAACGCTGCGCGTCTACCATTCCGCCACGGCCGCTTCACATTGGCTTTGACATGGCATAATACCAAAATATTTATCAATGGGCAATTAAAACTTACTATTGACTCTAGATTAATTTGGGTCTTATCCCAAACTACTAGTTCAATACAAAAAGAGGCTAAAATTACATCATTAACTATCTCTCCTTATTTAGCCGCTACCTAAACAAAAAACACTAAATCCTTGCATGAAGCGTCATCGTTTTGTATAATTCCGTGTCTTAATTTAAAATATTCATGGAGCAGAGCACTAATGAAACTATGGCAGAAGGTGATTTTAGGTATGATAGCTGGTATATTATTTGGTATATATATACCAACAGAATATGCTCTAGCAATAAAGCCTATAGGCGACGTATTCCTATCTTTAATCAAAATGGTTATACTTCCTTTAGTGTTTTTCTCACTCGTATCAGGCATGACAAGCATGAACGACCCCACCTCTCTTGGTAGAATAGGTATCAAAGCAACGGTAGCATTCTTAGCAACCACTGTCTTCGCAGTAGTTTTTGGTATAAGCGTTGCCCTCATAATTGAACCAGGTGTTGGAACTGTTCTAGATTTCGGTAAAGTCGATCCTACAAAAACTGCCATGGAATTTAACATAGTAAAGTTTTTTATAGGCATTATACCCACTAACGCTTTAGGAGCTTTTGTAGAAAACAATACTTTACAAGTAGTATTTTTTGCGATTTTTACTGGATTCACTATAAACAAAATGGGCTCATCCGCCGCAGAAATGAGAGTACTAGCTCAATCAGCTGCAAAAATGTTCATAAAAATGATTTCTTTTATAATAGAGTTATCTCCATACGCAGCTTTCGCGCTTATAGCATGGGTTGTAAGTACGCAAGGGGTAGATGCATTACTAAGCCTTTCCAAATTGGTAGGGGCAGTAGTATTAGCTATGATTTTACAATATATAATTTTTGGATTAATGATCCTAGTATTTTGCAGAATATCACCTCTGCCATTTTATAAAAAAAGCATAGAATACCAGCTTATAGCATTATCATCCAGTAGTAGCAAAGCCTCTTTAGCTACAACCATGAGTGTATGCAGAAATAATTTAGGCATCTCTGAATCTTCCACATCTTTTGTATTACCCCTTGGTGCTGCACTCAACATGAATGGATTTGCTATTAATCTTAGCTTAACCGCTATATTTTTTGCACAAACACTTGGCGTAGAACTTGGAATGCACGATTATATGATGATAGTATTAACTGCAACACTAGGCTCTATTGGTGGCGCTGGTATTCCAGGAGCTTCTCTTATAATGTTACCTATTGTTCTTGCGTCTGTAAATCTTCCAATAGACGGAGTGGCAATTCTAGCTGGAATAGATAGAGTTTTGGATATGCTACGTACAGCCATCAACATTACTGGAGATGCAACAATTACTCTTATCATAGATGAAAGTGAAGGCACTTTAGATAAGAAAAAATACTTTGCTTAAAGACTTTTATTCCATCATCTCTTTCAATGTTTTTATTGATAAATCATGAGGTTTTTGTTTATCACTCACTATATGCCCTTCTTTAAGTATGACAATATGACTACCATAATTAATTGCATCCTCTAACTTATGAGTGACCATTATTGTAGTGATTTTATGCTTTGCTACAGCTTCTGCAGTCATCAACATAACATCTTCTGAAGATTTTGGATCCAAGCTGCTAGTATGTTCATCTAGAAATAAAATACGCGGTGGATGCGCTAATACCAAAGCTAGTAGGAATATCTGCTTTTCTCCACCAGACAATGTTTTAACAGGTTGATTCTGCAAATTGGCGAATTTTTCTTCTCTACCAGTAAGAGAGAAAATGTCAGCAGCTTCGAGCCGTTCTTTTTTTTGAAATCTACTCTCCCATAAAATGATATTTTCCTTTAAAGTTAGATTAGAAAACAATCTTTCTTCTGGCCTTTGCGTTAAAGTAATAATATCTTTTGCGCGTTTTTGAAAATCGAGGCTTGATATCAATAATTGATCCATATAGACATATCCTGTCGTAGGATTAACTTCTCCAGAAAGTAGTTTAATAAGCGTAGATTTACCGCTTCCGTTATGCCCAAGCAAAACTATAAATTCTTCTGGCATAATCTTTAAATTAGCAGAAGATAAAATTGGCGTATTATTACCAGGAACAGTGAAACTAACATTATCAGTGTATAGACATGGTATCATTTTCTTACTCCATTATATGTTATTTTACGCATAGCAAAAAATAACATAATGCCAAGTAATAACTTCAAATGGATAGGGTTAACACCAATTCTCAACAAAATGCTCATGCAGCTAAAATATAGAAAAATTCCAACAAAACATGCTATTATTTCTTTTAAAGCATCAAAGCTACCGTACACTCTAATTATCAATTGTCGCCCTATTACTACAGCTCCAATTCCAACAAGAGCGACACCAAAACCCATATTTATATCAGCAAAACCATTAACTTGCGCAGCCACTAGCCCGGTAAGACTTGCCAACATATTACTAAGCACAAGCCCTAAAATCCTATAGTTCTCAGGTGATTTACCTAATATGCACAAGAGTTTCTGATCCTGACCAAAAGCTCTTAGAGCCAGACCTACACCAGAGCTTAAAAATAACGTAAGTATAATGATTAATATAATAGCAAGAATAAGCAAAGGAATGATCCAGTCAGTCATATTTATCAATGATAGAATGGTAGTTTTACCCAATAATGATATATTAGGTCTTCCAAGTATTTGGAGATTCACTGAATATAACATAAAGCTTGCAAGCACTCCTGCAACTAAATCATTCACTATATTATTTCTTTGCATATAACTAACTACAACTCCTACAATGGAGCCTGCTAGTACACTACAGAATATCGCCATCAATATCCCATATTCTAATGTTTGTGCAAAAACTGCAGCTCCCAGTACATATGTTCCATCCACAGTAAGATCTGTAATAGACAAAATACGATAACTAATATACATACCTAGCACTAATGGCAGAAATATCAAACTTTGTTCAAGACTTGCAAAAAAAATACTCAACATTTACACATCCCCTCTTTCAACAAGCGGTAGATCTAACTCGCGCAGCATTTGTTTTGTTAGAATATTTTGCTTTGCAAATGATTTGGGATTAATGAATATAGTTAATTTATCGAGATTTTGATATGGTATAGTCTCAATTGCTTTACCATTTATAACTTCTTTTGCAATAAGACCAGCTTTAATTCCTATATCTTTTTCTTTTACACCAATAGATAATGTTGCACCTTCAATAACAGACCCTTCATCTGAAGCTATAACAGGTATGTATCTAGAATGAGCTTCTTGAATCAAAATATTAATTCCACTCACTATAAGATGATCTTTTAATATCAAAAATGCTTGTATGTCCTTTGGAATATTGCTTATAGCTAAAGGTAATTCTACAAGAGATGGCACCATAACTAAATGCAAATTCACCCCATGTTCTTTTCCATAATTTTGTAACGCTTCTACTTCCGCAGCAACTTTTTCGCTCGTACTATATATTACCGCTATTTTCTTTAACGATGCAATCTTACTCAATGAATATGTAATAGGAATCTCATCATTTACTCCTGTGATTCTTGGACCAATACTTGGCGCAATAATTGCTGCCGTGCATATTATTGGCTTATTTTTAATATGAGAAATAGTAAGCTGACTTGTAGAAGTGCCTATTGGTATAACAATATCCACATCTTCATCTTTTAATTGCCTAATCATTGTAGACATAATATTAACATCGCCTTGAGCATTTTTTATAACAAACTCCACCTCCTGACCAGAAAGAGATTCTTTGATGCCAGAAATTATTTGCGTCATAGCCTCATGCTCCAGAGGAACTATAACTCCTATCTTCGTAACGAAAGAACGTACATGGTATGAGTTAATTAACTGTCTAATAGATGATAAAACTAAAGCAATGATTACTATAGATAATAAAATAAGAACGTGTTTTACTTCTGGGAAAGATTTGAACATAATATTGTACCTTTAAAAATTAAAATTTTGATAATATAAAAAATGGGATAAATATGACTAGCTACGCCAGAACAACCCACAGATCATCAAATCTTTAATTTTCGAGTACATATTACTTCACTACTGCTATTCACTTTGAAACACTTCAAAGATTAATTCATCTTACCATTATCTTTATAATAAGTCAATATAGCTCCCTCTATAATTCCCTTAACATCTCTCTCACAGTGTCAATAATTATCTGTGGCTCATCTCTTTGGATAATATGACCACTATTATAAGCCTTAACCTGTTTGCTATTCGTAGATTTTGTTACTAAGTCTTTTTGTAATTCGTGCCAAACTTTATGAGCCAAGTTACAAACTTCTGGAAAAGCATGACCATGTTTAGCACACGACTCCTCATTAGGCGTCATGCTTGCAGTAATAACAACAAGAGGAATAGCTCCTAAAATATATTTACCAGTTTGAGCATCCTCCAAATTTGATTCAAACAATCTCCATTCTTCTAAAAGAGTCTCGATAAATTTTATACTAGAGTTTTTTGCAATCATCATATGCTGCGTTTTTTTATCAAAACTTCCTGATTCCCCATTATATAAATGAAAAATTCTGTGGAGACCTATTTTTGAAGCCATAACAACAACAGGATGGAATATGTTCAAATTTAAAATTCTTGATAAAAAATCTTTAGGCTTAGGTAACTCTGACTGTAATTGATATTCATGACTCGAATCTACAAGCACAACTCCTACCACCTCATTAGGATATTTATTTGCATATATACGAGCAATAATACCAGCAAAAGAATGCCCAACTAATATATATGGCCCAGGTATTTCAGCTTTATGTAATAGCGAATGTAGATCTTCTACAATATTTTTATTAGTCTTAGGCCAAGGGCTTTTATCACTCCACCCAATACCAGCCCTATCATAGCTAACTACTCTTGCGAATTTAGCAATCTCCTGCTGCACTAAAGACCAGTAAAGTAAATTTCCACCAAGACCCATGTCTAAAACTATTGTAGGCCCCGAACTCTCCCCAAGATCATGAATATGCAACTTATATCCACCTACATCAACCATTTTTCCAATAGGTGGATATTTAATATCTTCTAGCTTGGTCATTATATATTGGCCACAAGCTCCTATCATAATTATGATTAAGATATACAGTACTGTATTTATTTGAGTGTGCTGTAAGTAATTCATAAACTCATCAAACCTTTGGGACTTCTTTCAAATAATCTTCTTGCCATAATTGCCTATATATAACTGGATCAATATTACCACCTGAAATAATCACTAATGCATTTTTACGACCATTTTGAGTAGAAAGCCACTCACATAATCCTGCCATATTTAAAGCACAGGATGGTTCGCATGCTATTTTTAACAAATGAATTAGCCAAGCAGTCCAATATAAAATCTTATTCTCCTCTACCAAATAAAAACCATCCAATTTTTTTAAGTAAGAAAATGTTCTCTCGGAAACACCAAGCGTGCGAAGTCCATCTGCTATAGTATTTGGTGAGTCTTTAAACCTAAAAATATTATTTTGTTTTATCGATAAATAAGCATCATTAGCATTCAGTGGCTCTGTAGCTATTAATTTACTATCAGGAGAAAGTAGGTCTTTAGCAAGATATGTACCTGATAAAAGTCCACCACCACCACATGAAGCAAAAATAGCATCAGGCGCAACCCCATCCATTTGGATCAATGCTTCATAACATGCAGTACCTGCTCCAGCTATTGTATCATCACTGTCACTCGGATGCATATAATAAAGGCCATTATTACCATCATATTTAGTTTTTTCTTCAGCTTCCGCTCTAGTATCAGTATAGATAACCTCGGCTCCATAATAAGTAGCAGCACGCTGCTTCACTGGAGAAGTATCCTTAGGCAGGTATATTCTCGCCTTAATATCAAGCTGTTGAGCAGCCCATGCAAGCCCTATACCATGATTCCCAGTACTGTACCCTACTATTTGTTTAGGCAACTCACCATTTTCTTTCAATATTAATAAGCGATTTAACACCCCTCGAACTTTAAACGCTCCTGTTTTCTGGAAAGACTCCATTTTAAAATAAATATTTGCTCCTAGCATATCATTCAGCACTTCAGAATTTATAAGTGGCGTACAATGTAGAGTGTCTTTAATTCTATCATATGCTAGTTTTACATTATTCGAAGATTGTATCATAATTTTTAATTTGTTAAGTACTTGAATGTCGCTACCACAGAGATTATATTGTAGTAAACCCATCACGTAAAGAGATGAAATTCATGAGTAATAAATTATCGCTACCAGTTTTAGTATTAAGAGATATAGTGCTTTTTCCAGGCACTACAGCGCCACTATTCATAGGGAGAAAACAGTCTGTAGATGCTCTTATGGCTGCGAAGCAAATTGGCACTGGTGAGTATGTTTTATTTACAGCTCAAAAAAAACCAGAAATAGATGAACCAAAAAATAGTGAATTATATAAAATCGGTGTTATTGGAAAAATCATCCAAACAGTAAAATTACCAAATAATAATTTCAAAATGCTGATAGAGGTGGAACAGCGTGTAAAATTATCACTTCACAATGATACATCATATCCTACAGCTGATTTTACACTTCTTCCAGATGGGGTGATAGAGGATCTTGATGACCTAGAAATGCTAATCTCAGATATTGTACAAAGATTCAATGAGTATGTAAAAATAAATCGGAAAATTAATCCTGACATTTTGATATCTATAGCAGATCAAAAAAACCCCACTTATGTAACTAACATAGTTGCTTCACATTTGACATGCGGTGTCACTA
>Ga0209550_10003536_pt1 | contig 14891 bp, 11 predicted proteins | sample LauGreSuBDMM15SN_2_FD_187567 | JGI IMG/M metagenome (GOLD analysis project Ga0209550, IMG submission 187567) | Freshwater lake microbial communities from Lake Michigan, USA - Su13.BD.MM15.SN (SPAdes) (version 5) | ecosystem: Environmental > Aquatic > Freshwater > Lake | place: Lake Michigan...
GGTAATAAATTTTTTAAGATTACGCAATGATTTTTGATTTATAAAAAAAACACTATATTTGCACAGTTATTTATTAAAAGTTAAATAATGAGGCACGCATTGCGTGCCTATTTTTTATAAAAGAGTATGACATTTAAGGAAAAAGTTTATCAATTATTACAAGAAGGATTAATAGAAAAACCTTCTATATTCCTAATTGATATGACAATAACGGAAAGTTTCAAAATTATTGTAACTTTAGATGGTGATAATGGTGTGGTTTTGCAGGATTGTATCGATATTAGTCGCGCAATCGAGCACAATTTGGATCGAGAAGAACAAGATTTCTCACTCGAAGTTGCCTCAGCCGGAGTTTCATCGCCCTTAAAACATTTGAGACAATATAAAAAAAACATTGGCAGAACGCTAGAAGTAAAAACCAATACCGAAACAATTGAGGCCGTTTTAACCGACGCCACCGACGAAAATATCGTTTTGGAATGGGAAGCGAGAGAACCAAAAAAAATTGGAAAAGGAAAAGAAACTGTTCAAAAAAGAGTAGAAATTCCTTACAGTGAAATAAAAGAAGCAATAGTTATAATAACATTTTAATAGAAGATTGGCATGGAAAATTTAGCATTAATCGATTCATTTTCAGAGTTTAAAGACGACAAACTTATTGATCGTGTAACGCTTATGGCGATATTGGAAGATGTGTTTAGAAATGCATTGAAAAAGAAATTCGGATCGGATGATAATTTTGATATTATTATCAACCCTGACAAAGGCGATATGGAAATTTGGAGACGAAGAGTTATCGTTGCAGATGATGATTTGGATTTGGAAAATGAAGAAATAACTTTGACCGAAGCCAGAAAAATCGAACCCGATTTTGAAATTGGCGAAGAAGTTTCGGAAGAAGTAAAATTAGTTGACCTTGGAAGAAGAGCGATTTTGGCATTGCGTCAAAATTTGATTTCTAAAATTCATGAACACGATAATACAAATCTTTACAAACAATTTAAAGATTTAATTGGCGAAATTTATACTGCCGAAGTGCACCACGTTCGACCAAGAGTTGTAATTTTGATTGATGATGACGGAAACGAAATTGTTTTACCAAAAGAAAAACAAATTCCATCGGATTTCTTTAGAAAAGGAGATAACGTTCGTGGAATTATTGAAAGCGTTGAATTGAAAGGAAATAAACCTCAAATTATCATGTCTAGAACCGCCGATTTGTTTCTAGAAAAATTATTTGAACAAGAAATTCCTGAAGTTTTTGACGGATTAATCATGGTGAAAAATGTAGTAAGAATTCCAGGTGAAAAAGCAAAAGTTGCCGTTGATTCTTATGATGACAGAATTGATCCAGTTGGCGCTTGTGTTGGAATGAAAGGATCAAGAATTCACGGAATTGTTCGGGAATTAGGAAACGAAAATATTGACGTAATCAATTATACAAGCAATATTCAATTGTATATCACAAGAGCGTTGAGTCCTGCCAAAGTTTCTTCAATCAAAATCAATGAAGAAACCAAAAGAGCGGAAGTTTTCTTGAAATTAGAAGAAGTTTCAAAAGCCATCGGAAGAGGCGGACACAATATAAAATTAGCAGGTCAATTAACAGGTTATGAATTAGACGTTATCCGTGAAGGAAGTCAAATCGAAAGCGAAGATGATGTTGAATTAACAGAATTTTCAGACGAAATAGAAACTTGGATTATCGAAGAATTTGCTAAAATCGGATTGGATACGGCACGAAGTATTTTAAACCAAGACGTGAACGACTTAGTTAGAAGAACCGATCTAGAAGAGGAAACAATTTTAGACGTTATGCGAATATTAAAAGACGAATTAGATAGTTAAAAAGCAACTATTTCCTGCCGCAAAAGAATAAAAAAGTATTAATAAAAAGGTTTTATGTCTGAAGAGAGAATAATTAGAATAAACAAGGTTTTAAGGGAATTAAATATTTCGTTAGAAAGAGCTGTGGATTATCTTAAGGATAAGGGGATTGCTATTGAATCCAATCCAAACGCAAAAATTTCTGACAAAGAATTTAGTATTCTTCAAAGCCAATTTGCAGGCGATAAAGGAAATAAAGAAGCTTCCAAAGAAGTAGGAGAAGAAAAAAGAAAAGAAAAAGAAGCGTTGCGTGTTGAAAGAGAAAAAGAACTTGAAGACAAACGCAAACAAGATGAAGAACGATTAAAAAATCAGGAAGTCATCAAAGCTAGAGCTTCTGTAACAGCGCCAGTTCAAGTGGGTAATATAGATTTAAAATCAAAACCTGCCGCTCCATCAGAAAAACCAGCTCCCAAAACAAATATAGAAAAGCCAGCCCAACTCGTTCAAGTAAAAGCTACGGAAGCAAAAACGAAAGTTTCAGAAAACACCGTTGTTGCAAAAACAAAACCAGCCGCGAAAGTAGAAGTGGATACGCCTTCATCGGAAGCGCTTATAGATGAATCTATTACAACACAATATCAAAAATTATCGGGAGCTACTTTAACAGGTCAAACTATTGATTTATCCCAATTTAATAAGCCCAAAAAGAAAAAAGAAGATCCAAAAATCGCACCAAATAAGCCCGGGACAACCCCAGCAATTGGAGCAAATAATGCCAATAAAAACAAAAGAAAAAGGATTGCTCCAAAACCAGGCGCGCCAAGACCGCCATCGGTTCCAGGTGTTCCGGGAGCTCCAAATCCTAACAAAATAACTCCAAATGCAGGAGGTGGCGGATTTAACGCCAACAGAAGCGCACGACCAGGATTCGTAAAAGGAAATCGACCTGCAATTGTTGCCAAAGTAGAGCCTACAGAAGAAGAAGTAAAAAATCAAATTAGAGAAACTTTAGAAAAACTTCAAGGAAAAGGAGGAAAATCGAAAGCAGCAAAATACAGAAGAGATAAAAGAGATACGCACCGACAAAAATCGGATGACGAACAAAGAGCCATTGATGAAGGAAGTAAAACGATAAAAGTTACCGAGTTTGTTACCGTTGGTGAAATCGCCATCATGATGGATGTGCCGATTACAAAAGTAATTGGAACTTGTATGTCGCTCGGAATTATGGTTACTATGAATCAACGTCTGGATGCCGAAACATTGACCATTGTGGCCGATGAATTTGGATATGAAGTTGAATTTATTACCGTAGATATTGAAGAAGCTATTCAAGTGGTTCCAGACAAAGAAGAAGATTTGGTTTTCAGAGCACCGATTGTTACCGTTATGGGTCACGTCGATCACGGAAAAACATCGTTATTGGATTATATTCGTAAAGAAAACGTAATCGCAGGAGAATCAGGCGGAATCACACAACACATTGGTGCTTACGGCGTAACATTAGATAATGGTCAAAAAATCGCATTTTTAGATACACCAGGTCACGAAGCGTTTACGGCGATGCGGGCGCGGGGAGCTCAAGTTACGGATATTGCAATTATTGTAATTGCGGCCGATGATGACATTATGCCACAAACCAAAGAAGCGATTTCTCATGCGCAAGCAGCGGGAGTTCCTATTATTTTCGCCATCAACAAAATTGATAAACCAAATGCAAACGTTGAGAAAATAAAGGAAAAACTGGCCGGAATGAATTTGCTTGTGGAAGATTGGGGTGGAAAAATCCAATCGCATGATATTTCTGCAAAAGTTGGAACTGGCGTAAAAGAATTACTTGAAAAAGTGTTATTAGAAGCCGAATTATTAGATTTAAAATCTAATCCAAATAAAGCTGCATTAGGAACCGTTGTTGAAGCCTTTTTGGACAAAGGAAAAGGATACGTATCTACCATATTAGTACAACACGGGACATTGCGAGTGGGCGATTATATGCTTGCCGGAAAACACCATGGTAAAATTAAAGCGATGCACGACGAACGCGGAAACATAGTTACTGTTGCAGGACCTTCAACACCCGTTTCGGTTTTAGGATTGGATGGAGCCGCTACTGCGGGGGATAAATTCAACGTTTTTGAAGATGAAAAAGAAGCCAAACAAATTGCTTCCAAACGTTCTCAATTAATGCGTGAACAATCCGTTCGTACACAAAGACATATCACACTTGACGAAATTGGACGACGAATCGCATTGGGTCAATTTAAAGAATTGAACATTATCCTTAAAGGAGATGTGGATGGTTCTGTAGAAGCATTATCCGATTCGTTCTCTAAATTATCTACTGAAGAAATTCAAATTAATATTATCCATAAAGGCGTTGGTGCCATTACAGAAACCGACGTAATGTTGGCTTCAGCATCCGATGCAATTATTATTGGATTTAACGTTCGTCCTGCAGGAAATGCAAGACAATTGGCCGATAAAGAAGAAATTGACATCCGTTATTATTCTATTATTTATGCCGCTATTGATGACTTGAAAGACGCAATGGAAGGAATGCTTGCTCCAGAAATGAAGGAAGAAATTCTTGGAACTGCCGAAATTAGAGAAATATTCAAAATCTCTAAAGTGGGTTCAATTGCGGGTTGTATGGTAATGGATGGTAAAATCGCAAGAACCTCTAAAATTAGAGTTATTAGAGATGGCGTAGTCGTATTTACAGGAGATTTATTAGCATTGAAACGTTTCAAAGACGATGTAAAAGAAGTAGCCAAAGGATACGATTGTGGTATTCAAATAAAAGGATACAACGACATCGAAGAACGCGACGTTATTGAAGCTTTCCACGAAATTGCCATCAAGAAAAAATTGAAATAACATTTTTAGTATACCAAAAACGTCTCAAGCAATTGAGACGTTTTTTTTGGATTCTAAATTATTTATTGGGCTGAATAATTAGCGCATTCGGATAACGTTTTTTCAATTCTAACAAATTTCTTTCCGCTTCAATACGGGTTTTGAAATTGCCAACCCAAACCTTATAAGCCGGAGTGTAAAAAACAATCGTGCCATCCAAGTTTTTGAAGTCACGCTTAAAATCGATTAGCGTTTTTTTCGAAGTTTCACTATCGCCATTATAGATTTGAATTTTATACCGATCATTTATCGTAATTGATGCGTTGATTTTTCTTTTTTCGTTTAATAAATTCTCAAATTTTGAATCTTGATTCAAGGATACGTTTGCTTCTTGACCGAATAAATTGGAAGCACAAGCGAATAAAATTATAAGGCTTAAATTAAATTTATTTGTAAGAAGATTTCTCATAAAGTGGTGATTTTTATACAAATGTAATTCATAAGCCGCGATGTAAAAAGCCTTTTTTATTTAGAATTGATATAAATTAATAATATCGCTAATATTGGGTTTTGAGAATAGTTCTTAAGTCGTATTTTTGTGCAAGTTTTTAAAGAGGCTTATTGTTTTTTAGTGATAAATTAAGAAATAATTGACTCAAAATTATAGTCGATAACCATTATAATAATATGAAAAAGGTGGGTAACCCTAATTCGATTTCAAGGAATTTATTTTTTAGTTTAGCGGTAATGCTAACTTTCTCCTTAACTTCATTCGCTCAAACAGCAGCAGCACCGGCAGCACCGGCAACACCAGCAGCAGTAACAACAACACCAATGGCAGCTCCTGCAGCAGCAACTGGCGATCCTGTAAAAGGAAAAGAACTTTTTAATTCCAATTGTGCCGCTTGTCACAAGATGGACGCAAAAATGACTGGTCCCGCATTGAGAGGAATTGCAAGCCGATTAGACAAAGAATGGCTTTACAAATGGATTCGCAACAGTTCCGATATGATTAAATCGGGCGATGCTGAAGCGGTAAGAGTAAGCAAAGAATATAATGGAGCGGTTATGACTGCTTTCCCGCAGTTATCTAATGGAGATATTGACAATATTATTGCCTATACATCTGAGCCAAAAGCAGAAGCGGTAGTACCAACAACTGGAACCGCAGGCCCCCCAGGAACAACGGCTGATGCTGGAATTTCTAACAACGTAGTTCTAGGTGCTTTGGCATTAGTAATGCTAATGTTAATTGTGATGTTGGTTTTAGTAAACAAAGTTTTAACAAAAGTAGCTAAGGCAAACGGAATTGAAATCGCAAAAGCAGAACCAACTATTCCAATCTGGAAAGCATTTGCTAAAAACCAATTTTTAGTATTAGTTACCTCCGTATTTTTAATTCTTGCAAGTGGTTATTTTGTGTATGGATATTTAATGCAAATAGGCGTAGATCAAGATTATGAGCCAGTGCAACCGATTCATTATTCTCACAGAATTCACGCTGGAAGCAATGGAATAAATTGTAAATATTGCCACTCTGCGGCTAGAGTAAGTAAAAATGCAGGAATTCCGTCCTTAAATATATGTATGAATTGCCATAAAAACATCGCGGAAGTTTCTGATACAACAGCAACGCCAGAATATTCAAAAGCATTTTACGATGGCGAAATTCAAAAACTGTACAAAGCAGTTGGTTGGGATCAAACCAATCAAAAATATACTGGAAAAACCCAACCAGTAAAATGGGTTCGTATTCACAACCTTCAAGATTTTGTTTATTTCAATCACTCACAACACGTAACGGTTGCTGGAATTGAATGCCAAACTTGCCATGGCCCCGTTCAAACGTATGAAGTTCAAAAACAATTTGCACCGTTAACAATGGGATGGTGTATTTCTTGTCACAGAAAAACGGAAGTAAAAATGGAAGGAAACGACTATTATACTAAAATTCACGAAGAACTTTCCAAAAAATATGGTGTAGACAAATTGACTGCAGCACAAATGGGAGGTTTAGAATGTGGAAAATGCCACTATTAATAAATTATTAAGAAGCTAATATATACACAATGTCATCAAACAAAAAATACTGGAAAAGTGTTGAAGAACTAAACGAAAATAGTTCTATTGTTGAGACCCTTAGAAACAACGAATTTGTTGAAGAAATTCCTACAGATGAATTCTTAGGAGATAAAGCCTCTTTATCCTCATCTGCAACAACGCGACGTGATTTCTTAAAGTACGTTGGATTTACAACCGCAGCAGCTTCACTTGCCGCGTGCGAAGGCCCCGTACATAAGTCGATACCTTATGTTTTACAACCAGAACAAATCATCCCAGGAGTTGCCGATTATTATGCAACAACTGTTTTTGATGGTGCTGATTTTGCCAATCTTTTAGTAAAAACCCGCGAAGGCCGTCCTATTAAGATTGATAATAATAAAATAGCTGGCGCAAATTTTACTGCCAATGCTAGAACTCACGCGTCTATCTTGTCATTATATGACAGCATGCGTTTGAAAGAACCAAAAGTTTCTGGAAAAATGGCTTCATGGACCGAAGTAGATTTAAAAGTAAAAGCCAGTTTGGCCGAAGCAAAATCTAAAGGCGGTCAAGTTGTACTTTTAACCAATACGTTAGCAAGTCCATCAACCGAGAAATTGATTGGTGAATTCATCGCTTTAAACCCAACAGCCAAACATGTTGTTTATGACGCTGTATCCGAATCGGCTGCGCTTGACGCATTTGAAACGGTTTATGGTGAACGCGCATTAGTAGATTATGATTTTTCAAAAGCAGCTTTAATCGTTTCTGTTGGAGCAGATTTCTTAGGAGATTGGCAAGGTGGAAATTACAGCGCAGGATATACACAAGGCCGAATTCCGAAAAACGGAAAAATGTCGCGTCATTTTCAATTGGAAGCCAACTTAACTTTATCTGGCGCTGCAGCTGATAAGCGAGTGCCAATGTCAACGGCAAACCAAAAACAAGCATTAGTAAAAATTTACAATACTATAACTAATTCTGCTGTTGCAACAAATAAAATTGACAACGAAGATTTAGTTTTGAAAGCCGCACAACAATTAAAAGCCGCTGGTTCAAACGGGGTTTTGGTTTGTGGAATTCAAGATAAAAACGCACAACTATTAGTTTTGGCAATAAACCAAGCATTAGCAAGTCAAGCATTTGTTACTTCAGGAACAAGACAAATTAGAAAAGGATCTAACGAAAAAGTAGCTCAATTAATTAAAGAAATGAACGCAGGAAGTGTTCACACTTTGATTATGAGTGGTGTAAATCCAGTTTATACGTTACCAAATAGCACAGAATTTGTTTCTGGTTTGAAAAAAGTAAAAACTTCGGTAGCTTTTTCATTAAAAGAAGACGAAACCGCATCGGTTACAACTATTGCGGCGCCAACGCCACATTATTTAGAATCATGGGGAGATGTTAGTATCACCAAAGGTGCTTATGCTCTAACGCAGCCAACAATTCGTCCGTTATTTAATACCAAACAATTTCAAGAAGCATTACTTTCTTGGAACGCTAACCCAGCAAAATATTACGATTATTTAAAAGCGACTGCTTCAACATTTATTTCAGGTACTACTTGGAACAAAGTGTTGCAAGATGGTGTTTTTGTATCGGCAATAATTCCTTCCGTTTCTGCGGTTACGGCTAATTATAGCGCTGCCGCAAATGCATTGGCTCAATCAAAAGCGGTTTCAGGATTGGAGTTAAATTTATATACAAAAACCAGTTTAGGAGATGGACAACAAGCGAACAACCCATGGTTGCAAGAATTGCCAGATCCAATTACGAGAGTTTCTTGGGATAATTATGTAACTGTTTCCAGAGCAGATGCCGATAAAAATGGATTAACAAACGAAATTGTTGCCAACGGTGGTTTGAACGGAAGTTATGTTACTTTAACCGTAAACGGAATTACACTAGAAAATGTTCCAGTAATTGTTCAACCCGGTCAAGCGGTTGGAACTATTGGTTTGGCTTTAGGTTATGGAAAAAAAGCCGCTTTAAAAGAAGAAATGCAAGTAGGTATTAATGCCTATGCTTTATATAAAGGTTTTGATGCCATTCAATCGGCTACAATAGTGAAAGGTTCTGGAGAACACGAATTTGCATGTGTTCAAGGGCAAAAAACACTAATGGGTAGAGGCGATATTATCAAAGAAACGACCTTAGAAATATTCAATACAAAAGACGCAAAAGAATGGAATGAAGTTCCGATGGTGTCTTTGGATCATAAAGAAGTAGCCGCAACATCGGTTGATTTATGGGATTCATTTGATCGTTCAACAGGACATCATTTTAATCTTTCTATCGATTTGAATGCTTGTACAGGATGTGGCGCTTGTATTATTGCTTGTCACGCAGAAAACAACGTTCCAGTTGTTGGAAAAGCAGAAGTAAGAAGAAGCCGCGATATGCACTGGTTGCGTATTGATAGATATTATTCTTCTGAAGATACTTTCGCACATGACAATGAAAAGAAAGAAAATTTCGACGGATTATTTGGAGATAAAGGTTCTTTAGGAGGTTTTGGCCAAATGGAAAAAGCGGCGGATAATCCACAAGTATCTTTTCAACCGGTAATGTGTCAACATTGTAATCACGCACCTTGCGAGACTGTTTGTCCAGTTGCTGCAACATCTCATGGTCGTCAAGGACAAAATCAAATGGCTTATAACCGATGTGTTGGTACTAGATATTGTGCTAATAACTGTCCTTATAAAGTGCGTCGTTTCAACTGGTTTTTATACAGCAAAAACAGCGAATTTGATTTCCACATGAATGATGATTTAGGTCGTATGGTTTTGAATCCAGATGTAAATGTTCGATCTCGTGGGGTTATGGAAAAATGTTCTATGTGTATTCAAATGACACAAGCCACAATTTTGAAAGCCAAAAATGAAGGAAGAGTTATTAAAGATGGCGAATTCCAAACAGCGTGTTCCAACGCATGTTCACCTGGCGCATTGAAATTTGGTGATGTAAATGATAAAGAAAGTCAAGTAGCCAAATTAGGCGAAGATGATAGAATGTATCATTTGTTAGAACATGTTGGAACAAAACCAAACGTAATCTATCACGTAAAAGTTAGAAATACTTAGTCAATAATAAATTAATAAGATAAAGGATTATGTCGTCTCACTACGAAGCACCCATTAGAAAACCTTTAGTTATAGGTGATAAATCATATCACGATGTAACTGTCGATGTTGCTGCCCCTGTTGAAGGGAAAGCCAACAAACATTGGTGGACTGTATTTTCAATTGCATTAGCCGCATTTCTTTGGGGATTAGGATGCATTATTTATACCATTTCTACCGGTATTGGAACATGGGGATTAAACAAAACAGTTGGTTGGGCTTGGGATATCACAAACTTCGTTTGGTGGGTGGGTATCGGTCACGCCGGAACCTTAATTTCTGCGGTGTTATTGTTATTCCGTCAAAGATGGAGAATGGCAATTAACCGTTCTGCTGAAGCAATGACAATTTTTTCTGTAATTCAAGCTGGTTTGTTTCCAATTATCCACATGGGTCGCCCTTGGTTGGCTTATTGGGTTTTACCAATTCCAAATCAATTTGGATCTTTATGGGTAAACTTTAACTCGCCTTTACTTTGGGACGTATTTGCAATTTCGACCTATCTTTCTGTTTCACTTGTTTTCTGGTGGACAGGTTTATTACCCGATTTTGCCATGATTAGAGACCGTGCTGTGAATCCATTTACCAAAAGAATCTATTCCATTTTAAGTTTCGGATGGAGCGGTAGAGCAAAAGATTGGCAACGTTTTGAGGAAGTATCATTGGTACTTGCCGGATTAGCAACACCATTAGTACTTTCTGTTCACACAATTGTATCTATGGACTTTGCAACTTCTGTAATTCCGGGATGGCACACAACGATTTTCCCTCCTTACTTTGTTGCAGGAGCGGTATTCTCAGGATTCGCGATGGTAAATACATTGTTAATTATTATGAGAAAAGTTTCTAATTTAGAAGCGTATATTACCATTCAACACATCGAATTAATGAATATTGTAATCATGATTACAGGTTCTATCGTTGGGGTTGCTTATATCACCGAACTTTTTATTGCTTGGTATTCTGGAGTAGAATATGAACAATATGCCTTTTTGAATAGAGCGACTGGACCTTACTGGTGGGCTTATTGGTCAATGATGACTTGTAATGTTTTCTCGCCACAATTCATGTGGTTCAAGAAATTACGAACAAGCATTATGTTTTCATTCATCATTTCTATTGTTGTAAATATTGGAATGTGGTTTGAACGTTTTGTAATCATCGTAACTTCATTACACCGAGATTACCTTCCATCTTCATGGACGATGTTTTCACCAACATTTGTAGATATCGGAATATTTATTGGAACAATCGGATTCTTCTTTGTTTTGTTTCTTCTATATGCTAGAACGTTCCCAGTGATTGCTCAAGCAGAAGTAAAAACAATTTTGAAAGCAACAGGTGAAAATTATATTAGAGAAAGAAAAGAAAATAAAGATTCGCATCATGAGTAATAAAGTAATTTACGCAATTTATAATGACGATGATGTTTTGATGGACGCCGTAAAACAAACACGTGCTGCTCATCATCATATTGAAGAAGTTTTTACGCCTTTTCCAGTTCACGGATTGGATAAAGCGATGGGAATTGCCCCAACACGATTAGCTATTTGCGCCTTCATTTATGGCTGCATCGGTATTACGGTAGCAACCGTTATGATGAATTACATCATGATTCAAGATTGGCCTCAAGATATTGGCGGAAAACCAAGTTTTAGTTACATTGAAAACATGCCAGCGTTTGTGCCAATTATGTTTGAAATGACTGTATTTTTTGCAGCGCATTTAATGGTAATCACTTTTTATATGAGAAGTAGATTATGGCCATTCAAACAAGCCGAAAATCCAGATGTACGAACTACAGATGATCACTTCTTGATGGAAGTTGCTGTCAATAATAATGAAAAAGAATTGGTTTCTTTCTTAAAAAAAACAGGAGCAGTAGAAGTAAAAGTAATTGATAAGCATTAATTAGATATGAAAAGCATATATAATATAGCCCTGCTAGTAACATTGTCTGCATTAGTAACTTCTTGCCACGACACCAAGAATCCAAATTACCAATACATGCCAAACATGTATGAATCGGTTGCTTATGAAACATATGCAGAATCAAACGCATTCAAAAATGGTAAAGAAGGACAACTTCCAGCGGAAGGTTCAATCAAAAGAGGTTTTGAAACCTATGAATATGAAAATTCAACAGCCGGTTATGATTTGGCAAAAGCCAATTTAAAATCGCCATTGGATACTTTGTCTACTAAAGACGCAGATACAGCAAAAGAATTGTATGGAATTTACTGTGCTATTTGTCATGGTGATAAAGGCGACGGTAAAGGAAAATTGGTAACGCAAGGAAAATTATTAGGAGTTCCTAATTACAAAGACCGACCAATTACCGAAGGAAGTATTTTTCACGTTCAAACTTTCGGTCTAAATACAATGGGTTCTTATGCAAATCAATTAAATTCTCACGAAAGATGGTTGGTTACGGCTCACGTACTTAAACTAAGAAACGAACAATAATTAAAGAATAATTCATCTCAATAGATATGTATACATTTTCAAGTAAATTAAAAACATTTTCTCTTATTCTAATGCTTGTTGGAGCACTCGGAATTGGATATGGTTTTTTCAATGCACCCAAAAACATTCAAGATGTTGAAAAAATTCTAGCATCATCCGAACACGGAGGTCATCATGCAGCCGCAGCTTCTGCTCACGAAGAAGGACAAGCTCTAGAAAATAAAGCACAAGTAGCCGCGGAACATGAAGTGCATTTAGAACACGTATTTGAACAATTGCAAAACAAACCATGGGCAGCTTTATATGTTGCGTGTATTTTCTTTTTGTTAGTTTCTATGGGGGTTTTAGCCTTTTATGCTATTCAACAAGTGGCACAAGCCGGTTGGTCTCCCGTATTGTTTAGAGTAATGCAAGCAATTACAGCCTATCTTCCTGTGGGCTCGGTTATTTTCTTTGTGTTTTTAATTTTATGTGGCCTACATTTTAACCATTTATTCATTTGGTTAGATCCAGAAGTTGTAGCACATGACAAATTAATCCAAGCAAAATCAGGATATTTAAATTTCCCATTTTGGATAATTAGAGCCGCAATCTTTTTAATGGGATGGAACTTATATCGTTATTTTTCAAGAAAAAATTGTTTGGCTCAAGATGAAGCTACTGATGATTCTTTCTACAAGAAAAATTTTAAAATGTCAGCGGCATTTTTAGTTTTCTTCATCGTTACAGAATCCATTATGTCTTGGGATTGGATTATGTCCCTTGACCCACATTGGTTCAGTACATTATTTGGATGGTATGTTTTTGCTAGTTTCTTCGTAAGCGGAATTACCACTATTGCGATGGTTACTTTATACTTAAAATCAAAAGGATATTTAGAACATGTAAATACAAGCCATATTCACGATTTGGCGAAGTTCATGTTCGGTATTAGTGTTTTTTGGACTTACTTATGGTTCTCTCAATTCATGTTGATTTGGTACGCCAATATCCCTGAAGAAATCACTTATTTCGTTACAAGAATTGAATTATACAGATTACCATTCTTTGGAGCTGTGGTTATGAATTTTGTATTTCCATTATTGATATTAATCAATACCGATTTCAAACGAATCACTTGGATTTTGGTAATGGCAGGAACCGTAATTTTATTAGGTCATTATATTGACTTTTTCAATATGATTATGCCAGCTACAGTTGGCGACCAATGGTTTATAGGTGTTCCAGAAATTGGCGCATTAATTTTCTTCTTCGGATTATTCCTTTTTGTAGTATTTTCTGCCTTAGCAAAAGTGCCAATGCTTCCAAAAAGAAATCCATTTATTGAGGAAAGCAAACATTTTCATTATTAATATTTAAAGTAAAAAACAGATGACAAGTTTGTTGGTAATTATAGTTTTAGTTTTATTATCTATTGCTTTGTGGCAATTGACGAAGATTTTTGATTTAACCCAAGTTGGGGAATATTCAGATAAATCGCAAGTTGCAAATGACAATGATAATAATGTTCAAGGATATTTAATGTTTGGTTTTTTAGCATTCATTTATATTTTTACAATTTATGGCTTGTTAAAATGGGGGCATTTTGTTCTACACACACCCGCTTCAGAACACGGACATTTAATTGATGATTTAATGAATGTTACTTGGGTATTAATCTTTATTGTTCAAGCAGTAACTCAAGTATTATTACATTATTTTGCATTTAAATACAGAGGAAAAGAAGGTAATAAAGCATTGTATTTTGCAGATAATAATAAATTAGAAGTTATTTGGTCCGTTATTCCTGCAATCGTATTGGCTGGTTTAATTCTTTATGGATTATATGCTTGGACCAATATCATGTTTATAGAGGATGATGAAGACACAGTTACTATTGAATTATATGCACAACAGTTCAACTGGACCGCACGTTACGCCGGAAATGATAATGTTCTAGGAAAAGCAAATGTTCGTTATATTGAAGGTGTTAATTCTGTAGGTGTTGATATTGAAGACCCGTATGCAATCGATGATGTTATAATTAAAGAATTACACATTCCAAAAGGTAAAAAAATCCATTTCAAAATGCGTTCCCAAGATGTATTGCATTCGGCTTACATGCCTTTCTTTAGAGCACAAATGAATTGCGTTCCTGGAATGGTTACCGAGTTTGCATTTACGCCAATTTATACCACAGCAGAATATAGAGATTTTCCTTTTATGATTGAAAAGGTTGCTAATATTAATGCCATAAGAGCTAAAAAAAGCATCGAATTAGTAGCAAAAGGAGAACCTGCATTAGATCCTTATGAATTTGATTTTTTGCTATTGTGTAACAAAATTTGTGGAGTTTCTCATTATAACATGCAAATGAAAATTGTTGTTGACACTCCTGAAGACTATGCAAAATGGTTAAAAGATAAAGCAACAGTTGTTCAAGAAGTAAAAGCGGCAAATACTCCAGCTCCAGAAGCAGGTCAAACGCCAATCGATACTTCAAAAACACAAAATGTTGTCGTTGCCACTAAAGTTGCAATGAAATAATATTCAATAAAATTTAAAGTAAAAAAATATGTCAGCAGAAGG
>Ga0209550_10003537_pt1 | contig 14888 bp, 10 predicted proteins | sample LauGreSuBDMM15SN_2_FD_187567 | JGI IMG/M metagenome (GOLD analysis project Ga0209550, IMG submission 187567) | Freshwater lake microbial communities from Lake Michigan, USA - Su13.BD.MM15.SN (SPAdes) (version 5) | ecosystem: Environmental > Aquatic > Freshwater > Lake | place: Lake Michigan...
TTCTCATCAGGTGGATACGCCGCGCGAGTGCGAGGCGCCGCTACAGCGGCAATGGCGCTGGAACCTTGGCTACGCCCTGCTGCCGTTGCGCTACCGGCTGCATGCCACACGGACCGCCGCGGGCGTGCCACGCCTGTGGGTCGAGCCGCACAACCGCACCGTGCCGCGCGTGTATGGGCTGCTTCACCGGCGGCGCGAGGACAATCGGTACTGCGAGGAGTTGCCCTGCGGCACGCTTGAACACCTCGACCGCAGCCCGCGAGCCAATCTGAGCTCCTGCCACTCGATGAAGGACTGCTTCGATGGAGGTGAGGGCGGCCGCTATTTCTACAGACCATTTTGAGAGTACGTCGTCCGCGGGTAGTGCACTGACAAATGTAGCACTGTGTGTGTCGTGAACGGATGAGCGTGTCAACGTATTCGTACGCACCGCGACGTCGGTGCACGGTGCTCGGTGGACGGTGCGTACCTTGGTCCTTGCGCACGATAACGGATAAACGTATCCGGAGGCCCGGGAAAGCGCCGGGGGATCATTGTGCTCGATGTACGATGACCTGAGTTAAGATTCGGTTACGAGACCTGAGGTTCAGGTTGTATTAAATTCTGATACGATCTTTGTTGTGTAGGAAGCGTCGGCCTGGTACCAACCCAAAGAGACAGACCAAGTCAATCAAGACTCAAAGTCATCACACTCGGTGGCGGAATTCTCCCACACTCGGAGTCGACACTGTGAGGGGGCGCGGCGCGACCGTGTGCGTCACAGTGACTGTCGAGTGTGGCGGTACGTTTTGCATCACACTGTGCGGGCGGGTTTCCGGATTCCGCCTCCACCCACCCTGTGTGGCCGACACCGCCCGGGGGAGCCGCGGGATGTACAGTACGGTACCGGTGTGTCCCGGCTCCCCCCTACCGGTGTGTCCGGCTCCCCCGGTGACTTTTTAGTTTTTACAATGGAGAATAGTATACCGGTACATTGTGCGTCCGCGTGTCCCGTGAGTGTCCCGGCTCCCCCCTGTGTCTTTTTACCGGTACATTATAAATGCAACGGGAGTCCCTCGTCTCTGCTTTCGCCGCAATAAATGCCGCCATCCCGCGCGGCCATCTCGAGAGAACCATCTCAAGATGATCCATGCCCGCCGCGCGCACGCTCACTTCTTCTTCTTGCCTCCGCCCTTGTCGTCCTTGGCGGCTGCCTTGGGCGGCGGCTGGCGCACTTTGAGCAGCGACGAGACGGCTTTCGTGTCACGTCTGCCATATCGACGGAAGCAAACTGGCAAGGGGCCATCCAACAGTTGCAAACAGTGTTAGGCGAGACGGGCTTCACTGCCTCTGACGTTGAACTACTCACGACCAACCTTAAGTCAGCAAAGGGAAGCTCTGCGGAGCTCAGTCGTTACAAACGAGCTTTGCTTCTCAGTGACACGGCGAACTTTTCCCGGCCAATTCAAACAATGGCTGGCTCTCATCTGGGACTGCGCTACATCATGCACGTTCACGACCCTACTTTGTGCGTCTGGATAAGCAGGTTGATTTACTCTAGAGGATGGTGGGAGCAGGACATCAGCCGCAACATGCTCAAACTTCTGAGCACGAAGTTCATGACACATAGCGGTCAGAAAAAGCGCATCTTCTTAGACATCGGTGCAAACATCGGCTGGTACACATTCCTATGGGCGGCGCATGGCGTTGATGTCATCTCAGTCGAGGGCATGCAGTATAATGTGAACGTTCAGCAGAAGACGCTGCACGCAAATCCACAGTTGCAAAGGCATGTCCGAGCCTACCATCGTCTTTTGGGCTCTGACACGCAGGGCAAAGTTTGTATCAAGTTCCACGAGACCGAGGGCCTTCCAAATCGAGGCAACGGTCAAATAGTACCGGATGACGGTAAACAGTTTGAATGCCAACAGATCACAGCTTTCCAAGACCTCAATGCATTTGATCCCCGACACGAGCACATATACGCGATGAAAATCGATATTGAGGGTTTCGAGGTGCATGCTCTCGAAGGCATGGGCCTTGATGGTGACAATCTACCGTGCTTCATTTGGATTGAGATTGTTTCTGCAGGAAGTAAGGCCGGCTTTACAGAGCTGCGAGGTAAGGCTGGCACCGTCCGCGATTGGCTCCAGATGAAAGGATATGAAATCAACGACAAGCTGAAGGCAGGTGGCGTTTCAGACTTTGTCTTCTCGCGCAAGGCGGCAATGTGCAACTGATTCCTCAAACGGCGCCCTCGGATGGGCGGCACAGGGCGCCTTGCTGGGCGCGTAGATTGATCCGCCTGCATGTGTCTCATTTCGAGAGTCCTGTTTTGCTTTCACGGTGGTGCCGTTTGTACGTGTTGTGTGCATTCATAGGAACAGTTGATGACAAGATGGCTGACACGCGTCCAACAGCTCCTGCCCGCTCTCCTCACGACGCGGGCCGCCTCGAGAACTATCTGCCATCGCCATTTAATGTCGCTCGGCCCAGATCCACGCTCACTGTGCGAACGCTACACAGACGAGACGTACGCACGGATGCGTGACGACCACGCCCGCACGTGCGCCTACGAGCAGGCGATCAAAGCGGTCGCTTCTGGCCGCGTCTGTCTCGACATTGGAACGGGCGCGCTGGGGCTGCTGGCGGTCATGGCAGCACGAGCTGGCGCGGCCCACGTGTACGCGATTGAGGCGAACGCGCAGGCGTATGCTGCCGCGGTCCAGACAGTGGCTGACCTTCAGCTCTCGGATCGTGTGACGGTGCTTCAGGGCTACTCGACCGACGTGCAGCTGCCGTGCCGCGTAGACTTGCTGCTGCACGAGATCCTCGGCGAGATTGCGGGTGCGGAGGGTGTGGTGGTGGCAGTGCGAGACGCTGCGAAGCGGCACCTGGCAACAACCACTAGAGTCCTGTCGTCAGCCACCGCCACAGCGGCCACCGACGCATCTGCTGGCGACTCCGAATCAGCCGCTGAGAGTGCAGCCGTCGCGCCAGCGATCGTGTCGATACCGGTGCGTGCGCGCACGTTGCTCGCTCCAGCCGAGTTCCCCGGCGCGCACTACTTCGCCTCGCTTCCTTTCCCGATGCTAGCGGCGCCTGGTGCCACGGTTCTGAAGCTGCCCTCACTGCCCCGCGACGTGCTGCTCGCCGCGCCGCAAACATTCGAGGACCTTCGGTTCGATGCCGCGGCACCCGAGGGCGTGCACGATGTCACTCTCGAGTTCGTACTCGAGCGCCCAGGCGCGCTCCGTGGCTTGGCACTGCACGTGGAGGTGTTCATGACCGACGCGGACGCGTCCGTGCCGGACGTGTCGAGCGCGCAGCCCGGCTCGCACTGGCCGAACGTGTTCATGCTGCTCTCGGAGGAGCTGCAAGTCGAGGCGGGCAAGCGCGTCGTCGTGCGTGCGTGCGCGCGTCTCGAGACAGACCAGCCGTTGTACACGTTTGAGGTGGAGGTGTGCGGCAAGCCAGTTGGGGCACGGATGCACTACCCGGACAATCTGGTGCCTGGCGCTGCACCTGGAGATGTTCAGGACCTAGGTCGACGCAATGGCCGGCGCATCTAGGACTAGGTCCATGTACCATGATTCTGCTCAGTAGGGTGGGATCTAATAGTTTATCATATTAGGTTCGCTTGTAGAGTTCTGTGTTGCTGTTGGGCCCTCCGGTGAGTATAGGCTATAGCTACCGCCTACCCATACGCCCAACACGCCAGAACTGACAACAGCGCAAGTCATGAGCACATGTGTGACCAAGTTGAAGTTCGAAGACGCCTCTCGAGTGGCCCAACGGCTAGAAATAGAGGCTGCGGCATCTCCGATCGCCGATATCAACGTTTTCTTTTAATTTGGGGGGGACACCGACGGCAATTTGGTTTGGTTATTACGCATCGGTACCTCTGATTCGGGCGTAGCCATCAGGAAAATTAGATTCTCTTCGCGCTTCTCGATGGAGCTCGACTCCGGCGGTCTGCTCCAGCTCCTCTCGCGCATGAAGGAGGAGCACGCACGCTCAGCCGCCGCCATCGAGGCCCTCGACCGCTCAGCTGCTGAGTCGAGCCGCCGACTCGAGCACCAGCGTGAGACTATCGATCGGATGGGTGAGGATGTGAATCAGATCGTGGCGAAGACGCTGCAGTCCGCCGGGAGCGCACGGCAAGTCTCCGAGGTGCGCCCACTGCATCCACCTGCCAAAGTCTCTTTGCCCTCGCCGAGCCTCGCACGTGCAGCTCTGTCCAGCTTTCCCCATGTTCGCCCACTGCAGCTCTGACTTGTGATGGCCACACAACATGCAGGTGCTCGAGGCCGAGCGCGCGGAGAGCTCCGCCTTGGACGATGAGGTCCTTCGCCTTGAAGACGACCTAAGCGCCGTAACTTCGGAACTTGATGTTCTGCAGCAGGCCTCGTCGGGTGTGTCGACGGACGCTCTCGACATCCTGGCGGCACTGCGCTGCGACTGGCGCAAGCGCTGCCGCAGCGGCTACGCCAACGTGGTCGCGCTTGCGTGCTCTCTCAGCGTGCTCGAGCTGGAGGCTGACGCTCCCAGAGACGAGCCGCGCAAACGCATGTGTGCGGTCGGCCTGCCACGCGTCGCCACGTGCTGAGACGCGCGGCGGAGTGCGGGACCTCGCTGACCAGCGCAGTGTAGGCGAGGTTTTTCGCGCAGACTTTGCTCGGCGATGCGTAAGCGATGTGGAGGCGGTGTGCGAGGACAGCGGAGGAGCGGCGAGACAGCCATGGCCTGACTGAGAGGACAGGGCAGGAGAAAACCCCGACGACGTGCCTGGTGCCAAAGAGCGAGTGACGCCTGGTGCCAGAGACAGAGCGAGTGCGCGGCCGCTGACAAAGAGAGAAGTCGAGGCCGAACACGTGTGTTAAGGAGCGCGCGCTGTGCGAGGGGTCGGCCCGGCGGGGCTTGTACATATTGTTTGCAGAAAGCACGAGATCCTATCACTCGTCCCCCGAAAACCCGTTGCACATGCGCTCACGTGTCCTCGGCGGTCTGTGAAGCGGTTAGCCCGGCCGGGTGACGACAGGTGCGCGCGCTGCGTCTCTCAAACGTCTCTCACTTCGCGCGTGCGCCGGTGGTGCGGCCAGGCCGCAGGCGTTACGGTTCGACTTTCAACGCGGCACACCCGGTGCACTGCCGTGCCATTTATGCTACCCAGGGCGGAGGAGGCCAGGGACTTCACCGAGCGGCCGCGATCGGAGGCACGCAAGCACGAATCACATGCCGCCGATGGGCTCCCTACCTGCAGGGCACAGCGTGCCATCCTCGCAAACAAACCTCATGTGTGAGTCGATGGTAAGGGCGTCAGAGCAGACGCTCAGATCACACGCCGCGCGCTTGCCCCCGCAGTTATTACAGTCGAGAACGCACGTGCCGTTGCCCGAAAGGGTACAGTCGAGGCACACCTGCGACCACGATCCACGCGGCATCGGGCACATCGAGGTGTGGGGCGTGAACGCCGTCAGCCGCTCGACGAGTTCCGAGGGCGAGACCACGTCGAACCCCCCGAGTGCCTCGAGAGCCTCCGCCACGTGGCGCACCGAGCTTGTGTTGTGTGACCACGCATGCACCGGGATGAGTGAGTAGCTATTTGGATGAGTGGGGTCCTTGGGCAGGCTGCTCAGCACACGCACAAGCGCCTCCGGCCCGACCATGGTACTTGAGACGTCGGTTGACTCGCCCCAGAGCGAGACACGCCCCCCGACGACCAGCTTCCCGCCGAGCCACGCTACGTTGCCGCGCATGCCTGAGTAGCCCGCGCCGTAGGTCCAAAAGAAGAGGGCACGCACCGCCGCTGAGGCCAGCAACGGTTCGAGTGCCTCCGCCGCCGGCGCCGCGCCAATGACGTTGAGGAGATCCATGCCACTCAGTTCCATGAGCTGTCCCGTCGCCTGCTTGAACGCGTCACGCCGGTCGATCGGGACGGCGTCTGGGAAGTAGTACCCCGCGCCGCTCGGCCCTGCGATGAACGAGTCATTCACGGTGGCGCCCCGCCGTGCCCATTCAAGCACTGTGGGGATTAGTTCGGCCGCGGCCGGTGCAAACGTCCAGCCGATGGGCACGGCGCCGCGATCGGGCGAGCCATACCACGACGCCTTGCGCCAGTCGCCTTGGAGCCAGCACAGGTTGTCGCCGTCGCTCATGACGAATGCGACGGTGTGAGCCGCCTGAACCGGCCGGCGCTCGGCATGGCGCTCCGAGCGGCCGGCGCCCGGCATGGCGCTCGGCTCGTGTGCGTGCGTCGCAGCCGAAAGCGGTAGACCTCTCGGCGGCGTCGTTCGAGGGCGTGCGAGCGCATTCGAGTGCGCGGCGAGGTTGGAGAGCGCGTACAGGTCCTGCGACCAGTCGCTCGCGTGCGCCCACGCGCCGCCCCGGCTGAGCGCCTTTACATACTCAAACTCATCGCCGCTGTGCCAACCCATCGCCACCCCTGCGTGCGTAGAAGCATTGAGTCGAGCGATGACCGCGACGCTCGCCGCGTCGCCCGACGCAGGGAACTCGATGACCGGGCTCCGGCTGAAGACCGCGTACCCGGCCATGCAGTGCGCCTTGCTGCCGTCATTTGGCGCAAAGGTGGCGAGGCGATCGGACAGCGTCGCCTTCGACGCCTCGAAGGCGGCGCTGGCAGTCTCCTTCGTCGAGTCGTGCTGCAACGGGACGCCGAGCGACTCTAGCAGTGCGGCCGTAGCGGCGGTCCCAGCGGCGACCAGGCCGTTGCCGGCGCTGCAGCGGGTTATGGCTGCATTGGCGGACCCGAATTTGCTGTCGAGGTCGAAGCGAACGTAACCGCTCATCCGCGGCGCAAAGTGAGCGAGAAGAGCACCGCTATCGGCCAAGAACGTTGTGTTGATGGTGCCGTACTCGCCAGCCAACTGGCGCAACCAGAAGGCGTTAGAGTCCTCAGGATCATCGATGGCCTTCTGCACCGTGAAAATCTCAGGCACACGTTCCCGAGCGAGCCACCCCGCGAGCGTCGCGACGGTCACAACGTCAGCTCGGTCGTTGATGGCGTCCGTGGCGACGACGTACAGTCTCGAACTCTTGTCGAGTAATTGCGGCGAATGCGGATATGGCAGTGGGTATGGCGCCGTCTGCATGCAGAAGACCGCAAGGTTGAGCAGGGCGGAAGCTGCCATTCGCAATCACACCTTTCATAATTGATTCACAACACTTCATGTTAATACACACAACACGTACAAGGCCGAGAAGAGAAGACAACACAACACTTCACATAAAACAAAACTCTCAAAAAAGTACAACACCTTTCATTCATAATAACATCACACGAAATGACACAAAAGTTCCCCCACAAACATATTATCTTCTTAAAGACATTCATGATAAATTCACGACTGAGAAAAATCGCGGTGCGGTGAAGCGCCACTTAGCGGGCAGCCGCACACAAAAGCTGTATTATTTAATTAAAAGTGCTTCGGAGTATGTTACATTGGCTTCAAACCAAGACCTTCTGATGATAACGATTGAGCACGCGATCAGCCTGCTCAGGAGCAGGCGGCCTGCAGTATTGATCGTAGTCGGGCAGCTGCTCGTAGCCGCACGCCCGATACATCTCCGCCGCCGCGGTGTTCTTCAAATCGACGTGCAAATACAACGCCGGCAACGACCAGTTGTCGCGCACAACGTCTTCACAAGTGGCCAGCAGCCGCTTCGCCAGGCCTCGCCGACGGTGCGTCGCTGCGACGCAGAGGTTGCTCAGGTAGGCGCCAAGCTTCGCCTCGCTGTGCAGCATGAAGAGGGGCGGGCACGCAAACTCACTCGGCAGCTTTCCATCGACAGGCCGCAAGGAGAGCTCCGCACACGCGACCATGCGCTGGGTAGCACGATCCTGCAGCACGAGCATAAGCGAGGTCTCCATCGAGACGTCGAGAACAGGTTCCTCCAACCGCCCTCCAAGCCTCCATTGCAGGCCCTTGGCCGCGAGTCGCCAACGCTCCTTCACTGGCCCAGGAGCCTCGTCCAAGTGTGCAGGCAACGCATCACAAACATCTCTAGGTTCGATACTCATAAAGCCGTCGGCAGCTCGTGGCAGTTCCTCTCCGCCGGTGTAGAAGCATTCGACGAGCAGCGTGGCGACCTCGCACACGTGCGTTGTGGTTGGCAGCCCAACTCTGCACTCGGTGCTGAAGTCCCAAAAGTTTGCCGTGCTGATGGTTAACGGCGAGACGGCTGTGCACCGCAGGGGCGCGTGCCGCGACAGGGCATCGTACCTCGACGGACCCGCGAGCAGATATGCAAGACTAAGGGCGCTCCACCACATCCACGGCCCCTGGAAAGACTTGCGGCGAGCTCGGAGGGAGGACCACGCCGGGCGGGCGGCCGCCGCCACCGCCGCCGCACCCGCGGACACGATCCAAGTTTAGATGCGTCTTGCGTGAACGTTAACACGACTTTATCGGCGCGCTCAGTTTCAACCCCGCATCCCCTCCGACACAGGACACAGGCCGAGTTTGGTTGCAGAGGTGAGAGGACATTTATTACAGTTGTGTCTTTAAACTTCCAATACATGCACCCACACGGCCAAACACGGCCCGGCCGCCGGAGAGCCAGCCACATACGAAAGTCAGAACAGACATCAATCAGACGGCGGCGGATCGCCGAGCCCCTCTGCCTATCTCACGCGCACGCTCCCCACGCGCAAACGGCCGTATACCGGAATGTTGGGAACGTGCAGAGACCAGAGTCCGGACACCCCTCATACTCTCATCGCACGCACACTCTGCGACGGGTGCGCGGGCAGATCCTCGCCCAGGCGTTCAGTACTGCCCTCGGCCGTATTCGTACTGGCCGTCGTCGTCGTCCTGGTCAAAGTCATAGTCGTCATCCCCGACGTCGTCGCCGTCCGCGTAGCCGTCTAATACTCCCGTGCCCAAATGCGACGACGCCGCGTTGTGTAGCGCGGCCGACCCGTGCGCAAGGGACGGGTCGCGGCCCAAATGAGGGTCGCGGCCCAGCCCGTCACCGTAGAGATCGGTGTCCTGATCGGTGTCCTGCCCATAGGCCTCGAGCCCTGCACCGTACTCGCTCCCGTATGGGTCGGCGCCGCCGTACGCGCTGTACCCCCCACGTGCACCCACGGCATCGGCGCCGTAGCCGTCGCCGCCCGCGCCGAAGTCGGCGCCGTCGAGGCCCGAGTCGCCATACGCGCCGCCGTAGCCAGCCTCGTCCGCGTATCCGGCATCGTCGAGCGCCGCCGCGTCGAGCGGCTGGTTCATGTGGAGCGAGGCCATCGCATTGTTGAGAGCGACGGCGTCCTGGTACTCCTCGGCCTCGTCCTCGTCGACGACCTCGAGCCACTCCTTGTTGTGCATCTGGAACTTGCGCTGCCGAATCTGCGGTGCCCACGTCTCGTCCGTCTCGATGACCACGTCAAGGCACAGGTTGGCCATCCGGCGCACTGCCTCGCACTTGTCAAGGAGAAGGTCGAGCAGGTAGATGACGAGCTGCGTCTGCTGGAGCAGCGCGTAGCGCGGCTCGGGCGCCTGCAGCAGGTGGAAGAAAGCGTACAGGATCTGGAGCACGATCTCGTCATCCTCCTGCTTCTCGGTGATGAGCGTGTAGAGGGAGGTGAGGATGCGGGATTGGGCGAGCTGCGCGGCGATGCGCGGGTGCATCGCCGCTTGCCCGATGACGACGACCACCTCGAGCAGCACATCGTCGTCGGTGAAGCCAGGCGTGAGGTAGCGCGCGAGGAAGTCGAGCAACGAGTACCGACGAGCCAGCTCCGGGAACTCACGCACCTCGTGCAGCGGCAACGAGCCGACGATGCCCAGCAGCTCTACGAGTGTCTCAGGCGCGTCGACCTGCTGCGCGAGGGCGATGAGGTCGGCGAGGAAGGGAAGCAGGTGCGCGCCCACGCCCGGGTGTAGCACCAGGTTGCGCAGGAACTTGATCAGGTGCGGATCGCGGCTCTGGTACAGCCGGTCGACGAGCTGCTGAATGGGAGTCCCGTCGGCTGCCATGGCCTTTGCCGAGGCCTCGTCCGCCGCTACGTTGATCGCGAGCGCAGCGAGCTCGAGGGGCAGCTGCGGCTCGCCGCATGCGAGCACCTGCTTCACGATCTGCTTGGGCGCCTCGGTCTCCCCGATGGCCTTGCGCGCGTACGGCTCGGCCGAGAGGTTGTAGAGCAGCCGGAGCACGAGAGGCTGTTGGTTCCGCCCCTTGGTCGAGCGCAGCAGCGTCGCGAGCTTGGGGAGCAGCCCAGCCTGACTCGAGACGATCGCGGCGCGCAGCTGCTGGTCGAAGGAGAGGTTGAAGAGCAGCCGCAGCGCCGTCGCGAGCAGCGCCTCCTGCTGGTGCGGCACGAAGGCCGTGAGCGCCATGATGAGCGCCGGCAGGGCGCCCTTCTCAGCCTTCGAAGGCTTCTCCCTCAACGAGGGCAGGTTCTCCTTGAAGATGGCGAGCTTCATCAGGAAGAGGAGCGAGAGCACGAGCAGCTCGGTGTTCTGCTTGCGCCCGAGCATCGCCGTGAGCAGCCCGACGATCCCGCGCTTCGTCATCTTGCGCTCCACCTCGGGCTCCTCCGCCAGATTCAGCAGCACGTGGAAGCAGACGTAGAGCAGCTTCTCCTGCTTGCGGATCTTGAGCCGATCCTTCTTCTCCTCGAGCGGGTCGGCGTGCACAGGCCGGCCCTCCTTCTCGGCCTTGGCCTGCTCGAGCTCGCGCAGGCGCGACCGCTTCGCCTCGCGCTCGACCACCTCGAGTACGTTGGCGCCCACGCGCGCCTGCGAGAGCAGCTGGTGGAACTGCGAAAAGTTGGAGAACGAGTACAGGATGTACAGGATGTTGACCGAGAGGTCCATCGACTTGGGACCCTCCTCCTGCAGTAGCCGGGCGAGCAGCCCGAGCAGCGCTTCGTTCTCGAGCAGCGGCTCCAGGTTCTCTGCCGTGCGCGCGAGCTGCAGGATGTTGTACGTCGCCTTGGTCGCTGCCTCCGGCTCTTCGTACATCGCCTCCATATACTGATCGAGCTTATCTAGGCTCGGTTTCTCTTCGGCGTCGCCGTCGGCGCTCTTGCCCGCCTTCTTCTCACCCTTACCGCGCTTCTTGCCCCCGGCGGCCGCGGAGGACCCGCCGCGATCCTTGCGGCCTTGCTCGGCGACCAGCTCCTGCAGGAGCTGCTCGACCTGCGAGAGCTTGGACGCGTGGATGAGCTTGCACTTCTCAAGGATCTCCTCGGCGAGCCGTGGGATGTTGGTGTTCTCGGAGAGCGTCTTCAGCTTGATTCGCTTCGTGTTTTCCTGCCGCTCTGCCACGATGGGCTCACCGAGCTCACCGAGCACGGTCGCCTCGACCTCGTAGTGCACCACAATGGCGCACTCTTCATGGTCAGCCTCGATAAGGCCCGCCTTGACCTTGCGGCGCATGTAACGCGCCTCCGACTCCATGGTCGCACACGACCCGCCCGCGCCTCGCTACTGAACGACCCGCCCGCGCCTCGCTACTAGAGGCGTCGCGGCCCTGGGCCGTTTAGAAGTCGACCGGAGCAAAGTGCGACAGTCACTGTTCGTTCACACTCGAACAGGTCAGCGGAGGCGGAACGTGTGCGTCTTTAGAATCCCTTGTTGTCATCGAGGCTCTGGCCGTCGCCGAAAACCTCTGTCCGCATATGCCCCACGGCCACCCTTGACTCGACTCCGAGACTTTCATGATCTTCACGATTGGCGAGCGCTCGTACGCACGCGCCGTCGTCGATGGCGCGGGACCCGTGCTTCACAGTGCGCCGATGGAGCTGCCTGCTCGCACTGGAGTCGTCCTCTTCCTGGCTGGCCTCGGGTCGACAAAGGAGAAACTTGCCGCCTCGAAGCGCACGCAGATCTTTGAGGAGCACGGGTACGCTTGTGTCTTGGCCGACCACTACAACGAGGGCGAGCGGCGCGATTGTTCGTCCGAGCTGTCAAACCGCGCGGGCTGGGCCCTATCGCAGAAGCAACACTTTTGGCCTGTCATCCATCGCACGGCGGCCACGGTCCCGCGGCTCGTTGACTTTGCGCTGCTCACGTTTGGGACGGCAGGCCGAGCGCTGCCGATCTATGCGTACGGCTCGTCCATGGGCGGCGACATTTTCCTCGCGAGCATCGTGAGCGAGCGCCGCCTGCGGGCCATTGTGTGCGAGCGGTCGACGCCCGACTGGCTGCGTCCCGGCTCGACAGCCAACGTGCTGGGAGAGAGTGCGGCCGGCGACGAGCTCTACCAGCTCCATGCGCCGTGCAACCGCCTGAGCAGTTACGTGGAGCACCCGACGAGAATCCTCTTCATCCTCGCCGAGAGCGACACCCACGTGCCGCGGGCATGCGCCGAGGGCTTTATAGGCCGGCTGCGCGAGCGCGGCGTGCCGGCCGATCGGCTCGCGAGCGTCGTGCTGCGGAGCGCTGGCTGGGAAGGGCACATTCTGCGCGACGCGGAGGAGGCGACCAACCAAGCCCTGCAGTGGTTTGCGGGAGCGCACGAAGACGGCGAGCCGCCGCCACCACCAGCCGCAGTCGCAGCGCCAGCGGGTGAGCTGGATCTGGAGTCTCACCCGGAGCTTCATGAGTCTCATCGCGCGCCTGCCCGGGCTTCGGCCCCGCTTGAACCCCATTGATGGGTTGATGGGCTAAACACTTGTAGAGGGTAGAATCGAAGACTAGCCCGCATAAAGCCCGCATACCCGAGGAACCATAGGACACTATACGACGTTCGGGTGCGGCCCGGGTGGCATAGACCTCATACGTGAGAAGTTACGCTGTTCCTGTTGTACGCACGTTCGCGTTAAGTTGCATGGCGCGGGCGAACGATCACGTTCAGAGCCACGACGCGCAGCGCCCCTGCGCGTGTTTTCGCGTAGCCACGCGTTTCGCTCGGCGTCGCGCCCCGAGCCAGGCCAGAGTCTACATGTACACAACTATCCCTGCGCGCCGGCAAGTGAAGCTCTCCCGCCTGCCTCCCCCGCGTGTCGTGATCGCGGTGGTGGTCGGGTCGTTAAGCCCTCCGAGTGTACCTACCCTACGTTCTCATTGCGGCCGAACGATCGTAGCCCTGCGCGTGTTTTCGCGTAGCCACGCCTTTCGCTCGGCTTCGCGCCGTTGACGCTCAAGCTCCAGACGCTTCGCCTTCAGCCGGAGAAGCGCATCCTCGACCAAATCTTGCAGGGCCACAGGCCCTCGTCCGACCCACAAGGCAAACCGTTCGCCGTTTCCATGCGACGCAAGCAGCTGCCGAGCCGCGGTGATCCCGAATGCTGCGCCGGCAAACGATGCTGCAGCTCTTTGATTAGGAGACAGCAGTTGGCGACGAATCGGACGATACGCCATGCCTCCTGGCTGCCACGTCGTGTAAAGCTGTCCAGAGCCAAAGTACGCCCCGCATCCCATGAAGACTCCAAAGGCTATCTTCGAGCCGCGCTCTTCGCGAATGCGATGCTGCGAGCGTCGACGCTGATGAGAAACAATTTGGTCGACGCTGATGATGAGCAGCAAGTAGAGGAGCCTCATCCCCTCCACGACAAAAGTATGAATACCGGTAAAAAGACACCGGGGGGAGCCGGGACCTCGAAAGCAACTAAAGAAGGGGCATAAACAGCAGACTGACGCAGATGATACATGTACTCCAAGTGCGTGGAAGTTGAAACTTGCGGACAAACTTAGAAAAGAAGCCGAGGTTATTTTGAGACGCGCGCTACAGGAGCGCGCCCTGGCCCCCCACGAGAATAGCCACCGCGCGCGCGCTCGCTTCGCTCAGGTCACTCTGGAGAAGATGTCGACATCGTCGGACTCTGACTCCGACGTAACGACTCGGACACGCACCACATCACTGTCTCCGGATACCAAGAGTCATCAATCCTCCCACCTCCACCGACCCATTGATAAGAAGGCCAAGGCGGGCAAGGTGGTGTGCGCACGGGCGATGCCGCGCATAGTAGCCGCCACAACGGCCGCACCCGCGCCCGTCACCGCTCTTTCGATGATCTCTGCAGCTGCCGTCATTAGCGCCAAACCAACCGCGCCGACGACCCCCGGCGTGGAGCCGATGCTGCTGTCAGCCCAGCCCACGGCGCTCGTGGACGACAACTTCATGAGTTCCGAGATCGAGCTCCATTTGATCCGCGAGGAGCTGGCGGAGGCGCATCGGGACCTGGAGCGCACGAGGAGGCGGATGTACCATGAGGCGGAGGCGCGCCGGGCGGTGGAGCAAGCCAAGCACGCCTTCGCAGCGCTAGCACCGCCGCCGCCGCCGCCTCTTGAGGCGGCCCCGCCAGCGGTATCGCATGCGGTTCCATGTGGGGGGGCGCCGAACGCTACCGCGCGGGAGAGCTTTGCACTCTTCGACCCGGCGCACGCCGCTGCGCATGCTGCCTCAGTCGCTGCCGCTTCCGTCGCCGCCGCCTCCGCCGCTGCCGCCGCGGCGCAGTTCGAGGCTGAGCAGAGGCAGAGGCTCGCCGCCGCGCACGCCGCTTCCATTGCCGCCGCCTCCATCGCCGCCGCCTCCGCCTCTGTTGCCGCGGCGCAGTTCGAGGCTGAGCATTCGCGTAAGAAGAAGGTGGACGCGGCCAACATCCTCTCCACCTTATTCGCATGCGGCTGAGCCTCAGCAGCCTGTCCCGCTCAGCCGAGCTGAGTCCACTGAGTCCACCGAGCCCGGGGCTGGTGCCCTGTGTCCAACTGTTCGGCAGCGTCTCCGGTAGCGTCTCCAAAGCATGTGCTCCCAAGAGCCTTGCCCTCCTCGAGCACTCACTGCACGAGGAAGAGGTCAACGTCCCGTGCGCCAGACCACGGCCACGTGTGTTGTGACACGCGAGAGGTGCGCGCGCGCGCTGCGCCAGGTGGTTCGCGTCGTCGGTGGACCCGGATACAATGTAGGTACCATTCATGTATATACATATACGGTGCAATGTAACA
>Ga0209550_10003538_pt1 | contig 14887 bp, 15 predicted proteins | sample LauGreSuBDMM15SN_2_FD_187567 | JGI IMG/M metagenome (GOLD analysis project Ga0209550, IMG submission 187567) | Freshwater lake microbial communities from Lake Michigan, USA - Su13.BD.MM15.SN (SPAdes) (version 5) | ecosystem: Environmental > Aquatic > Freshwater > Lake | place: Lake Michigan...
GCCGACATCGTGCCTGTGGCTGTGATCAGTTTATTGATGGCATTTGTGGCGACCCTTTACCCGAGCTGGCGAGCCTCGCAAGTCAATCCTGCGGAGGCCTTGCGCTATGAATAAACCCTCAACCATTTTGTTGGAATGCAATGGTTTAACCAAGCGTTTTGTTGAAGGCCGTTTGGATGTCTCCGTCTTACAAGGGGTGGATTTGCAAGTTCTGCGTGGAGAGACGCTGGCGATTGTGGGGAGCTCAGGCTCTGGGAAAAGCACTTTGCTGCATTTGCTCGGAGGTTTAGACGCACCTACCAGCGGCAGCGTGATTTTGTGTGGCAACAAACTAGCCGGGCTGGATGCGGCAGCGCAAGGGCGCTTGCGCAATGCCCATCTCGGTTTTGTGTACCAGTTCCATCACCTGCTTCCAGAATTCAGTGCCTTAGAAAATGTAGCTATGCCCCTGACGATTCGCCGAATGGACGCGGGGCAGGCCAAGATTCAAGCGCAACACATGCTCGAAAGCGTTGGCTTGGCAGATCGAATCCACCACCGCCCAGCCGAACTCTCCGGCGGTGAGCGCCAGCGCGTGGCGATTGCCCGCGCCTTGGTGACCCAACCCGATTGCGTTTTGGCCGATGAGCCGACGGGTAATCTCGACCGCACTACGGCCGATGGCGTGTTTGAATTGATGATGCAGTTAGCCAAAGAACATGGCACCGCTTTTGTGGTGGTGACCCATGACGCGACATTGGCAAGTCGCTGCAGTCGGCAGTTACTGCTGGACCAAGGCCGCTTGCAAACGCACTAATGTGGATTGATACCCACTGTCATTTAGACGCAAGCGAGTTTGATGCAGACCGAGACGCCGTGCGCTCCGATGCTCGCCTTGCGGGTATAGGCCACTGCATTATTCCTGCCGTGGGCGCATCGAACTGGAAGACGGTACGCAACTTGGCGCACCAATTCAATGACTCGTATTGTTTAGGCATCCATCCGCTGTATGTGGATCTCGCCACCGAGGATGACTTGGTCTCACTGGAAAAAGAAATCCACCAACATATCGGAGACGAGCGTCTCGTTGCCGTGGGTGAAATCGGACTGGATTACTTTGTACCAGCGCTTACACAAAGCCCATTGCGAGAGAAGCAGGAGTTTTTTTACCGCCAGCAATTGCAGTTGGCATCTCAGTTTGAACTGCCGGTAGTGCTTCACGTTCGCCGCAGCGCAGACCGCCTGCTTAAATATTTACGCGAAGTGCGCCCTAAGTCGGGCCGTTGGAGCGGAATCGCCCATGCGTTCAATGGCAGCGAAGTACAAGCGCAGGCTTTTATTGATTTGGGTTTTAAGCTTGGCTTTGGTGGCGCGGTCACGTTTGAGCGAGCCTTGCAATTGCGCCATCTAGCTACGTCATTGCCGCTTGATGCAATGGTTGTAGAAACCGACGCACCCGATATCGCCCCCCATTGGCTGTATGCCACCGCGCTCATGCGCTCCCAAGGAACGTCCCAAGGCCGTAATTCCCCGGCCCACATTCCACGCATTGCTGAAGTGATAGCGCAGTTACGCGGGATCAGCGTCGAAGAATTAAAAGCAGCGACGACCTTTAACGCACAAGCCGCATTGCCCCGCTTGGTCGCACTGCTATAAACCCCCATGCTTAAAAAACCCATACCACTCATTGCTTTTCCTGAAGTTAATTTTTCTGAAGAAGGCCCCGTTCGCCATCTGCACTTAGGCAGTGAGTGGATTCAGGGCTCGATGCTCTTGGATGAACCCAATGCACTCGTGCATGAATACATTCAACGCATGATGGCTTGGCTGTTGTTGATCGACCCGACCACCGCCCCCCAGCGCCAAGCGGTGCAACTCGGTTTAGGCGCAGGCTCCTTAACCAAGTTTTGCCACAAAGAGATTCGAATGCACACCACGGCGATTGAACTCAATCCCCAGGTTTTGCACGCATGCCGCGGCTGGTTCAAGCTGCCTGCTGACAATGCGCGCATGCAGGTCATCTTGGAGGATGCAGCACAAGAGATTAAAAAATCCAAATGGATCGGATCGGTCGACGCATTGCAAGTCGATTTGTATGACGAGGAGGCCGCGGCGCCCGTATTGGACAGCGCTGATTTTTACGCGGACTGCCGCAGCACCTTGACTGCCGATGGCTGCATGACAGTAAATTTGTTTGGCCGCTCTTCGAGTTTTCCCAAAAGCGTAGAAAAAATTTCAGCCGCTTTTGGGCGCGATGCGGTATGGGCTTTTAAGTCCACACGGGAAGGCAATACCGTGGTGCTTGCGCAGCGCACGCCCAGTCGACCCAGTCGCACCGTGTTGACGGAGCGCGCTGCCTATATTGAATTGCATTGGGGTTTACCCGCAGGTAAATGGGTCAAAGGATTTAAACCGATCACACAATAGCGAAATCAGTTTGCGCCCAAGCGAGCATCAGAAGTTTTTCAGTGCAAAATCAGAGGCACTATTCTTATAAGGAGCCAGTTTGTGAATATCAAAAGTCAAAAAGATTTTTTCTCCGGTCTCATGTTCATGTGCGTGGGCGTAGCCTTTGCATGGGGCGCGAGCAGTTACAACATCGGAAACGGTGCGCGTATGGGACCCGGGTACTTTCCGCTGGTTTTGGGTGTTTTATTGTCTGTGCTGGGCGGTGTGATCACATTCAAAGCCTTGGTTGTGGAAACCGTCGATGGTGAAAAAATTGGCACTATTGCTTGGAGGCCGTTGTTTTTTATCATTGCTGCCAATTTGGTATTTGGCGCGTCCATTGGCGGCCTCCCCAGCATTGGCATGCGTCCCTTGGGCCTTATTTTTGGTATCTTTGCATTGACGTTTATTGCTAGCAATGCAGGCGATGAATTTAACTTTAAAGAAGTCACGATTCTGGCTTTCATTCTTGCGGTTATCAGTTATGCCGCTTTCATCCTGCTTTTGAAATTGCAATTCCCTGTGTGGCCTGCATTTCTTACCGCTTAAGGAACCTAAGCCATGGAATTATTTGACAACCTCGCCCTCGGTTTCGGCGTAGCGTTCACGCTGCAAAACCTGATGTACGCCTTTATCGGCTGCCTTTTAGGAACGCTCATTGGCGTTTTGCCTGGCATCGGGCCCTTGGCCACCATTGCGATGCTCTTACCTGCAACCTATGCACTGCCACCGGTTGCCGCCCTCATCATGCTGGCGGGTATTTACTACGGTGCGCAATACGGCGGCTCAACCACCGCGATTTTGGTGAACTTGCCTGGCGAGTCATCTTCCGTCGTAACGGTCATTGACGGTTACCAAATGGCCCGCCAAGGCCGCGCAGGCCCCGCGCTGGCGGCGGCAGGTTTGGGCTCCTTTTTCGCTGGTTGCGTTGGCACCTTGATCTTGGCTGCGTTTGCCGCACCTTTGACAGAGTTGGCATTTAAGTTTGGCCCTGCCGAATATTTTTCATTGATGATTTTGGGCCTGGTTGGCGCTGTGGTGTTGGCCTCAGGCTCCTTGATCAAAGCCATTGCCATGATTATTTTGGGCCTCTTGCTTGGTATGGTCGGTACCGACGTGAACTCTGGTGTCGCCCGATACAGTTTGGATATTGCTGAATTGACCGATGGCATTGGATTTATCGTGATTGCGATGGGTGTGTTTGGTTACGGCGAAATCATTAGCAACTTGTCTAAACACGAAAGTGAGCGAAAAATTTTCGTGGCCAGTGTGACAGGATTGATGCCTACCAAAGAAGACTTTAAGAATATGGTTCCAGCCGTCTTGCGCGGGACGGCTTTGGGCTCCTTGCTTGGCATCTTGCCCGGTGGTGGTGCTGTGATGGCGGCCTTTGCAGCCTATACCTTGGAGAAGAAAACGAAACTTCGTCCCGGTGAAGTGCCCTTCGGAAAAGGCAATATTCGGGGAGTTGCTGCGCCTGAAGCTGCGAATAACGCGGGTTCACAAACCTCATTTATCCCTTTGCTCACATTGGGGATTCCGCCCAACGCCGTGATGGCGTTGATGGTTGGAGCCATGACTATTCACAACATTCAGCCCGGCCCACAGGTTATGACCAGCAACCCAGAGTTGTTTTGGGGTTTGATCGCTTCAATGTGGATCGGTAACTTGATGCTCGTCATCTTGAACCTGCCATTGATTGGCATTTGGATTAAATTATTGTCGGTTCCCTACCGCTGGTTATTCCCTGCGATTGTGCTTTTTTGCTCTATCGGCGTCTATTCCACCAACAACAACACGTTTGATATTTGGATGGTCGCTATTTTTGGCGTCATTGGTTATTTGTTTATCAAATTAGGAACAGAGCCCGCCCCCTTGCTTTTGGGTTTTATTTTGGGGCCCATGATGGAGGAGTATCTGCGTCGCGCTTTGTTGCTGTCTCGCGGTGATTGGAGTGTTTTTGTCACTCGGCCTCTGTCTGCCAGTTTGTTGGCCGCAGCTATGGTGTTGCTGGTGGTTGTATTGATGCCATCGGTCAAGTCCAAGCGGGAGGAAGCCTTTGTCGAAGACTGACGGTTTACGCCAACACCCGCAGCGTTTATCGCTGCATAACGAGGTCCATGCACGCCCGCCCGAGGCCATGGGCGTGCCTGCTCGGATATCCCGTATTGTGATGTGGTGTGACGCTGCGCAGCGTGAGGCGAGTCGCTCACACATTGCTGCGCTTGCAAGAGACCACCACTTGCCGCTTCCCGATAGCCACTCCACCCATATTCGCTTGGATTTAGGCGCATACCGTTTGCGCTGGGAGCTTCATACTGAATTTGTCACTTGGACCTTCAGCAAAAACGCCCCGTCGTTCCAGTCTGAGCGCGACCTTGCGGTAGACGCAGTCAATCAAACTTGGCTGGCTGCTTTGCCAGGCCAATGTTTGGCTAGCTTACATCTCTGGGTTCTCTCGCTCACCCAAGAAGACCAGCCTAGCTTGGTTCGGCAATTGCTTAATGAAGAGACATTGGTCGCCTCTACCGTTGCCGATGGATTTGGCGAGGTGTACACCGACTTTGCGGTGCATCCCGATGGGTATTCGCGCATGGTGCTTTTGGTTGGCGGTATGACGCCACGCCGCTTAGGCCGTTTGGTCCAAGGCCTTTTAGAGATTGAAACCTACCGTATGGCGGCGCTCCTTGGTTTGCCAGCCGCGCGCGATGCAGCCCAAGTTTTGGCATCGGCAGAGCGCGAGTTGGCTGAGCTTGCCAATGCGATTCGTTTTGCAACCCGTGAAGACGAGCCGCAATTGTTGGACCGATTAACCCGCTTGGCCGGACAGGTGGAGAGCCAGCACGCTGCGACCCATTCCCGTTTTTCCGCGAGTGCCGCTTATTTTGAATTGGTCGATAAACGCATTGAAGATATTGCCGAGTCGCGCTTGGCGGGAATGCAATCCATCGGTGAGTTTATGGACCGCCGATTAACGCCAGCGCGCAGTACCTGCGAATGGTCCACGCGCCGCCAAGACGCTTTGTCCCAACGTGTATCGCGTATTAGTAATTTGTTGCGAACGCGAGTAGAAATTGAGCAGCAGCAAAGCAGCCAAGCCCTGTTGGCTACGATGAACCAGCGCCAAGACTTGCAGCTCAAAATGCAGTCTACAGTCGAAGGCTTGTCGGTGGCCGCGATTACTTACTACATCGTTGGTTTAGTCAGCTATCTTGCGAAAGCAGGCCACACCTTAGGATGGCCTTTGAGCGCTGAAACCACCTCAGCCGCCGCGATTCCCTTGGTGGCAATCGGCGTCTGGGTGTCACTCAAGCGTTTGCAATCTAAATTTTTAAAACCCTGAGTTTTTAAGCCTTGAGATCGCTGGCCAAAGAGGCCAGTGTTTCAGCGGCAATGGCGGTATGTGCTGGGTAGTTGGTGTGGTCGCAACCCAACTTGACCCCTGCACCCGCTTTAACGGCGGCGCACATGGCCGGGGTAAGCTCGAAACGAACGAAGTGAACCGCCGATGTTTTTTCATCGTTCTCGCGGTCTAAGTCTTCGTCAGCAATCGCGTACACCCGCGCTTGGCCTTCAACTTCTACAAACATGCGGTCTTCCACCCCAATGAGGCGGCCGAGTTCGCGCTTGCGTTCATTGATATCGGGGTATTCCAAAAGCAGGGTTCCCTTCCAGTTGTGCCCATCGGGCATCAAAGGGGCGTAGGCTTCGATCTCTTGCAGAATTCCCTCTTCTTCAAAAATCTTTTCGATACGCAGCATCTCTTGAATTTGGTAGCGAATCGTCGTTTCGCTTTCAAACTGCAAGTTGATGTTTTCGCCCAATTGAACACTGCGTAATTTGCGGTGCGCCATTACCAAGGGTTTGTTGGTTTTTCTAAATTTGGTGTAGGCCTCTAAGCTCATGAGGCTCTCAGGGGTGATATTTCCGGTTAGTTGCATCGTGTTCTTTCGCGTTGATTATTTGAGTCCGTAGGCTTTGGCAACCAAACTCAAGGGGTGTTGTAATTCTGGAGCGCCCAGGCCGTTGACTTCAAAGCCTTGGGCAATGTGGTGGCCGCCCAAAGGGCAGTCCGAGCTGATGAAGTCAGGCTTGCTTCCATCTTTCATATTCGCCATGGCTTTGAACAAGGGCTTGCCGATCTTCATGGATTGCTGGTGGTACGCTTTTTTCACTCCAAACGTACCCGCATGGCCCGAACAACGCTCTAATGTATTGATCGTAGTCTCTGGGATCATCTTGAGCATCTCTTCGGTTTTTTTGCCGATATTTTGAACCCGGCCATGGCATGGGATTTGGTAGCTCACATTGCCCAATGGGGTAGTGAACTCGGTTTTCAAAAACCCATCGCGCTTACGCTGCATCAAGTATTCAAAAGGATCCCACATGTGTTCCTTGACCAACTGCACATCTTCTTCTAGCGGGAACATCAAAGGAATTTCTTGCTTAAACATCAAAGCGCAGCTTGGTACTGCGGCCAAGATGGCGTAGCCTTCTTTCGCGTAGCGGGCAAGCACGGGGATATTGGCTTCTTTAGACGCATTCACTGAGTCCAAGTCTCCCAGCTCGAGTTTGGGCATGCCGCAGCATTTTTCTTTGTTCACAATGACGTAGGGAACATCGTTGTGGTCAAGAATTTTCAACAAATCCATACCAATGCCAGGCTCGTTGTAGTTGATGTAGCAGGTTGCAAAAATAGCGACCTTGCCAGGTGTTTTGGCACCGTCTTGAACCACAGTCGCTTTGGCCTTGGGTGCGCTGGAACGAAATTTCTTGGTCGCTAAAGTGGGTAACCACGCATCTTTATCAACGCCAAGTGTGGATTCCATCACTTCGCGCGCAATGGTAGTTTTATTGATCGCATTAACAGCCTGAACTACGATGGGAATACCGGCAAAGGAGCCATGCAAATCCGTGCTGGCTAGAAGTTTTTCTCCGGTGCCCACTTCGCCTTTTTTGAATTTAATAGCTTTGGCGCGCAGCATGGTGTGCGGAAAGTCCAAGTTGAATTCATGCGGTGGCACATACGGGCACTTGGTGAGGTAGCACAGGTCGCACATATAGCATTGGTCGACCACTTTCCAGTAGTCTTTTTTGTCAACGCCATCGACTTCCATGGTCTTGCTCTCGTCAACCAAATCAAACAGCGTTGGGAACGAACCGCACAAACTCACGCAACGGCGGCAGCCATGGCAGATATCAAAAATCCGCTCCATTTCATGGAAAACGGATTCTTCGTTGTAGTAATCAGGGCCTTTCCAGTCAATCGGGTGACGGGTGGGCGCTTGGAGGTTGCCTTCTGTTGCCATGGGGGTTCTCTAGAGGGATAAGTGGGGGGTAGGGAGCGTAAAAAATGCAGAGGGAATGTTCTGAATTGGGTGCTGCAAGCAACACCCAAAACGGACGATTCACTCAGAAGGTCTAAGGCCTTCAGTGAAAAATCAATCGACCAATTCAGTCAAAGCCTTGGCGTAGCGGTTAGCGTGTGAACGCTCTGCTTTTGCCAAAGTTTCAAACCAGTCAGCCACTTCGTCATGCTTTTCGTCACGGGCTGTTTTAGCCATGCCGGGGTACATGTCGGTGTACTCGTGGGTCTCGCCAGCAACAGCGGACGCGAGGTTTTGACGGGTGCTACCAAAAGGCATGCCAGTTGCGGGATCACCGCACTGCTCAAGCCATTCGAGGTGACCGTGCGCGTGGCCGGTTTCACCTTCAGCGGTCGAACGGAACAATGCAGCCACATCGGGCTGGCCTTCAACGTCGGCCTTGTTCGCGAAATACAAATAACGGCGGTTGGCCTGTGACTCGCCTGCGAAGGCGGCTTTCAGGTTGTCTTCCGTTTTGGAGCCTTTAAGTGCTGCCATGGAAATCTCCTTAGGGGTTAAAGAAAACGCATTTGCTTTGAGCAAAAATTTGCCAAAGACCGAGTCAGCTTAACTGCCTAATATGACTGCGTCTAATTGGCTCGTTCAATGCCTCTGATTGAATAAGCCTATTGACAAGGCATTATTCAAAGAGAGCGTCAAAACCCGTTGCGGGCTCAAAACGCTTGTTTCGCCAGTAAAGGCGCGACGGTCCGGGCAGGGCGCGTTCGGTGACAGAGTGGCGCTCGTCTCCGGGGTAACAAATCACCCGTTCCTCGTTTTCATTGAAAGCCTCAGGCATCACCATGGGCGGTGGGCGCAAAGCCGCTTCTTTGAGAACGCTGGCAACCGAAACATGGCGCGCTAAATGCGCCAAGCTCATGATCTGTGGCGGGGCAAGCTCAATATCGCAGCTCCAATACTGCTCCAAGGCTTTGCGCGGTTGCAACCAAGCGCTTTCAGTGGCTTCTACGTTGTCGTGTTGTGCGTGCTGTCCATCGGGCATAGCGGCTACGAAAAAGCGGGTGTCAAAGCGCTTAGAGGTGACCGAAGGTAACTTAGGCGTGACCCAGCGAACCCAGGGTTGGACCGCGCTGGTATGTAGTTGCAAAGCGTTGGCCGCTAAGCGTTCGTGAAAACTTCCAGACGGTGGCTCTTTGGTATCTTTGTAAGGCTTGCCAAATAAAACGCCAGACTCTTCAAAGGTTTCGCGCAGGGCCGCTACATACAAGCCCAAAGCCGTGTCCGCTTGCAAAGTGGGTTCCCCCAAGGCCTGAAGCATTTGGGGGAGGGCGAGGTCGAAATGCGGAATGTGTGATGGGGCGCAATCACTGGCGTCCAATTTCCCGCCCGGAAACACATAGGCTCCGCCCAAAACGTCAGACAAGCCATGCCGTTTGACTAAAAATACCTCCAATCCGCCCGGGCTATCGCGCAGCATCACGACGGTCGCAGCGTCACGGGGTGGGTGGGTTGGGATGTCAGAGTTCAATTCCATGGAAGTCACATTCGTTGCAAGAGTCAGTTAAAGCGAGATGCATATGCAGTAGAGTATCTTCAGTTCATTATTGCGAGGATAAGTATGACTGTTGATTTCAAAAACCGTGTCGCCATTGTCACTGGCGCTGGCGGCGGCTTGGGTCGCCTGCATGCCTTGGGCTTGGCTGCGCGCGGAGCCAAAGTGGTGGTCAATGATTTAGGTGGCGCTCGCGATGGTTCTGGCGGCTCGGTGACGCCTGCGCAATCGGTTGTCGATGAGATTCGCGCGGCCGGGGGAGAAGCCATTGCCAATGGCGCGTCAGTCACAGACTTTGCAGCCGTTCAAGCCATGGTGAAACAAGCCATAGACACCTGGGGGCGGGTTGATATTTTGGTAAACAACGCAGGAATCCTTCGCGACAAAAGCTTTGCCAAGATGGAGATCGAAGACTTTCGGCTGGTGATGGATGTCCACTTGATGGGCGCGGTGCACTGCACAAAAGCCGTTTGGCCGCACATGGTGGAGCAAAAATACGGGCGCATTGTGATGACTACGTCTAGCAGCGGCTTGTACGGCAACTTTGGCCAAAGCAATTACGGCGCTGCCAAAATGGCGTTGGTGGGCTTGATGCAAACGCTTTCCATTGAAGGGGCGAAACACCATATTCATGTCAACTGCTTGGCGCCTACAGCCGCAACCCGCATGACAGAAGATTTGATGCCTGCGCCGGTGTTAGAGGCTTTAAAGCCCGAGGCTGTTGTCCCGGCGATGCTGGTGTTGGTTGCTGAGAATGCACCTACGCGGACTATTTTGTGCGCTGGTGCGGGAAGCGTAGAAGCGGCTCACATCACGATGACGTCTGGCAGCTGGATTGGTTTAGGCGACGAAGCTCCAGAGCGATTGCAAGCAGCGATGGCGCAGGTGATGGATTCTTCACAATCGACCTTTCCAGCCAGTGGTGCGAGCCAAGGGATGCATGAAGTGGCGCGCGCCATGGAGCATCTCGGTAAATAAAACATCCATGGCTTGCAAATAGACCTTTGACCCTCATTTGTAACCATTGTGTGCTACCTTAGCAACCGGTTGACGTATAGAGAGGGCCTATGGGCATGGATAAAACGACACAGGCCCCAAGCGGTCTGGGCAAAGAGCGAATTTTAGGAATTCGCCGCGGGATAGAAAAAGAAAGCCTGCGCACGCACAGCAACGCAGCGTTGGCAATCAGCCCACACCCCGCAGCTCTGGGCTCAGCCCTGACCCACCCGCATATCACCACCGACTTCAGCGAGTCTCAAATCGAGTTGATCACGGGCGTTCATGCAGGTATTCAAGACTGTTTAGACGAACTGCGCCAAGTTCAAAAATACACATTGCAATCGATGGGCTCCGACATGTTGTGGGCCTCTAGCATGCCGTGTGAACTTCCTGCGGATGAAGATATTCCTTTGGGCCAATACGGCCACTCCAATGTGGGGCTTGCCAAAACCGTGTACCGCAGTGGTTTGGGCTACCGTTACGGTCGCCGAATGCAAACCATCTCCGGCATTCACTACAACTGGTCTCTGCCCGATGTTTCAAGCCAAGACTACTTCGGGTTGATCCGTAACTTTCGTCGCCATTCATTTTTGTTGCTGTATTTGTTTGGAGCCTCGCCAGCGGTCTGTTCTTCGTTTGTAGAAGGCCGCCCCCATCCATTAAAGGCTATGGGGCCGAACACCATGGGCTTGCCCTATGCGACCTCGTTGAGGATGGGGCGCTTAGGCTACCAAAGCGACGCCCAAAGCGCCTTGGCTGTGAGCTACAACAGTTTGGAAGGCTACGGCGCTTCCTTGCAACACGCGCTCACTGCGCCTTACCCCGCCTACGAGGCCATTGGCGTTCGCGCAGCAGACGGAAGCTACCGCCAACTCGGAACGAGCTTGCTGCAAATTGAAAATGAGTTTTACGGAACGATCCGACCCAAGCGCGTTATTTTTCAAGGGGAGCGGCCACTGCACGCATTGCGTGAGCGCGGCGTTGAATATGTGGAAGTGCGCTTGATGGATTTAGACCCGTTTGAGCCCTTAGGGATTAACGCCCAAACCTTGCGCTTTTTGGATGTGTTTTTACTGTACTGCCTCACCCAGCCCAGCCCAGACGATACGCCGCGAGAAATTGCAGCCATGGCCCGCAACCAACAGCGCGTGGCAGAGCGCGGACGCGAGCCCGGTTTAGAGCTAGAGCGCGATGAAAAACCCATCGGTTTGGCAGTTTGGGGCGAAGAGATTGTTAAAGCCCTAGCCCCGATTGCAACAGCACTTGACGCCGCCCACGGCACGAATAATTACAGCCTGTCTCTGGTAATGGCCGAGCAGGGCCTGCGCGAACCAGACACTTTGCCGTCTGCCCGCGTGTTGCGCGCCATTGAAAAATCAGCAGAGGAATCGTTCGCGAGTTTTATTCAAGCGCAATCTTTGCAGATCAAAACCGAGGAGTTGTCCCAAGCGTTGACCGCGTCCGAGCTCGCGCATTTTCAAAAGTTGGCTGATATTTCCCATATCGACCAAGCCCGCAAGGAAGCAGCTGACAGCATGAGCTTTGAGCAGTATTTACAGCAATACCTTTCTCCTGATCGCTTAGGGATACCCGCCGCACGATAAAATACCGGATGGCTATTCAATGGTTTCCCGGGCACATGCACCTCACGCGCAAAGCGATTGGGGAGCGCATCAAAGACATCGACGTCGTTATTGAGATGTTGGACGCCCGCTTACCGGGCTCCAGCGCCAACCCCATGTTGGGTGACATCACCCACGGCAAACCCACCCTCAAAGTTCTCAACAAGCAAGACTTGGCGGACCCCGAGCGCACTGCTTTGTGGTTAGACCATTACAACGCGATCGACGGGGTTCGTGCCTTACCGCTAGACGCCAGCATGACAACTCCCGCAAGGGCGCTCGTCGCCGCTTGCCACTCTCTCGCTCCCAACCGTGGCGGAATGGCCAAACCCATGCGGGTTTTGATTTGCGGAATCCCCAACGTCGGTAAATCCACACTGATCAACACCCTCAAAGGCAAACGCGCCGCAAAAACGGGGGATGAGGCGGGCGTTACCAAGCTTGAGCAGCGCATCACCATTGCCGATGACTTTTATCTCTACGATACGCCGGGCCTCTTGTGGCCCCGCATCATCGTGGCAAAAAGCGGCTACAACCTTGCCGCTAGCGGCGCGATTGGCCGTAACGCCTTTAACGAAGAAGAGGTCGCGCTAGAACTGCTCGACTATCTGCGCCAAAATTACCCCAAGGCTTTAGAAGAGCGCTACAAAATTGAAAATGCTGCGGCGCTCAGCGATGAAGAAATTCTGGAAGCCATAGGACGTAAGCGCGGAGCATTGCTTTCTGGCGGGCGCATCAACCTGCAAAAAGCCGCTGAGATCGCCATCTATGATTTCCGCCAATCCAGCCTAGGCCGTTTAACGCTAGAAAGCCCGGAGGAGTTTGCGCAGTGGTTGTTGTTGGGGCAAAAACTTGATGCTGAGCGCCAGTTGAAAAAAGACGCTATCGAACTCGACCGGCTGATTCGATTCAAAAAAATTCCCCGTCCCAGCCGCACGGAGCAGCCCAAAGACGAGGAAGACTTTTCCGATTAAGGCTTGGTTGCAGCCGCTTTGCGGTCTGCGGCGATGCGCTGAGAGCTCTCACGCTCCCCAAGCATCTTGATATAGGGCTTGTAATCAATACCAGCCGCAAGCAACAAGTCTTCACCTAAAACCCCTCGGGTTGACATTCCAACCAGCGGCAGATTGCTAAACGCTACGCAATCAGCCAACGTGAAGGTGTCTCCCGCAATAAACGGTGAAAACTTCACCAAGCGCTTAAAAGCCTCGATATTGCGAACCAGCTGCTTCTTGACATTGGCTTTTAATTCATCGCTCACCGTGCCGCCAAAAAAAGCCTGACCATAAAGCTCACGCGCAACCAACTCAAGGTGCAGGTTGATAAAGGTAATCATCTCGCGAACCTTGGCCGCCTCAAACGCATCTTTGGGAAGTAGGGGATGCGCTGGGTATTGGTCTTCAAGGTAATCCAAAATCACCGCGCTTTCACACAAAGCACCTTGCGCTGTTTTGATGAATGGAACTTTTCCTAAAGGCGAAGCACTTAAGACGGCTTCGTCTTTGCTACGGGTAAGAACATGCTCCTCGGTAAAGGCAACGCCTTTTTCAAGCAAAGCGTGTTTGACGATGTTGTAGTAGTTGGAGATGGCAAAGCCGCACAGTGTGATCATTTTTAGGTTCCGATGGAGTAGAAGCTGAATTGGAGGTTGGGGGTGGCTGACTATTTGGTTGTGCTGGTAGCGGCCAAATAGGCTTTCTTTAAGTCCCGGTACTCTTCGCAGGAAAACGTACAAATTTTATCGAGGGCATCCAAATGTATCTTAGCGTTCGCTAGTTGTGACATTTGGATATACGCAATGCCGATGTATTCATGTGCACCGCGGTGTTTGGGATCAATCTCTAGCGCTTTTTTGTAGGCTACGAGAGACTCATCGTAGCGTTTGATGTTGCGGTAGCTGTAGCCCAATAAATTAAAACCATCTGCGTCGTTTACCGTGTTTTTTGTATAAGGCTCAAGAACGACGATGGCCGCAGGCCAGTCTTTTTTTGCAATACTTTCCCTGGCTTTCTTTAACTCTTTATTCTCAACTGCAGCCACAGGCGCTGGACTGGAATCTGCGGCAAGTGATACAACGGTGGGATTGAAAAATGTAAAAAAAACAAGCACTAATTTGTACATAAAGAAAACTTTCTAAAAGATTATTCAACGGGCTCGGCTTGCTGGTTTATAGCAGGTAATAAAAATCCGAGCTTGATAAAGGGACGAACGGATTAAAGAAAAACGGAGACCTGAAAAGCCCGTTCTATAAACCAGCCCAGGGCTACTAAAAGAGCGATCCATGATCCACCTCGAAAAACAACAACGTAATAAAACTTGCTTTTGCGAAGGAGAAATGCCAGTGGTAAAAAAACACCCACAATCACCAACTGCCCAAGCTCAACGCCTACGTTAAACCCAACCAAGCTGAGCGCCAAGGATTGCGTGGGAAGTCCAAGCGCAGTTAACACACTGGCGAAGCCAAAGCCGTGAATCAGGCCAAATAGAAAAGCAGTTTGCCAGCGGCCTTCAAAAGAACCCGTTAAGTTCCTCGCCGCTACGTAGATTACCGATCCTGCGATCGCTGATTCCACCCAACGACTTGGCAGTTCTAAAATTTCCAGCGCAGCCAATGAAAGTGTGATGGAGTGGGCTAAGGTGAAAGCGCTGACGATCCCTAAAACGCCCATGGCCACGCGTTTGATGTCAGACGTGTGGTTTGTTTTACTTGATCCTTGGACTAACACGGCTGGCAGGAGTAGGCACAGTAAAAACAAAATATGGTCGAATCCGATCCAAATATGCCAAATGCCTTCAGTGACGTATTGCAGAAACTGCACGCCAGAGGACGCAAGGGCGGTGAATTGTTGGGATGCGTTTTGTGGTCCTAACACCGCACTGTGTTTGGTGCCATCAAGATCGAGATTGAGCAAACCTCGGTGCTGCGTGTCTATATCAAATAAAAGGCTGTATTGGATTGA
>Ga0209550_10003539_pt1 | contig 14886 bp, 12 predicted proteins | sample LauGreSuBDMM15SN_2_FD_187567 | JGI IMG/M metagenome (GOLD analysis project Ga0209550, IMG submission 187567) | Freshwater lake microbial communities from Lake Michigan, USA - Su13.BD.MM15.SN (SPAdes) (version 5) | ecosystem: Environmental > Aquatic > Freshwater > Lake | place: Lake Michigan...
TTCTCGCTTCAGGTACAAAGGCTTTTGACATGGTGCATCACCCTGAAGTCCCAACCAGCTTCAAGACCTTTTTCGCGATGAATGGAAAGCCAATTGCCTGTCCTCAGCTGGACACCGCCAATTTGTTCGAGCCGGCCGCACTTCTCGCCGGCATTCGCCGCGCTGAACTCGAGGTCATGAAGAATGCATACTTATATTGCGACGACCTGAAGAAATGGTACAAGCAGGCGGGCGGAAAGAATGCCCTGCGTGAAACCGATCCAAAGTATGCCGCTGGTGCACTTGACGGCTGCGAGATGCAAAACACACTGTCCCTTCGAACACAAGCTTTTGCTTAAACGCTTCGTGTGTTAGGTACCCGGAAGCCTTCGGAGCCTACCTCGCTAATTCGAACAAGAACCCGGCGGTGATTTCGATCGGACCGGCGCGATACATTCGCCCGTCTGGCCCGAACCAGAGATCCCTCAAGGAGCACCCATCGCCACACTTCGAGAAATACGGCGAAGAACGCTTCAAAGGTATGTACAACCACAATCTAACCTTTGTGTCATGATGCGTCGTTACTCACGCTTCATCGTCCTGTGGTAATTTCGTCGGCCGGTCGCTACTTAAAACGTACTTTGCAGAAAATGCTGCCTTCAAGCATGCCGTCCATACCTTCAAGAACATCGAGCATGCGCACAAGACGATCCAAATTGGCAACAACGGCATTGAAAACGAGCTCACCTTCGATGATTTGAACGGCTACACCGAGTTCCCTTTCGACGACGGCACCTTCTGCGTTGCGCTGTGCCGCGCGGCTGCAAAGTTCGGCCCAAGGTACGCGGCGTTGGAGCTCCGCCTCCACAAGTTGTACTTGCTTGACGTGGACCCGGAGATCATCGACCTCACCATCAACCCTGCTTGGGCCGGCAAGCGCCTCGAAGTCGTCCTCGCCCCCGGCCGCATCCTCGACGAGCTCACCGGCCGTCCCCGGCTCATCTCCGCATCCGAGCTCCGCAGTTTTCCGGCCTACTTGTCCGCCCTTCGCGACGGACGCCCGACCGACGGCCTCAGTCTCGCGATTGTCGAAACCACGGAGATTTTTAGCGACCAAACCGTCGCGACTCCCGAGACCCCGGGCTCGATTGAACGCATCGCCCGCGCCTCCGACGAAGCGCGTTTTCGCAAGCGCGACGCTTTCCTGCCGCTGTGGGAACGCCACGTCCTCCCCGGTAAACTGACCGCCACCGGAGTCCGCCGCCCGCTCCGCATCGTGGAGTGACCCGCCCCGCGCCGCCTCCATACCGATTATTTTTGCCTCCATTTTTCTGACACCTACTCCGACCCACCGCACTCGCTGCGACGACTCCTTCTTCATGCCCACTCTTTTTGGCTCTCGAACCCTCCGTGTAGTCCGCGGGCTCTTTCCGATCGCTACTCTCCGCTCAGTGTTCGTCGGCCTGACGTGTTGCGTGGCCGCCTCCGGACTTCACGCGGATCCACTGTCGAAGAAAACCGACATCGATTTCTTCCGCGATGTCCCCAGCCGCAGTCTCAAGCGCCTCGCCGCCCGTTCCGATGGCCGGCTCGTCGCGGGCCCCATTCTCGCCGAACTCGTCGTGCCCGCTCCCGCTGATCTCCTTTGGTGCATCGAGGCCACCGATGATCCCACGAAGTTCCTCGTGGGCACTGGACCGGACGGAAAAATCCTCGAGATCACCTACAACCCGTCGCTCTCCACCTACGCCTCGCGAGAACTCGTCACACTCGACGATCCGCAGGTCTACGCCATCAAGCCCCTCGCCGACGGTGCCCTCCTTGCCGGCACGTCCCCGAAGGGCTCGCTCTACGTCGTCCGCGATGGCCAACCCCTCGCCCGCGTCGCGCTCCCCGTCGATTCCATATTCGACCTCCTCCTCCTCGATGCCGACACCGCGCTCGTCGCAACCGGAAATCCCGGACGCATCTACCGCGTCGATCTGAAAAAGTTTTCCGCCTCCGGCCTTGCTCCGGAAAAGATCACCGATCCCGCTCTGCTCGCCGAACGCGGCATTACGCTGTTTGGCGAAATCCGTGACCGCAACGTCCGCCGCCTCGCATTGCTAGCCGATGGCCGCATCGCCGCCGGTTCCTCCCCGAAGGGAAACATCTACACGTTCACCCCCGTCTCCGCGCCCGCGCCTGCCTCCGCTCCTCCGATTCTCAGCCCCACCGCTCTACCGGCCCCGGTCCCCGCCATTATCCTTCAAGAAAATCGCGACGCCGAAATCACCGATCTCCTGCCCCAACCGAATGGCGATCTCTATGCGAGTATCGTGTTCACCGGCACCAGTGGCGAATCTCGCATCACGCCCGCGGAAGGCAAGAAACCCGCCGCCGACGCGAAGCCCGCGGATCCCGTCCTCACCGCCCCGGCCGAGAAATTCGCCGGTCGCAGCACGCTCGTGCTGTTTACGCCAAACGGCTTCCCGGAAATCCTCGCCGCCCGCGCCAATGCCGCGTTCTATCGTCTCGGCCGCCATGGCGACGTCATTTTCATGACGGGCGGAGAACTCGGCGAACTCTACGGCTACGACCTCAAATCCCGCCTCGGCCTCACCTTCGCGGGGAGCATTTCTTCCCAGCTCAACGGCGTGACGCCCATCCCGGGTGCGCCGGGGAAATTCTTCGTCATCCGCAACAACGCCCCCGGCTTTGCGCTCCTCGATTTCTCCGCCTCCGGCCCGCGTGAAGCCGAAACGCGCCGCCTCGACCTCGGCCTCCTCGCGCAACTCGGCGCGCTGCGTTTCAACCGCATCCGAAATATCGCTGACACCCAACTCTCCGTCGAAATCCGTACCAGCCATGGCAGCGACGAACTTGAGGGCTGGGGCCCTTGGAGCGCCCTCCAGCTTTTCGACGGCGGCTGGCGCGGGGTACCCCAGCTGGGTCGCCACTTCAAACTCCGCATCCGTATTCTTGATACTACGCTCGGTGCGCCCGCCGCCGAAATCGACAAGGCTACGCTCTATGTGCTACCGCAGAATCGCCGCCCCACCCTCCAAGATTTTCGCCTCATTACACCCAACTTCGGGCTCATCCCTGCCGTCGACCAGCCCCCTGCGCCCAACGCCTCACTGAGCCAGCTCGTCGCAGCCAGCCCGAAAGACGAGGACGCCAAACGCAAAGCCACGTTGCTGAATAGCCAGATCGTCCCTTCGCCCGGCACGCAAGTCGTCTTCTGGACCGTCACCGATCCCGATCAAGACAACGTCCTTAGCACCTTTTCTATCCGGCGCGACGGCGACACCGCGTGGACCGAGATTGCGGCCAACACCCGCGATAGCTTCGCGCAATTCGACGGCTCTCATCTGCCTGACGGCGTCTACTTCACCCGTCTGGTCTCGACCGAGACCGCGCCGCGCCCCGTTGCCGACCGCCTCACGGCCACCTTTGAAACCGACGATCTCCTGGTCGACCACACGAAGCCGGAGATCCTCGAGGTCACCGCCCGCCGCGATGGCGACCGCGTCATCATTTCGGTCGGTGGCCGCGACGCGCTTTCTCTGCTCGATGGTATTGAAGTTATCTTCAACAACAGCGTCCGCGAAGTCGTCGAGCAACCCGACGACGGCGTGCGCGACAGTCGCCAAGAACGATTCACGCTCGACGTCCCGTGGGCCAAAGTCAGCAACGCCACCTCCGCCGAAGTAACCCTCTACGATGCCGCAGGCAACGGCACCCCCCGCCGCGTGAGCTGGTAAACTGCCGGTTAAAAATGCCCGGCTTCCTGCGGATTGCGGATGATAAAGCTTACCCAATGAGCGAAGAGGTGATGATCGGGATCGACGTCGGTGGTCCCGCGAAGGGATTTCATGTTGTGGCTATTTGTCACGCCGAGATCATCGGAACGTTGAGGAGTCACAGCGCCGTCGAAGTCGCCGCGTGGTGCCTGGATCGTGGCTCCGCCGTCGTCGCCGTCGACGCGCCTTGTTTGTGGCGTGGAGTGGGGCGACCGGCACGCGCAGCCGAACGCCAACTCGCGCAGGATGGGATTTCGAGTTTCTCCACACCTACCGAAGCAGCCGCGCGGGGACATCCGTTTTACACTTGGATGTTTGCCGGGATGGAAATCTTTCGTGCGCTCGCGAAATCACACCCGCTTTACCTCGGCCAAGCCGATCCGACGAACGTAACGCTCGAGACGTTTCCGCAGGCCGTTGCCTGTGCGCTGGCCGGTCAAATTGTCTCCGCGAAGGAAAAGAACCGTGGCCGTCGTGGACTGCTCACGCGGGCTGGCATCGATGAATCCAAGTTGGGAACGATTGACGAGGTCGACGCCGCCCTGTGTGCGCTTGCGGCGCAGTCCTTTTCGCAACGTTCGTTTCACGCGTATGGCGACCGCGAGGGCGGCTATATCGTCGTACCCGCTTGGTCCCGACGCGCTCACAATCGGTCAGCAACCGCGCCGTGACCGAACCAGACTCTCGCGACGCCGTCCCACGCTTTGGAGAAAATTATCGCCGCCCCTCCCGACGCTTCCTCCCACCAAGCGCCTGGCCCTTCGTGATCATCGCCGGTCAGCGCCTCGGAATTCAGGATAGTCCGTATGTTGCGTGGGCCACCTCCGCAGGTCCCGCTTTACGCCCGCGGATGCGCCTTCGCGTAAACTTCCTTGAGCCGCGCCACGCTCACGTGGGTGTAGATCTGCGTCGTCGCGAGTTGCGCGTGCCCGAGCAGTTCCTGCACGAGGCGGAGATCCGCCCCGGCGTTGAGGAGGTGCGTCGCATACGAGTGCCGGAGCTTGTGCGGCGTCAGATCCAGCGGCAGCCCCGCGAGGGTGAGGTAGCGCTTGAGCATCAGTTGCACCTCCCGCACGCCCATCCGCATTCCCGTCGTATTCACTAATACTGGACTCGTCGGCGCTTTGTCCTGGGCAAAGTCGTCGCGCACTTTCACGAGCACCGCCAGCGCCACTCGCCCCAGTGGACAAAGTCGTTCCTTTTGCCCTTTGCCCAGCACGCGGGCCACCCCCGCCGCAAAATCGACGGCCCCATAGTTTATCCCCACGGCTTCGCTCACCCGCAGCCCACCGCCATACAGCAGCTCCATCGCCAGCCGGTCCCGCCACGCCGTGTGCGCATCGATGCCCGCATTTTCCAGCAAGCGCTGCGGCCCCGTGAGCAATAGCTTCATTTGCTCTTCGCTCAAAAATTTCGGCAGCCGTTTCTCCAGCTTCGGCAGCGGCACTCCGAGCAGCGGATTGTTTCTTAATTTCTCCCGCCGCATCCAGAATTTGAAAAACGTTCGCAACCCCGACGCGTGGTTGTGCAGGGTCCGCCGGTCAAAACGTCGCTGTCCTTCGATCACAAAATCTCTCATCTCCCGCGAACCAAGCGCACTCAAACCGCGTTCCCAGAGGCCAGCGCCCACGAGCCACCGGTAGAAGTCTTCGAACGCCTGCCGGTAGTTGCGCACCGTATACGCTGAGTAGCGCCGCTCTTTCGCCAGAAAATCTTCAAACGGCGCCCACCACTCCGCCACCACGTCCGGCGGTACATCGTCGGGGCGCCGCTCGTCGCCGGGCCGCTCCGCCTTAGGCGCCACGCCGTTGGATGCTTTTTTCGACATCGCGCATCACCTGCGTCGCATGGAGCCGTAACGCCGCTTCGGGATCGAGGCCTTTGGCCCGCGCCGCCGCCGTCAGCTCAAACAACAGCTTCCCCAGCATCGTCGCATCCAACTGCTCGCCCAACGCGCGCACCTGCGCCTTATCCACCACGCCTTCGGCCGGCAGTTCTTTCTTCTCAATCTGTTTCCACACCGCCTCGGCAAACATCAACGCCGGCAATCGTGGCGGCAGGTCTTTAAACACGCCCGTCGACACCGGCCCGTGCTTCTTCTCCGTCGCTTTGATCTCCTCCCATTTCACAATGACTTCCGCCGACGTCTTGAGCTTGCCGTCGCCAAACACGTGCGGATGCCGCCGCACCAGTTTCTCGTTGATGTCCCGCGCGACGTCCTCAAAGGAAAAATTTCCCGCCTCCTCCTCGATGCGCGCGTGAAACACGATTTGGATCAACACGTCGCCCAATTCCTCCCGCATGTGCGCCAGGTCCCCGCGATCAATCGTCTCGATCAGCTCGCTCACCTCGTCGATCAGGCAACGCACGAGCGTCGCGTGGGTCTGTTCCTGATCCCACGGACATCCGCCGGGCTTCGCCCGTAATCGCACCATCGTCTGTTTCAGATCGTCAATCGCGCTCATCAAACCACGGTGTCCGCGGAAATCACGAAATACACGGAAAATTTCGCCAATAAATTCGGCTTTGAGTTCCGCGGATTCCGTGTGTTCCGTGGTCTCCCAATGTCCGACAAACTCACCGAGATCATGGCTTGGAAGCGTCAGGAGATTGCGCCTTTCATTCGCGCGGTCTCCCCAACCGAGCTGGTCCGGCTCGACGCCTCGCTGCCTCGTCCACCGTCCTTCGCCGCCGTCCTCCAGCGCGGCGATGGGACACTCGCGGTCATCTCCGAGATCAAGCGGCGCTCCCCGTCGGCGGGTGACATCAAGGCCGGAGCTTCGTCCGTCGATCAGGCCATCCGCTATCAAGCCGCCGGCGCCGATGCGCTCTCCGTCCTCACCGATGAAAAGTTTTTTGGCGGTACCCTCGACGACCTCCTCAACGTCACCGCCCATTTTCGTTCAACACCTCCCGCCCGTCCCTGCATCCGTAAGGATTTCTTCGTCCACCCCGTGCAGGTACTTCAAGCCCGCGCCGCCGGCGCCAGCGCGATCCTCATTATCGTCCGTGCTCTGACCGACGAGGAGATCACGGCGCTGGCCGTCGCCGCCACCGCCGCCGGCCTGGACGCGCTCTTCGAGATTCACACCGAGCCCGAGCTTGCCCGCGCACTCGCCCACGGGGCCCGGATCATCGGCGTCAACAATCGCGACCTCTCCACGTTCAAGACCGACCTCGGCTTGAGCGAGCGTCTCATTCCGCTTTTCCCTTCCCATGTCACTGCCGTCAGCGAAAGCGGTATCCACACCGCCGCCGATGCCGCCCGCGTCCGTGCCGCCGGCGCCCACGCCATTCTCGTCGGCGAGGCCCTCATGAAAGCGCCTGATCCCGCTGTGCTCCTCTCCTCGTTTCGCTCTGCCTAATCGACCATGACACTCCGCCCGATTACCGCCTTCACCAAACTCGGCGGCTTTTACTTTCTCCCCCGCACCCTCGACAAGATTCGCGTCCATGCACGCGGCGAACTTCACCTCGATCACCACGCGTTCCTTGGTAAAGGCTTCGACGGTCGCCTCTGCCATTTCCTCGGGATCAGTTACGAAGCCCTGCGCCTGCGTACGCTCGCCGGCGGTACCGACGAAGAGATTCTCCACTGGATTCAGGAGCGCGGACGAAAAACCTCCGACGTCGATCTCCTGATCTGGAATGGATTTTCCTCCAAGCGTGGCTGGCGCGACGACGCCACCCCCACCCTCGAAAAACAAAAAGCCGAAAGCGGCCTCGCCCATCGGGCCGACCTCGTGACGTTTTTCGATTATTACGAAGTCGACGAAGGTCGCGCGCCCCGTTGAACCATGCCGCTCTCTTTCAGCGCCACCCGCGACCTCCTCGCCTCCCTCGGTCACCAACCGAAACGTTTCCTCGGTCAAAACTTCCTCGTGGACGGCAATATCGTCCGCAAATCCCTGGAGCTCGCCGAAGTCCGCGCCGGTGACACCGTCGTCGAAGTCGGTCCCGGGCTGGGCACCCTCACGACCGCGCTCCTTGAGGCCGGGGCCGAAGTCTGGGCTGTGGAGAAAGACCGCGGCCTCCACGCGCACCTCGAATCCACGCTGCTCAATCCAGCCGTGCACCCGGGTTTCGCGGTGCGATTCCATCTTCTCGAGGGCGACGCCGTCGAGCACCCGCTCGCCGCCCTCCCGACCGGGCGGGCCACAGCCGGTTTCAAGATCGTTGCCAATCTACCTTACGCCATCGCCACGCCGTGGCTCGACGGTGTGCTCTCGGGCCCCCTGCCCACGCGCCTCGTCCTCATGTTGCAGCAGGAGGCCGCTCAACGCTATGCCGCCCAGCCCGGCACCAAGTCCTTCGGCGCCATTTCAGTTTTTCTCCAAGCCGCCTACGAGACCGCCCCCGGGCACAAAGTCGGCCCCGGCTGTTTCCACCCGCGCCCCGATGTCGATTCCTATCTCATTAACCTCGTGCGCCGGCCCGCACCCTACGTTTTCACCGCCAGCGTAAAAACGATCGTCCGCGCCTGTTTTCAACAACGTCGAAAACAGATCGGTGCGCTCCTCCGCAATCACGCTCCTGCCCACGCCACCGCAGCCAGGGAACTTCTCCTCGCCCACGGCCTCTCAGAGCAGGCGCGCCCTGAAGAGCTTCCGGTCACTTGGTGGATTCAATTTTCCGGATTAACAGCCTTAGCTTGAAAGCCGCGCCGCCGCCGTTCTACTTCTTCCACTCCACATGCTCCGCCTTACCCTCGCTCTCGTTCTCGCCACCTTTACCGTCATCGCCCGCGCTCAAGATGCCGCGCAAGCCCTCGCCGGCAAAGTCGAAGGCAAGACCTACGTTTCCCCCACCGGCGTCTTCAAGGTTACCATCCCCGTCCTCCCCGAACTCGGTGGTGAGATTTCCGATACCCCCAACGTCGTCACTTTCCAAGACGCCTTCAACGTCCACATCAGCATCGCCGCCTTCGCCCAGGACGCCACCCAGCGTTGGGAGAACTCCACGCGCGGCGCCAAGGACTACCTCATCTATTTTTTCAGCAATTTCGTCCTCTCCGATTTCAAACAGGCCTTCCAGGGCGTGCAGATTGAGAGCGCAAAATTTATCCCCGGCACGCTCGAGGGCTCGCTGATCACCTACATTCTCATCCCCGCTGGCTCCATGTTCGCCAACAAGGTCGCCCAGCTCGACAACTCCGACCGCATCGCCATCGCGAAACGCGGCAATCTCCTCTTTGTGAAAAACGGCCACATCTTTGTCATCAGTGTAGAGCTCGCCGAGCGCGTGATCGAGGGCCGCACCTACACCAAAACCACCGCGGAAGAAGACGAGATCCTCCGCCAGCGCCTCAACGATGTCGTCGACAAGATTCAGTTCGCGAAACTCCCCGGCGCCACCCCCGCCGCGGCGACGCCCAACAAGTGAACTGCCGCCGCGGTCCGGACCGCGCCCCGTCGCCTTCCCGACTGCGAGCGTCCAACCAAGTCGGTCCGCCCTTGCCTCCGCGTACGCCTGCTTCCCACCCTGGCTAACATGATCCTGCGCGACGCTTCCGAAGCCGATCTCCCGGCGATCGTTGCCATCTACAATAGTATTATCCCGGGCCGCATGGTCACCGCCGACCTCACCCCGGTGACCGTCGAATCTCGCCGCGCTTGGTTTGCCGCCCACCAAGTTCGCGAGCGACCGCTCTGGGTCTTGGTAGACCCCGCGGGCACCATCGCCGCGTGGGCGAGCTTCGATACGTTTTATCCGCGCGCGGCCTACGACGGCACCGCGATGCTGGCCATCTACGTCGCCGAAACACATCGCCGCCAGGGTCACGGTCGCCGCTTGCTGGAAGCCGCTATCAGCCGCGGGCCGGACCTCGGCTTGCACACGTTGCTTGGCTACATTTTCGGCCACAACGCCCCCAGCCTCGCACTCTTCGACTCCCACGGTTTCTCCCGTTGGGGGCATCTGCCGCGCGTCGCTGTCCTCGACGGCGTCGCCCGCGATCTCATCATTGTCGGCCGCCGCCTGACTCCGTAGTTCAACGCTCCTGCTGACTTCGCGCTGGCGCCTTCGCTTCCGTGTAGCCGTCCTCATTGCGCTCATCTCCGCGCCCGGCTCCGCTTTCGCTGCTGCCCTCGCCCTGGGGCCGCCGTTATCGAGATCTTCGGCCCGAGTATCTTCGGCCCGAAATAATCCGACGGTCCGATCGTTTTGGACTTTGGTCGACCGTCCGCTTGCGGACACTCCGAGCGCCGGCAGGTCGGCGGCCTACGATGCCTAGCTAGCATCTCTCGTCGCGTGAGAATACGCCCCACCGTCGGGTGCAGGCCCGGTCGCCGTCCGGGCTGCACGCCACCCTCTGATCAGCCCGCCTCGGGTCACAAATCAAACGTCGTCGTGAGGATGAACTGCCGGGGATCGATGATCCGATAGGCGTAAGGTTGCCCGTCGGGATTCACCGCCACCGCCTGCAAGCGACCCCGCTCAAAGATGTTTCTCACGTTCAACTGCACCCGCGCGCGAATCGCGTTGTGAGCGAAACGCAGATTGTAGCTCGATGAGAGATCAAAGTAGGCGCGGGCCTTGTCGAAGATCGGTCGCGTCACATCCAGCGAACGCACCACGCCGTCCGCCTCCGGTGCGGCCCCGCGGAAGCCGATGGCCGCTTGATCCTCCCAGCGGACCGCCCCGCCCACCCCAAAATTTTTCAGGCGCCCCTGCGTGAAGGTGTAGTTCGTGAGCGCGTTAAAGCGCCACTCCCGCACCTGCGAACGGGGTTTGCCATTGTTGGCGATCGCCAGCTTGAGCGGCGCCGCGACGTTGCCCGTGTAGAAGTTTACGGGCGCACCGCCGCTGCCGATTACGGAGGTCCACCAACTGACGCCGGCATCGTCCTTCACGCCTTGCCAAACCGGGAGCCGTGAATCGAGAAACTGCTGCAGGCGCGGCGAAATGTTGCTGTCGATCGTCTGCTGCTGGGCCCCCGTCATCTTCAAGGTCCAGTTGCGCGTGGGATTGAAGTTCAGCTCCAGCTCGAGGCCTTTCGACACCTGATCGGACGTCTCCGCGATGTTTTTGCCGACCAGCGTGTCGAGGAAGCCTTCGGGCAACTGCATGATCTTTGCCACCGCCGCAGATGTCTGCGCCGCCGTGGGGATAATTCCCTGCGCGGTGAATCGGGAGTTTGATAACAGCGTCGCCCAGGTCTCGAAATTAAACGAATCGTTTCCGTTGCCGCTGCGGCCCGTGTCCATGCGGATCGCCCGCGTGGCAACAATGCCCGCATCGCCGCCGCGCGAATTGAACTGCGTCGTATCGTAGCGGCTGATCTTCAGGCTGAGGCGACTGTCGAGGAGCACAAAAGACAGCCCGTAGTCGCGGCCCTTGCCGGTCGGATTGGGCAGGGCCTCGCCGTAGAGATTGTACTGGGTCGTCGCGGGTTGAAAACTGTCAGACTTGTTGAAATGGCCGCGCAACCAAGCGAGCGGTTTCACCACGACGCCGGAGGTTTTCGTCTCGCCCGATTTTTCCAACCACGGGCCCCAGATATCGAGAGCGTCGTAGTTCAAGAAACCCGTCGCCGCATCCACCGTCGCACCGTTCGAATCGCGGCTGCGATTTTTGTCTTTGCGCAAACCAAAGGTCGTGACGATGCGATCTCCGAAGAAGAAATTCTGCGTCGTGGCAGACAGCGTGCGGATCTCGCGCCGCGTCCGATTGGACGGCGTCACCCCGGCTTCGCCGATCGTGGACGGTTCGTTGACCCACCGGTTCGTCAACGCGTTGAACCAGGTAAACGGATACGTTCCACTGAGGCCATAGACCGCCGGAGGAGCCGTATCGATGTTCTGTCCCTGATTATCGCCGACGTAGTATTTGTAGTAGGCGCGCGCCGCCGTCACGCCCGTGCGATTCTGCAGATTAATCCACGGATGATCGTCGATGATCGCATCGCGATAGCGGAAGGTCGCCGTGTCGATGCGGCGCGTCTCGCCGTGGGCCGCAAATTTCTGCTGGCCGATCCATCCCAGCCAGCGTGGGGTGTTGGCCGGCGTGAGCTGATAAGCCAGATCCGCGCTCTGAATATCATTCACGTTGGGCCGGTTGAAGAGCGTGGGTTCTGAGGCCGCGAGGTACGGGCGGAGAAAGTAGGGATTGGCCCGGCCGTCGAGGAGTTTTTCGTTCACATCGACGTAGAGGACCGCATTCGTGCCGCCGATAAAGTTGCGGCTGTAGCTATCCACATCTTCGTGAAACCAGCCGGCCCGCGCGGCCAGCAGGTGGTGCTGGGTGCGCACAAATTCCTGCTCGATCTCAATCGTGGTGATATCGGCTTTGTCCTTGTTGTAGTTTGGTGCGACGAAATTGACCGAGGACCAATCGTAGAGCGATTTGCTGGTAATGCTCGGCGTCACGAAGAGCGGGAACAGCGTGCCGCGCAGGCGTTGGAGATCCGTACCACTCTCGAGAAAACGCAGATTGGTGGTGAGATTGTCCGGTGTCGCGATGCCGGCAAACGCCCCCGTCGTCGGGATCGCGCTGGTGCGATTCACGCTCCAAAATCGGATGTCGCCGTTGTCCACGTAAATACTGGGGCGGTTGTAGAATCCCGAGCCTTGGGCCAAGAGACCGAGCGGGAGATTGCCATCTTGGGCCACGGTAAACGGTCCGGATCGTGCGCCGTTGGCGAAGGTCACGATCTGGGTCGTGGGGTCCCAGGTCGGACGCCCGACCGCATTCCAGTAGGAAACGGCATCGCGCGGCGTGACGGCATTCGGCCGGCGCGCGTAGTTGTTGTAAGCCTCAAAGCTCCCGCGAATCGTCGTCGTCGCAAACGGTTTGTAGGTGAGCGCTCCCTGCTGGCGGCGCACCATCTCGGCCGCTGGCTCACGCTTGAAGCCTTTTGATTCGTAAACCGCCGAAACGCGCGCGGAGAGTGTGTTCCGGATGATCGGTCGGTTCAGATCGAGGCTCGTGCGGTAGCCGCCATAGCTGTCCATGCGGGCCGTAAACGTGGAGATTTTCCGAGTGAGATTTGCCTGCGTGCCGATGATGTTCACCGTGCCCGCCGTGTTCCCGAGGCCGAAAATATTGGCGTTGGGTCCGCGCGAAATCTCCACCGCCTCCGTGTTGTAGAGATCGATCGGGATGGAGGAATTGCTCGCGAAATTGCCGCGCGCCGTGTTCGCGGTGTCGAGGCCGCGGATGCGATTCGCCGTCTGAGGACCACTCTGGATATTGTCGTTCACGCCGCCGTTACGATCGACCGTGAACGAGGTGAAATTGCCCGTGCCCTCGGTGTTCGCCTCGTAGAGGAAGATGTCGTTGATATCGAGGACGGCGGTGTCGAGCATCTGCTGCTTGGTGACGACGGTGATGGAGGCACCGAGGTCCTCGAGCTTCGAGTTGAGGCGCGTCCCGGACAGTGTGTTCGCAGCCAGATAGCCTTTATCCGCCCCGGCGTTCACTTGAAACGGCGAGAGCTCGACCACCGAGTCCCCGCCCTCTGTCGACGGGTTGGCCGTCGCAGCTTGGGCGGCCTTCGTCTCGTCGGCCCGCTGTGCGGCAAGTTCATCGGCATCGAGCCGGCCGTTTTTGTTTTTGTCGTAGCGGGCGAGATCCTGCGCGGCGCGCGCGGCACCGGCTGCGACGGGCGCTTGCGCCCAAGACCAAACGGAAAGAAGCGAGGAGAGACTGACGGCAACCGCGAGGATCGCTCGCGGGGCAGGACGGGGAGCGAGGAGAGAGATCATGAGGTTGGATACAGTTTGAGGACTGAGCGGACACCGCCAGTTTCCTTAGAGGGGGGTGCAGTTGACGGGTAAAAAACAGCTAACGAAGGAGCGCGAACAGTGATAACAACGCGTCCATGCGCAAGTGGCACCCTCCCACCGCTTGGCCGGACAGTCAGTCAACGGGGCCGATTTCAAACCACGTTGAATTCAATTTTGCCGTTGATCCTCGCTGCGTCCGTGGGGCACCTCTCTGTCGCCAATCGGAGCGCTTACTTTTACGTTGGCGGGACTGGTGGACCACCGAGGCCGCCGCGTTTTCCGCGACCGTCGGTGGGACTTCAGGGCGAACTTATAAAACTATCACGCGAGGCTGGTCGCAGAGTGCGGGAGCGAGCTCACTCGCGACGAGGGGCGAATGAGTCGCCAGCACGTTCGCGCGGGCACGGATGTTAATAGTTTCCGAGCATGCCCCGGGGCTTTCCACGGGGATATTTACTGTTTCCCGGTCGCTGGCGGTGCCGGCGGTCCGCTCCGGCCGCCCCGACCACCGGCGCCGCTCTCGGGCGCGGGTGGCAGCTCGTTGGGCAGGGCGTCCGCGCACAGCGCGAGAATCTCGATCACCGTTAGGCTCGTCTGCGCGGCGTCGTTGGTAGAAACGCCCGCCGATTCATGCACAGGATTGAGCGAGTCGGGTCCGCTCACGAGGCGCGGCGTCGCTCCCCGGGCCCGGCTCAGCGCTGCGATCGCCCGCTGCGCATATGCGGGATTTTTTGTCTGCGCATAGGCATAGGCCGCGAGTCGCGGCCCGCCCTGCGCTGTCTCTACATACCGCGCGTCGGCGCCTTCGTTGCCCGTCGCGCGATCCTTGTCGAGCACGTCGGCGGGCGCGCTGCCCAGCCGGCAATATTGCAACCAAGCCTTCTTCCAATCTTCGCGACCGAGCAAAGGCACCAGTTCAAACATCACCTGCGCCCCACCTTGAATTGTGGAGAGGTTGTAGTTCACCGGCACCTGCTGGCCAACGACGGGATCGGGAATCGGAAAAAGTTTTCCCGTCGCGGGATCGTAGCCGACGGTCATGCTGCCGCCGCCCTTGAGCGGGCCGATCTTGCCTGCGCCAATGTCGGGATTCAGGCCGTTGCGCACTCCGGAGCGAATCCAATACGGCATCGCGAGGATGGCATCGACGCCCGCGTTGATGCGGTCGAGCCATTGCTTGTCGCCTGTGCGTTCCCACTCGGTCATCCAATTGCCCGCGAGCGCAAACCAGTCCGGCCCGATGCGGATGCGACCGGGGAATTTCGGGTCCTGCGGGAGCACCGGTTGCGCGAGGCGCATCGGGTCGTGCTTCACCGCGGCGAGATCGGCGGTGAGTTGCGCGCGCATGATGTCGCCCGTGCGCTCGTCGGTTGTCAGGTAATAATAGGGCCGCCAGT
>Ga0209550_10003540_pt1 | contig 14885 bp, 6 predicted proteins | sample LauGreSuBDMM15SN_2_FD_187567 | JGI IMG/M metagenome (GOLD analysis project Ga0209550, IMG submission 187567) | Freshwater lake microbial communities from Lake Michigan, USA - Su13.BD.MM15.SN (SPAdes) (version 5) | ecosystem: Environmental > Aquatic > Freshwater > Lake | place: Lake Michigan, USA...
GATAACAAATTATTGTTTATATTAGTCATTATATTATCTGAATCTACAAGTTTAATTATTACATGGGCTCTTGTAACAAAACGTTATTGGTTAATTATTTCAAGTCCTATTTTAATTAGTATTATTAATTTGTTTGCTCAAAATTATAATATTAAATTACATTATGTTATAACAAATAAATGGAAAAAGATTGTGTTTAAACATTTTTATGATATGTCTTATACATCAAGAAAAAAGATCGATATGAATGATTTCAAAAACCAGGTTGAACATACAGGTTTCGCACTAATTAATATTATTACATGGGCATTTCCTAGCTTGACTAGATTACTTGTTATTTTAACAAGTTGTTTGATTACTTTTTATGTGAATGGTAAAGCATATTTTATTATAATATTGCCAATATTGTGTACATTATATTATTGGTTTAGAATGTCTATAAAACAAAAAACATTAACTGAATTAAGAAAAACAAAAAAAGATATTGAAAAAGTAATAAGACCATTATTTTTATGGAATTTGCATTTATTTCAAAATAGGAGTAGAACAGTAACAGAAACCCTAAACGTTCAAGCTCCTATTATAAAAGCAGATATGATGTATTCACTTGGATGGTATGCAATTAATCGTGAACTTGGATTTTTTGCAGAATTAATTAGTGGAATTTCATTATATTGTATATCTACCAGTTTTTCCGATTTTTTAGTTAATAAAGTAATATTTAATCAATTTACAAATTCTATTAGTAATATAGGAAATTTAACAAATACTATTGCAAATAATATGAAGGATTTTGATAGATTTATTGATATTATTAACTCTTTTGAATCAAGTCCAATGTTAAAACAATATGATTTTAGTTTCTCTCTTTCAATTAATTCATCAATAAAACTATACCAAGGAACAAGAAAATTTATATTATATGCATCACATTTAACAATTTATAAGCATGATAAAATACTCTTGAGAGGTGAATCTGGAATTGGTAAAACTCAACTTGTTAATTCTTTACAAGGATTAATTCCAGGAACATTATTTAATTCTAAATATGAACCAAAACAATATGAATCTAAATGGCAATACATGAATCAACAAACACGTGAAACAATTCCTTCTTCAGGTTTAACAATTAGACAAATGTTAGAAGATGAACAAAATAATCAAAAAATAATGAATCTAGTTAATATTGTATTACTTGAAGATAAATTTAATATTAATAATCTAGATGAAACAATGGATTCTTTGAGTGGTGGTGAACGTATGAGGTTATCTATACTTTATACATTATGGGATTTTGATACGAGAAATAAACAAATTCTTATTCTAGATGAACCAGAACAGGGATTAGATGAAAATATTCGAGTTAAAATCATAAATAATATTCTTAGAAGTATAAAAAAACCAATACTAGTTATATATCATGGTTCTAAATTGGATTTACTTCAATTATCTTTTACTAAAGTATGGAATTTTATTAAAAATGAAACAGAAACTAATGTTTTTGAAAAACCTTTTAATGATTTTAAAAGAGATATATTAAAAGAAATTGAGATGATTATTCAAGAATAATTAAATTATTAAAATAAATGAAATTCAACAAAATATTCTCCATTGGCTTGGAAAATTTCATTTTTTTTATATAAACAAATAAAAAAAATAAGTTTTTCCAAGCCAAATCAGTCAAATTATTTATACATTTATAATTATGTTTTATATGACTTAATTATATTTTTATCATATTCTCCTCTATCTTATAAAAATTCATATAATCTTTTAAAATTATAATCATAAAATGTTAATAAAAAAAATTAACCGTAATATATATTTTTGGTAAAAAGAAATAATTAAATTTATTTAAATAGTAATGTTTTAAAACTATTTAAATGATATCCGAATTTGTATTAATTATAATATGGAAACGGACAAAGTTAATACTTATAAACATTTAGTAAGTAATTTTTATAAACTATATCCTGATAAAACAGATACTGTTAAAATCTGTGACAGTGTGGAAGAAATAAATTCACATATTAAATTTTTTTGTAATAAATTAAAAGAAAATACTCAATATTTTCCACTATTACTTAAAAAAAATGCAAAATTATTCAAAGGACTAAAATGTACTTTACTACCTAAAATTAAAATGGAAGTTGTTTTAACATATGATGATGCAAGTAAAATAGAAATAATCAATGAAATGTGGAAATCCATATTACTTATATATATTTTAGGTGAAGCTGAAAGTACTACTCCAGATAAAATGAAAATGGCACAAGTAGCTGCATTATTAGATATATTAAATAATGAAAATAATGAAAATAATGAAAATAATAGTAGTAATACAACTGATGAAAATAAACAACAGTTTACACCAGAAATGTTTAAAGCATTTGATATAGATGCGGATACATTAAGTAGTATGATGCATTCTATGGGTATGAATATGAATATAGATAAAACAAAAATAGATGAAATTAAAAATAATCTAAATTCAGAACAGTTTACTAATTTAATGTCACAATTTAATAAACCTCCAACTGAAAAGAGTCATACATTCATAAATAATATTCTTACAGATATTCGTACAAAATTTAATTTAACAGAACGTGAAGATGGAAGAGTAGATGCTAAACAATTCGTAAGTCAGCTAATGAACATTGGAAATAATTTAGGTGATTCATATAGTAAAAAACTAGGTAAAGAACTAGATATTAGTGATATAATTGGAGCTATTAGTGAAATTACATCTAATCCAGATGGATTAGATATTGGTGATTTATCAAGTACATTAAAATTAGATAAATTAGATATTAAAGAAACAATAGAAGCATTAAAAAATGAAATGAAAGGTAAAATTCCTGATGAACTATTAAATACTTTAAATGGATTAGATGGTGATAATCTTAAAAATATTAACATTGGATCTATATTATCATCAGTTATGGGTGGTTCTCAAGAATCAGTTCGCGAATTAACAGATGTTGAAAGAACTGAATTATTAAAATATTATGAATCATTAGATTTATAAAATGATAATAAATTAATATTATTTAAATTTAAATAATATTAATTGATATTATGGACACAAAAATAGAAAATGAGTATAAAAAATTATTAGTTTATACAAAAAATAGTAAGCCTAATGCTAGGTCGCAGCCAGAATTATATAATAATACATTTTATGTAAAAGCAGATATTATACATGATCATAAAGTTGAAATATTTGTAATGATATTAATGACATTTTTTTTAAATATAAAACTAGGAACATTGTTAATGATTATATTTTTTATCTTTTATTTCTTATACATTGGAAATAAAAATCATATTTACGACCTAACAAAAAATATAGATGAAAAACTCATTAATGATGATAAAAAATCTGAATTATATTTAAATTGTAGATCTAGTACAATGAATAATCCATATGGTAATTATTTAATTGGTGAAACAAAAGATGTTAATTTTTGTAATAATGAATTAGATAATAATAAAGCTAACGTTTTTAATAAATATAATATTTATGAAAATGCTAATGATAAAACAATTGGATCATCAAATAAATCAGATAGATCTTTTTATACAACCCCTAATTCATCCGTTATAAATAATCTAAATGATTTTAAAGATTTTTTAAAATCAGATAAATCAACCTGTAAAATAGATGGTTATTGTTTAATGTATGATGATTTAAGATTTCATGTTAAATAATTATTTAATTGTCAACAATTGTATTAATGAATTGTCTATTTGATTCTAGTAAATCAATTTGTTTATAACATTTTATATTTGGATCATTATTTGATATCACATATAATAATGAATATGAGTTAAAAAAGTCTTGATATGGTTCTAAATAATCAAAAATTAATGGTTTTGTATTTAATTTAGTTAATGTAGGATTATCAGAGTCTAAATCTCCATTTCCGGATATTATATATTTGGAAGTATTTGTTTCATTTTTATTCCTATATAACGTAAAAAATTTACTTAAAAAATCATTGGGTTTACCATTTCTAAACATCCTTTTATTATCATAAATACCACTATATTGAACACTACTATCTTTAAAATAAATAAAATCATTAATATAAAAATTATAAAAATCTTTTAGTCTATTTAGTGCACTTTTATATTCACCTTCATTATTTAATAAATTTGTTTGAGGTAATACATTTATTCTAAAATAATTATCTAAACCTCTTAATTGTCTATATAGTAAAAATATATCAATTAAATGAATATATTTCATTAAGATTAAATAAAAATCAGGTAAAAATGACTTTAAACCAGGATAGTCATAATCGCCATTATCATATGTTGATTTACTAAAAGTTATGTTTTGTAATGGTCTGAAATTTGTAGGTAATTTACGAGGAATATTAGCAAGATTACTAATTTCTTGTTGAATATTAGAAGCTATACTTGATCCACCGTCTACATAACAACCATTATATAATATACCGTCATATTTGAGTGGTCCTATACTAGAATTACTTATTTTATCTATATTCATATTATTCATATATGCATAATCGTTTCCGGTAAAATAATTATCTTTAATATCTGAACTTGCAATTGAATCGATAGCTACAGCATTTTTTATAAAATATTTACCTGGTGGGTTTTGATCAATATCTCTTGGTACATCTTTAACTAAAACATATATATATATAGATAGTAACTTTAATACATCTTTAATCTCAATTACTCTAATATTATTATCAATTAATGGACTTATATTATCACACATACGAATACTTTCATAGTTTGGACCTTCTAATTTTATTTTATTTCTAAATAACTCTTTAATATTAGGTCTTTGACCACTACCTTCTATATCTCTATATAATGGTTGTTTATATGCACGATTTGCAAAATTTGATTGTTGTTCATAATTTTTTTCAATTCCTGGACCAGATCCTGATCTTTTTACCTTTTTATTTTTTAAAAAAGTAATTAAACCCATAACATTTTCATTAATCATATATCCTTCATATGGAGCTAATAATCTATCTTTTAATGTATCAGAAGTAACTGGTATTTGAACTGCAGAACCGATTTTATCATCTAAATCACCACTTTTTGGTACTGAATGTTCAAGTGCATTTTTTAAAATAAAATTTAATGGACTAATTTGATATTCAATTAATGGTTGAATACTTTTAAATGGAAAATTTTTATACATATCAGACCCTAAACCTGGATTACGATATATATTTAAAATATTATCTCTAGCACTAGTACTAGTAGCATTTAATAGATGTACATTACCTGCTGTTTCCAATGGTCCATTACCACCTCCTGAATAAATAGTTGACATTAATATTTTACTATTCATATTATCCGTAAATGTATTAACTCCATTATTTGTTGGATTTTTTAAATAACTCATGAAAGTAAATAATGGATTCATAAATACAGATGCTTTAACTAATCTTTGCATATAATCATTATATTCATAAACTAGACTATTTTCACTCGTACCAAAATAATTGTTAGCATCTAAATCAGATTTAAATGAGAATTTACGTGGTATAGTCATATCCGTTAAATTATTAAGTGGTCCAGAAATAAATTGCGGGGTATGTTCACCTAAAATATTATATTTACCTTTTTCAACGAATGATGATTTAATATCTTCTTGACCAGGTAAATCAACTATTAAAAAGTTAACATAATGTCTCCATACCATACATGAATTACCATTTTCATCTTCTATTCTAACTTGTTGTGGTGTTTTTAATTTAATTACAAATTCATAAAATATAATAGAACGAGAACTTTCTGGATTATTAGCAGTTGCTTTAATTCTTCTTATATGATCATATTCTGATGGTAATGTTTCATTTTTATTATATATAATTTTAGATGTATTAACTCTTAATGGTTCTTTTCTATTAATATCAATTTGTTCAATTAATCCTTCAAATTCTGCTATTTGTTTTGGTTTAATACTTACATATGTAGAATTATCTAAATGTTTTTGTTTAAATTTACTAGAAGGTTTACCTTGAGAAGTAACACCAGATAATTTTGAATTAGTGGTATCGTCTTCACATTTACCTAAATCATCATCTTTTATAATTGTACTTTTATCTGTATTATTATTAAAATATGTTGAATAAACTCTTGGATTAAAATATCTTCCTTTATCTTTACTATAACGACAATATGATAGTTTTTCATTATCTGTTATTAATGAATCATCACCATGCATTGAGTATTCATATGATGGAACATAATAACTATCATTTAAATTTGGTACAGTTTCACTAGTTATATATTGAGCATTTTTAACACCATTTGAATCTGTAACAACATCAAAATCATGATTACCAATATCTGGGAAAAATATATTAACATTATTCAAATATAATTTTCTTTGTTCTGCTGTGTCAAATATATGTAAACTTTTATTTCTATATGTTAAATTTTCACCAGGTTCAAATCTATGATGAATAATCATTTCGGTTCTTTTAGGATTATATACTCCAATATCATCATACCAATAACTAGAATATGGTAAACCAACTCCATACATTTCATAACATCTAAACATAATTGCATTTTCATCTGTTTCATCATAATCTACTTCATTTAATGCAGTTTGTAATACACCTCGTTCTTTTCTATCTTTATTACCAAATATGGTAAAAGTTTTACCTGTTCCTGAGTAACCAAATGTTAGTAACATAAACCCATTACCCATTGATAATTTACTTGGTATTGACATAAACATACCTACTGACTCATTATCAGGTGATTTATCAGTCGAAAATACATGATTAAAATTAACCTTATCTATAGCAGTTCTACTTTTTAGAGCGTTTATATCATCTTCATTAATATGTCTATCTAATAATCTTTTACAACGCTCTACACTGGTTATTTTTAATGATTTATTATCAGCACTTGATGTAAAAATAATTTCTGAATTATCTCTATAATCTTTAGTTGGTTCAAAATATAATGTATTAAAATTACTTCTTAAATAATAATGAAAAGCTACTAAATTACTGACATTTTGAAATACACTATTGGCGTCAACATTAATAGCACCATTAATACCATCATTAATAGCACTATCTTCAAATGAACTTGTATCTGCGGCAAATACTAATGTTTTATATTTGTTAGTGTCAGTACCTACTGGAATATTTGGGTCAAATTTAAATGATTTAATTTTAAAATAATTTAATAATTCACTTGATCTTAATGATTTATATGTATCCGTTTTACCACTTTCTCCTTTTTGTTCGTCAGTAATGTTTTGATAATTATTATTTATAAATTTAATTTTATTTGTACCTGTATCAACTATTTCTTTAGAATATGGAATAAATCCCAAGACTAAAATTTTAATAATATTAGTATCGCAAAAGTAATCCTTATAAAGATTTAACATATTTCCAAAATCAACTGTTAATTCTTCACCATTAATATTAATTTTAATGTTTCCTAAAGTACATGTTTTAGCACCATTATCAATTAATCCATAAGTATTATTACTAGTCTTATCACCAACTAATTTATCATACATTGATTTTAAACCTAATAGGTCTCTACATTTAGGAGTTAAATATGGTAATAATGGAAAATATAATACATTAGATAGTAAAGGACGTTCTTTTTTATGGTTATCAGTAATAAATCTAAATTCTGGATTTCCTTTTGCAATATCTAATGCTTCTGGGATAAATTCTAATGTAAATTTTTCATCATTTGTTTCTTTTGTTGGTTGTCTATATTCATTATCATTTATTGTCGGTACTTGTCTATTTAATAAATAAAATAATTTTTTTTCTCTTTCTTCAAATAAATTTTGATCATCACCATTAGGATTAGCTGGTTTATAATATACATGATTGATGAAATCTTCTTGTGAATCTAATTGAGGTATTTCGTTAACTACTAATTCTGTATTATCTTTACTTATACCAGGCCATTTTTCTATTTTATTATTAGCATTATAATAGTTATCCCAATTACCATCATTTTTTGCAACATTTGAAATTGCAGTACCAGCAGTTTGATATACTTGCCATGTTGCTCTTGGTTCAAATTTAGGGTTTTCAATTATTAATCTATATATTGATTCTAATTTTTCACTAACATTTTTACCACGATTTTTATATGTAGCTGTAACATCTTTTATTGCATCATTAATTGCTATCTGATTTTCAGGTTGAAATGCCATAGACATATAATCTTGATATGCATCGTGACCTATATATGTGTTATACATCCAGTCGCCTCTAACAGTGTTACCATTAACTGTACGTTCTACATTTTCACCTAAATCTGCACCAACTTTAAAAGTACCAAATTGTTTACCGAGAACTAAACGTTCATTAGCAAAATCATTAATACGTAGATATAAAGTGACATTACTAGTAGTATTACCTAAACCGACTTTAGAATAAAAGTCATCTAATAAGTATTTATATATATTTAATAAATTAAGATATTCTCTAGCTTTACCAGTACATTCAGATATTTCAATAAACGAATTTTTTGGATATAAAATACTTAAATTTTTAAATGTATCAAACTTCTCAAAAAATAAATAAAGTTTTTTAATTATCTTATAATGATAATGATAAAAGAATAAATATTTTCTACTCTCTTTACTAGCTAATTTATCTTCACCACTACGATCAATATCTATTTTTTTCCAAATTGTAGTGATAATACTCTTGTAAAACTCTAATATACCAAAACTTATATATTTATATGTCTTATTAACATTTGAATTTAAAGCTAAATTAGACAAAACATAAGAATACCAATGTTCTCTACTTTCATTAAGATTAAAGTCTTCAATAGCCTCAACTAATTCTGCAACTTTATTTTTCATTTCATCTAATAAACTAGATGCTTCTGATATTTTTTCACTCATTAATTTACGTGTACTTACAGTATCTGCAAAATTTGCAAAACTGATTTCTTTATCATCAACACTTAATAAATTTTTTGGTGTAATAACATCAGTGTCTGAACCACCAGATTGAAAAAATAGATGGCTACTACCACTTTTACTTAAATTATCGACTAAGTTTCTGAATACATTAACATCTTTAACCATAGTAATAATATTATTACCAATACCTGGAATTTTTTTATTAGCTCTATTAACTTTCTTTTTAATTTCATCCATAATAGAATTAACAGAACCTGGAACTTTTTTAAATTGTATTTTAATTAAATCACTATCTAATGAATATTTAATTGGTCCTGATTTGAACACATTACCAAGATGGATACCATTTACTATTTTAAAATCAATTGGGTATATTTTATATTCATCATCACTTCTTAATTTTTCGGTAGCTATTTTTATATTAGCAGTAACTTTTGTAATTGATTTAATTGTTTCTTTTGTGTTCCTTTTAAATTCATCTAATTTTACTATAGATTTTTTATAAATCAGATGATCACTACCTGAACTCTCTATACTATCAACAATATTTTTTAAAACATCACTTGCATATATTGTATGCATTTTTAAAAATGATATTGTTTTATTTATATCTTGACCATCATGTGTATTTATTTTATGGTTTCTATAATATGTAAAAATATTATCAATACCATATTCATTTACATAATTTGCAATTTCATCTGTGGATGCATCTTTTAGATTTTCAGATATTTTTAAAATAGCAGGTACTAATGGATTGACCGCAAGATTAGCTGTAATAACTCCACTACTCAATGCAGTATGTTGGCTATCCATTAGACTTGTAATGTTATCGATAATTTCTGTTAATTCTGCTTTAGAAGCTTTATTACTTAATGGTATACTATTTTTTATTTTTGTTAAATTACTTATTATTTCAGTAACTGAAGAAAGTGAAGATGAACTACCTCCCTTTTGTGTTATTTTATTATTAATATAATTATGCACTTTTTTTTTTAAATTTTGGTTAACATTTTTATATAATGATAACATAATAAATGAGTTAATATCTATAGATTGTTTACTAATATATCCTCCTTTAATATTCTTAATTATTTTTTTCAGATTATTTTTTTGTTCCTCATTTAAATTAGATTTATTAGCTATATAATTTAATTTTACCAACTTTTCATTTATATGTAAAATATTATTATACAGATCAGAATTGAATCCATGTTCATTAATATTTAAATTGTCTATATTGATTTCCATTAATCTTGTTAATAATAATTACAATATAAAATAATTATTATTAAATACACAAATAAATTAAAATATATTTTTAATTTATTTAATATATTATGAAATCTGGATCTATCGGTATTGATGGATTTCAAGGTAACAAAGGTATATTAGGAATAAAAGGCATTCAAGGACCACCAGGTACTCAAGGCTTTCAAGGTATCACCGGGCCAATTGGTATCCAAGGTATAAAAGGTATACAAGGTAATCAAGGACCACAAGGTATTAGAGGTCCTATTGGCCCACAAGGACAATCTGGTATTCCTGGACCTATTGGACCACAAGGATTTCGGGGACCTATTGGGCCACAAGGTCCGAATGGATTATCAAGTAATTTTTTAAAAGGTAAAACTGGAAAAAATGGTGAAACCGGTAATATAACAACTTTTAATGAAGCACAATTTAATAGTTTATTAGATGGATCAAAATCTATAACAGATTTAATAAATACAACTGATGGTATTTTAGGTGAAGGAGCTTCTAATGTTTATTGTAATGAAGTATTGGGAAGTAATAATGCAATAGCAAATGGAATTAGAGGTGTTGATATGGGCGGATCAAGAAGTTTTGCATTGGGATGTACATATCTATATATGATTTACCCTCCAACTTATAATACTAGTGAACCATATAACATATGGAATATTGATAATTTTAATCAAAATGATAGCGTGATTTTTGGTAAATTAGGTACAAATGGACCTAATGGATATCAAGGATCACAAGGGTATCAAGGTCCACAAGGTATAAGAGGTCCATCAGGTTCACCAGGTAGTCAAGGACTACCTGGTTCTCAAGGTTTTCAAGGTTCTCAGGGACCAGTAGGAATGCCAGGAAATCAGGGTCTAGAAGGTAATCCAGGAATTTCTGGTTTACAAGGCGAACAGGGAGTAGAAGGCTCACGCGGTCCACAAGGACCAATTGGTCCAAGAGCTAATTCATATATTGGTGGTCAAGGAGCGTCTGGGTACAAAGGTGATGTTAAAGTAAATTATTCAGAATGTATGCCAATATTATCAAACAATGGTGGAATATTTGATTGTCCAAATAACTCATTTTTATTAGGATTAAATAGGGATGGTAATTCTATTTCTGGAACATGTTGTCCATTATTAATAGCAGATAATAATGATATACAAGTTGCATATGGAAATGTTTTACCAAATGGTGATAAATATCCTGAACCAAAAACATATGATTATGAAACAAATATGAATAATCTACAATGGTTTAATATTGTAAATTTTCATGGAGGAAAATATGTAATTAATAATAATGATAATGTAATAAATGAAAATAAAAATAGTTTTTACAATATACAAGGTGAAATTATGGATAATTATGCTGAAATAATTAAAAATTTTTCTTAAACTAATATAATGAATACTAATTATTATATTACTAAAGATGGCATCATTTATAAATATAATGTTGATAATTATCCAACTGATGGTATAATCGGATTACGCGGTCCACAAGGCTCAATGGGTCCTCAAGGTGATCAAGGGCCTCAAGGTCCACAGGGGCCATCTGGATTACGTGGTCCACAAGGAAGTCAAGGTCCACAAGGCGATCAAGGATTACAAGGTGAACAAGGTCCTCCAGGATATCAAGGACCTCCTGGTAAATCATATGGACAAGGATTAAGAGGTCCACCTGGATTGCCTGGTCAACAAGGGGCACAAGGTAATCCAGGTATGGATTTAGTACAATATGTTAGTTTATATAGTGGTGCACGTGGAAGACCAGCTTCAGACAAAAGTATAATTAAGGGACCTTGTTATTGGATAGAAGATAATTCAAAATTATTTAATGCAAAATGTATGCCAAATTGTGCAATGAGTGGAATGTATTGGCAAGGTGGTAATGATACAGTTAGAGTAAAATGTTGCATGATTAAAAAAAATTAAATAATAGTTTTAAAAAATATTTTTTTTTTTGGTTAATATTATTAGTTTAATGTTTAATAATATTCAACCTTATAACAAAAATACTATAGAACACTTTTTTATCGGTCCATCCGGTGATCAAGGTGAACAAGGTGATCAAGGAATAAGAGGTCCGAGAGGTTTGAGAGGTCCTGAAGGTCCACCAGGACCTCCTGGTCCTCCAGGATCAGGAATTACGGAACCAGATGTTGCACCAAGAACATTATGGTGCTATGATGCAAATAATTGTACAACACAAAATAATATAATAGCAAGATATCCAAATGACAGTTTAATATATATTGGACCAAATTCAAATAATCAAGGACTAGCATTAGGTGGTAAAATAGCACAAGGACCAGATGGTAAAGTACAACGACCATATGGTTATCCTTCTATATATTCATTTACAAACTCATTATATATTGATAGTGGTAATATAGATGATAAGTATACTAGTCCTGGTAATGTATATATAAATGATTCAAGTAAATCAGACACATATATTAACCAATATGGTAGATACACATTAATAAATGATAAAAATGGTTTAGCGGGTATAGGGATGAATGGTGAAAAGCCTACAAATAAATTAAATATTAGAGGATTAGTACCATTAACATTAGATAATTATGGTGAAACTGGTTTAATACTAAATGATATTAGTAATAAAGTTAAACATCAAATCGGTGTTAATCAATATGGTATGTATATATATGATGTTAGTAATAGTAAATATTCTATAATAACAAATAATGGAAATGTTGGAATAGGTATCGGTTTAGCAGAAGCTCAACTAGATGTCTTTGGCAATTCTATATTTAGAGATCAAATAGAATTCAAAGGTGGTCCAGGTAAGTCAATATTAGTAAATACAAATGAAAGTTCATATGGATTTAAATTAATAGGTGGAGATAAACTCTATAGTGCAATACAATTCTATTCTGATGATTTTTATTTTTTAAATAGACAAGGTAGTCAAATATTTAAATTAGATCAGTTTAGTTTTAAATTTGATAAAAATATAATGTTTTATGGTCAAGCAACATTTTATGATACAGTATATATTAAAAAAGAATTAAATGTAGATGGAACATTAAATGTAACAAATTTAGAAAGTTATCCAGATAGCAGCAAAAGTATTATGGGCCAATATATCAAAATAAATAATGGTACATTTTACTCTAATCAATATATTAAAATCGGTAATTCCACAACTACATATGATTATTCAACAGTTAGATTAATGCTCGATACTGATTTAAGTTTAGGTAATAAAAATTTATCATGTAATAATATTACATGTTTTTTAATCGATTGTTATTCAATCACTCAAAGGTCAGATATTAAGCTCAAAGATAATATTAATGATATTGAAAAAGAGAAATTAAATAATATTACAAAATTAGAGTCTAAAACATATACATTTAAAAATGATGATAATAAAAAACAACATTATGGTTTAATTGCTCAAGAAGTAGAAAAATTATATCCAGAATTAGTATCTGTTGACAAAGATAATATTAAGTCAATTAATTATATTGAATTAATACCATTGTTATTAGAAAAAATTAAATCACAAGATAATGAAATTAATGAAATTAAAAATCAAATTAATGAAATTAAATTGTTGTTAAAATAATTAATTTTTAATAAATGAAATTTTTATTTTTTAACTTAATTTTTATTTTTTAACTTAATTTTTATTTTTTATAATGTATATGACTTACTAATTTATAGATCATCTACACTACGTTCAGTTGTGACGGTTTTGGTTATAACATCTACTACATTATCAGATTCTTGGACGTTTGATACTACTTTTTCATTGATCATCTTGACAAATGATTCGATAGCTGCATCATGTCTGTTGTTGAATTCTTTGATAGTTTGAACAAATGATTTCTTGATTTGTTTGCGAGAATCATTTACAGACTTGATCGTTGTGAGAAGTTTAGTCTTGAACATGTTGTAATTCATCAACATTGTAACGACCATTTGGAACATTGACTTGTTTTGGTTATTTGCAAGAGTGCGGATAAAATGTTCGACGTCTTCTGCAAGATTAGCAGCATCAGTGAATGTTTTACCGTTTACTGCATAACCTTGAAGCATAGCGACAGCACGCTTGTAAGTATCGACTATATTCTTAGTTTCTTCACCTTCAGAAAGTGCGATATACAGATCACCGTTACGCTTAGTATATGACTTCTTGATTTGACTATTTCCATCTGTACTAATGACTGACTCGACTGTGAAATTAGTGAAAGAAGTAAACAAGAAAGCTAGAACATTACGAAGACCTAGGATTGTACTACGACAAGTTGATAGGACAGTTCCAAAATCATCAATATTGTTCATTTCCATGTAGGTGCTTAATGAATTTTTTAGATAGCAGTGTAAGAAGGTTATATTTTGTCCTCTACTACCATGATTAGGAATTTGATTACTACCATAATAGTAGGCAGGTGTGAAAGTTCTGAAGATAGAACCATCATCACTCTTTGCAATGAAACCTTGAAGAGGGAGATATTTCTTAGCGAAAGTTGTATTGACAGTTGAGCCTAACATAGTATCGACATCTGATTGTTGGATGACTGACTGTGATTCAAAAACAGTAGTATTTTCAACATCATGATTATCAGCATTACGAACATTCAACATAAATACTTTTGATCCATTGATGAGATTACTATCACTTTCATAAGTGCAGAGATATTTAGTTTCTGGCGAAACCAAAAGAAACACATAGT